>Ga0187846_10002014_pt1 | contig 11296 bp, 11 predicted proteins | sample TC_taG_FD_161473 | JGI IMG/M metagenome (GOLD analysis project Ga0187846, IMG submission 161473) | Biofilm microbial communities from the roof of an iron ore cave, State of Minas Gerais, Brazil - TC_06 Biofilm (v2) | ecosystem: Environmental > Terrestrial > Deep subsurface > Cave > Wall biofilm... | reverse complement strand
CCCAGTTGTGCTTGCGCGTCGCCAGTACGAAGCGACGGCCGCGATGCGGGTGAAACGGGTGCGTGATCTCGAACGCTATGGCTACGCCAGCGTCCGCATGACCAGCAGTTCCTGACCTACGAGAACGGCAAGGCCGAGCGCTTCATCCAGTCAGCCCTCCGGGAGTGGGCCTACGGCTTCAGTTACCAGCACTCTCGGCAGCGAACCGAGGCCTTGGACTACTGGATTCACCACTACAACTGGCATCGCCCACATCAGGGCATCAGAGGACTCGCCCCCATGTCCAAACTCAGAATGTCAAGAAATAACCTCTTGACGCTTCACAAGTAGTCGGGCTCGAACACCCGGTCATGGGCCAGCAGCGCCCAGGCAATGCGTGCGTTCTTGTTCGCAAGCGCGACGGCAGCGATGTTCTGATTGCGTCGTCCCAGCAGGCGCTTGAGCCAGCCATCGGGCGGATTGGCCTTGCGCTGGAACTGAGCGATCACGGCCCGCGCCCCATGGATCAGGAGTGTGCGTAGGTACACGTCGCCACGTTTGCTGATCCCTCGAAGCGTCGGCTTTCCGCCGCTGGAGTCCTGTCGTGGCACGATGCCGATCCAGGCGGGCAACTGGCGTGCATTCCTGAAGCTCCTGGCGTCGCCGACCGAGGCCACGATGGCGCTCGCGGTCAGCGCGCCGATGCCCGGGATCTGAGCCAGTTTGCAGCTCCTTGGGTTCCCCCGATGCCACAGCTGAATATCCCTCTCGAGCTCTTGCGCCTGCCGGTCCAGGATCTTCAGATGTTCACCGAGGCGGGCGATTAGCTGGCGCATCAGCCCCGGTAGGCCGTTCTCCTGGTTGTCCAGAATTTGCGGCAAGCGCTTGGTGATGTGGCCGATCCCCATCGGAATCACGATTCCGAACTCCGCCAGCAGTCCGCGGATCTGATTCGCCTGCGCGGTCATGGCCTTGACGAACCCCTGCCGGCCGCGGTGCAGAGCCAATACCGCCTGGCTCTCCACTGTCTTCAGCGGCACATAGCGCATGTTCGGCCGTGCGACCGCCTCGCAGATCGCCTCGGCATCGCACCTACCGCCGGAATGACCTGTTACCTATATGCCCGAAAGGGCACCAGGGTCCGTTCTGGACACATAGGTGACAGGCCGTACCTAAAACATAGGTAACAACCTCGGGCCGAACGGGTTGTCCAGGGGTTGAAGGTTTTCTGCTCGTACCTGACAGCCACCGACACGGGACTCGTACTGCAGATCGACGCCACAGCGGCGATCTGCGCGTTCAGACCCTGGCCCGCGACGGGGGCACCCTCTTGAACGGCTGTCGATACGGATCCCACTGCGGGCAACGTCGCTCCAGTCATCGCTGGCTAGGTCCAGTAAATTCCTTTGCCGCGGTGCCACGCTAGCCTGCATTCTTTCGCTGCGTCGTTCGAGGGCATCGCTTTTGCCTCCAGGGCCGATCGTATGCTCCTTCGGTAACACTATCGGCACCGTATCGGTATGAATACAAAACCCGATCGAGGATTCTGAGTACCGGTAAAAGGAGATTGAGCGATGTCGCCCTTTGGGCGATTTTCCCGTTCTGTGCTCTGAAGGATGGGCTCGACCGTCACTAGCGGACATCAAGTCCTGGGTAGTCTTTCGCGAATTGCATCGAATGCCAGAGCTATTTTTGATGCGGAGCTCTCGTTCCGAAGGCGTTCTAGGCGCAGCGTCACCTCTTCCGTGGTTGTGAGGATTCACCTTATGCGACAGAAGTCTGTGGTTGGATTTGTCTGCGTTTCTTGCGTCCTTCTGGCCGCGCTCGTGTGCACGTCCCCGCTTGCCGGCGCGCAGAGCGCCAGCCCCGGGGTGTCCGCCCAGAAGACGCTCGCGCCGCGCGCAACCGCGACGATCCGCCATACGGAGACTCTGGACGTGCCTCAAAGCGGTGGAACGAGCGTTGCCGTCAAGGTCGAACTTGGAACGTGGCACCTAACCGGCAAGAAGAGCGAAATACTGATCCCACCGCAGGGCGACTACATCGCAGAGTTGCGCAACGGCGAGGTCCAAACCGTGATCGACGGGGGCGCAGCCACCGTCCGCCACAGCGGCGACCTGTGGACCGTCAGGGCCGGCCAGGCCATGGCTGTGACGATCACTGGCAAGCGGCAGAACAGTGCCCTCCTTCGGATATTCACCCTAAAGCCGCAGTGAGAGGTGGAACATGGTCATGGTCCGTTACTGGTTCTTGTTTTTGCGCTGCCTCAGCGGGCAGGAGCCGGCGAATTGTCCGTTTCGCGGGCGTTGCTCCATCGGGACCGTCCTGCTCGCGTTCGGGACTTACGCTTGCGTTACCCAGAACGACGGTCGTGCACTGCTCCCGCCGCCGCCGCCCAGCGCGTACCAGGCGGCAGCCCTCGCTTCCGACGCGCGCTTTGCCCAGATTTCTGGCACGCAGGCGTTTTCGCGCTCCGTGTATCAAGAAGCCTCTGGCCCGGCCAACACGAAAGTCGAAATCCTAGACACCGTCGTCGCACCTCGGCACAGCGTCCAGATACCGGCGGGAGCAGGGCCGGTGCTGATCGACTTGCGCTCCGGCACTGGTACGGTCGAAGCAGGTAGCAAGACCTCGACGCTGTCACTCCAGACGCCGGTTTCGGTGCCCGCGGGAGTTCAATTCACGATCAAGAACCCTGGGCTGCTCCCGTTAATGCTGCGGCTGTACAAGGTGACGGGCCAATGACGATGCGCACTCAATCGACCCTCAGCCTTTTCGGTGCGGCCTTTGCCGTCTCAGCGATCCACGGGTGCACGACGACGCATCCCACGCCGCCTCCGCCTTCGCCCCCGGTCTACTGGTCGACCTATCGATACGACGCGCTGCGTGGCGGAAATCAACCCACGGTGACGGCGTTGTCGGATCCGACGAAGGTGCCGAGCCTGGCGGTCAGGGCCACGTTTCCAGCCACCGGCAGCGAAGGGGGCGGATTTTTCGCATCAGCGATCGTGGTGGGAAGTCGTGTCTATATCGGCAGCTTGAGCGGGCGGTTTTACGCACTTGACGCGACGACTCTGCAGCCGATCTGGGAGTACCCGCCGGCGGGTCAGCCGCCGTTGCTTGGCTCGTGCACTGGCGACCCAGGCAATCCGGCGATCACGCAATCGTGGGGTCGTTATGGAATCCAATCGAGCGCCTCGTATTACAAGAGCGCGACCGGCGTCAGCATGGTGATCTTCGGCGCCACCGACCCGAGCGCCGACTCTGGCCTCGGAAGTGCGAGCCTGTTTGCGCTAAATCCGGCCGACGGCGCCCTGATCTGGAAGAGCGACGTGGTTGCGCATCTCGATGGGTGCACGGTCGGTTCGGTGACTGATAGGCACGAGCGCATCGCATATTCGTCGCCGCTGGTGTCGGGTGGAGTGGTGTATGTGGGCATACACGACTCCGCCGACGACCCGACTCAGCGGGGCAGCGTCGTCGCCGTCAGCGCCGATACGGGGCATCTGATTCCCGGCTTCGGGTATTTCTCCACCTCCCCAGGTGCGCACGGGGGAGGCGTGTGGAACTCACTGGCGGCCGATCCTGAGGGCGATGTGTACTTCACGACTGGCAACATCCGCTGTAACGGTTTTAGTTGCCCACCGGAGCCGCCGGTGGATTATGGGTTGAGCCTGATGCGAATCGATCCGAAGACTGGCGGCGTATCCTGGCAATTCAAAGCCGTACCGTTCGACCTCGACGATGATGCCGACTGGGCAGCCGGGGTTGCGATCATCCAGGCGTCGTGTGGGACCATGGCGACCTCGGTGCAGAAGGACGGCTTCGCTTACGGGATCGACACCGCTTCCGGCAACTGCCGCTGGCATTTTCCGCCGGCTGCCCCTGCAGCATGCAAGTTCCCGTCCGGGGGGCCACGCGATCATGGGGATAACGATTTCAAGCGCCCCGGGGCGGCTTGGGGCGACGTGCTGGTGATCACGACTGGCGGTGAATCCCTGCTCCAGGATGGAGCTGGGGCCGGCTATGGCCGGCTTCACGCACTCAATGTGTGCGCTGCCGATGAGTTGCACCGGGTCCGCTGGCTGGTGGACGTTCCGAATGCGACGCTCGGAGGCAACGGAGGCTATGCGCTCGGGGCGCCGACCGTAACCGGCGGCATCTTCTATGTAACGACTGACCAGGGACACGTCGTAGCTGTGGCCGACCCCTCGGTTACGCCCGGCAGCGGCTATCGCTGCTCCAACGTCGACTTCACCGTCGCCCAATGCGCGCAGGCCGGGTTCGCTGTGGTTCCTATCCCTGTCGTGCTCGCCAATGTTGCGCTGCCTGACGCAGGCACCTACTCTCCAAATGCCGCAGCAATGCGCAACGAACCAGTACTGGCCAACGGCAGACTGTACGTCGGTACTCCAGGCGGTCACGTCTTCATGCTCTCGCCCTAACCGAAATGGGTGAGATCGACCGCGGAGAAGCGATCAGGGTGACCGGGTTGCACGAGCGAACAGGGCGGCGTTACTTGGCGAAGGCGTCCTTCGGTCAGACTCCCCGAAGGGAAGAGTACGGGCCGGCTTTCCAGTACACGCGTTGGGCTCCTTGTTCCCAAACCTCTATCCTGCTGGCGACGTCGATGTCAAACCTCGTGTCGCTCGGCCAAGGCTCACCAGGCGCAAACGAACTGTCAGGACAAGAGGTTGATGTCGAACCTGGAGCCACTTGAGGAGAGACAACCTCTCCGTCAACCACAAGGCCTCAATCGCGGCCCTTTCGTTTGAGTATCAAGAAGCGCTACCACGGGTTTCGATCCGTGCGCCGATGCAGGCTTGGCTTTGCCGTTGGCGCGCGCGCGTGCCAACCTGCATCGCGTGAGGCTTGCCTACATCATCTCCACCGCCGCGTACTTCCCCGGACTTCCCGTCGACAACAACGCTATCGACCGCTACCTGGGTCCGATCGATGCGCGCTGCGACCGCATCAAGCGGCGCATCCTGGCCGAGAACGGCATCTGCACCCGGCCGCTCGCTGCATTCGGTAGCGGGCATGGCGGCGCAGGCGCTGCGCGAGGCGCTGGCCGCCTGCCCGCCGCCGGCGTCGCTGGACCTGCTGGCCGCCGCAACCGCGGGACCGGGTGTCTCGATGCCCGGATTCGCCAACGTGGTGCAGGGCGAGGCCTGCCTGCCGCCGCTGAAAACCGCGTCGCTGGCCGGCGTGTGCGCGAGCTCGGTGTCCGCGCTGGACGTGGGCGTGTCCGAGATCGAGCTGGGGCGGGCGCGCCGCGCGGCGGTCGTCGCAGCGGAGTTTCCATCGCGCCTGTTCAAGCGCTCGCGGCTGTGTCGCGCGCGCGAGTTGAGTTTCGATGCGCACTTCTTGCGGTGGATGCTCTCCGATGCGGCCGGTGCCTGGATTCTGGGGGACGGTCCGAACTGCCTGGGCGAGGGGCTGCACGCGTACCGCTTCCTGGAGTATCACGGGCAGAACGACCTCGACCACATGAAGCGATGGGTCCAGGCCGTGGAGCTCGCGTTGGCGGTCGATGCATCGCTCGCGCGAGACATTCTGCAGGTAGCGCGTTCCACCGCGAGTCTGTACGCGCTGTCCTGGCAGCACGCGCTCGGCGGCTAAGGGGCAGTGCCGATGCGCCGCGCCCTGCTGGACCTGGAGCGATCGGTCCGGCAAGACAGACATTGATTTTGAGTGCTGTCTGACAAGGCAGACAAAATGGTGATAGAATGTCTGTCAAAGCCGACGCTGACATGGCATGGATGGCTTGATCGAACTGGGCGAGCAGATCAGGTCTGCCAGGCGCGGCGCGCGCCTGACGCAGAACGCGCTTTGCGCGCGCGCCAAAATCTCGCGCGACGCGCTCTCGAGGCTGGAGCGTGGCGAGACGGTCGACACCTCGACTCTCACGAAGGTCTTGTCGGCCCTGGACCTGCGCATCGACTTGTCCAGGAAGCAGCTGCGCGCTGCCGACATGCGCCGGAAGTACGCGCACGTGCATGAGGAAGGCGAGTGATCGACTTCAGCGAAAAAGTCCGTCGTCTTTCTGTACTCGTCGATAACCAGGAGGGCGGCGATCTAGTGCGGGCGTCGCAGTACGAATTCGCTTACGCCGAGGGTGCCAAGCACCCGATCTCGCTCATCATGCCGATCGGTGATCGGTCGTTCCGCGACGGCGAGCTCTTCGCGGTCATGGACATGAACCTGCCCGAAGGCTTCCTTCTCGCGCAACTGCGTGAGAGGGCGCCGAAGACGCCGCCCACGAAGATGCATCTGCTGGCGTTGATGGGAACCAACGGCATCGGTTGGCTCGCATATCAGCAGCCCGGGATCCGGCCGGCGCCCGTTCCGACTGGAGTAGACCGCGCGCACCTGCTTCGTAATGGCGCCGGCAAGGACGGCAAGATCTTCATGGAGCTTGTCGATGCGTACCTGGCCACTGGGTCGGGCTTGTCTGGCGTTCAGCCAAAGATCGTCGTTCCGGAGCGCGGTACCTTCCCGATCCCGAACCTGATCGTCAAGGTCGGAGGCCTGACGTACCCGGGCGTAACTGCGAACGAATTTCTATGCCTGCAGGCAGCCAAGCGGGCGAAGCTCGATGTGCCCTCGCACAACCTGTCGGACGACGGCAATTTGCTGATCATCGATCGGTTCGACCTGCGAGTCGGAGGCGTGAGGTTTGGATTCGAGGACGTCGCGGCGCTGCTTGACCTGCGGGTCGGGGCGGCCCTGTCTGACAGGAAGTACAGGGGCTCCTACGAAGACGTCGCGAACGTGCTCAGGGATTTCTGTACGGCTAAGACGGAAGAGGTGGCCAAGTTCTTCGAGCAGGTGGCGCTCGTCGTGATGCTGCGCAACGGCGATGGTCATCTGAAAAACTTCGGTGTGCTGTACGACGAGTTGCGCGTGTGGCTGGCTCCCGTCTACGACCTCGTCACGACGACGATCTACAAGTACGAGCGCTCCAACGGCGTGTTCGTCACCGATCGCACGATGGCCCTGAAGCTGCGTGTTGGCGAAAACGAGCGTCCGTACCCAACGCGCGAGGAGCTGATCGCGTTTGGCAGGGACGTCTGCGGGGTCCCCGCTCCGGCCGATGTGCTCGAGAAGCTCGCCCAGGCGATGGATGAAACGCTAGCGGACGCCGCGGGAGACGACCGGATGCCGGCCCAGACCCTGAGCGCGATGAAGCAGGAGTGGCGCGCGAGCATCAACGCCTACGGGATCGATTGGTCCACGGTCCCAGCGGGACACCGACGCCGCAAGTCATGACCAAAGTCTACGGTGGCAGCTTCCAGTTAAACGTCATCGTCGCTTCGCCCCACGTCGGATGGCCCGCATGAGTCGCTGGCTGCCAGCGGCAGGACGCGATCGAAATCTGTGCGGCCTCGTCGACATCGGCGAAGCCTGAGGAGGAAACGACCCCGGTACTCATTACCGTGCCGTCAAAGTCCACGTACGCGATCACCTTCACCGTTCCTTGCCGCACAGCTCGCGTGGCCGAGCGTGGATAGTACGGTTCGTGGCACGAGCCGGACACAGGGACCGGCGGCGTGTCCGGCGCAACGCTGGCGCATCCGGTTATCAACAAGAGGCCAGCCAGTAGCGCAGCCTGCCTGGTCATCGTCAGCTCCCGGCTCGCTGTCAGAACGCGCGCACGATCGAAGGCACCCTACCGGCTGATCGTCAGTCTACGAGTATTCTTTAACTGTCCCGTGGTTAATCGCACCGACCGGAGAGGGATCGAGTGTCCAGCGTCGATCGGCGTTCATTCCTGCAGTCGGCTGCGGCCGCTTCGCTGTCCGCGGCCGGGGTGGCAGGCCCTGCGACGGCCGCGCCAACGAGCGGCACCGCAAGCCCGGTTGATGCGGCGCCGGCGTCATCCGGAGCCGGCGTCACCCGCACGCTGGCGAAGTACGTGGTCGAGGCACGATACGACGACATACCACCCGCCGTGCGCAAAGAGGCGGTGCGCACGCTGCTCAACTGGGTCGGCGTCACTGTGGGCGGATCGCGCCATGCGACGATCGATATCGTGGTCGCTGCGCTGACTCCGTTCTCCGGTCCACCTCAGGCCGGCATCCTGGGTCGCCGCGAGCGCTTCGACATCATGAACGCCGCCTTCATCAACGGCGTCAGTTCGCACATCTTCGACTACGACGACACCCACCTGAAGACGATCATTCATCCGGCAGGCCCGGTCGTCTCGGCGATTTGCGCACTGTCCGAACATCGGCCGGTATCGGGCCGAGATTTCCTCAATGCACTGGTGCTCGGCGTGGAAACCGAGTGTCGAATCGGCAACGCCGTCTATCCCGACCACTACGACCGCGGCTGGCACATCACCGGAACCGCCGGCGTGTTCGGCTCTGCCGCCGCCACCGGAAGGCTTTTGGGCCTGACCGAGCAGCAGGTGGTGTGGGCGCTCGGACTTGCGGCGTCGCAGCCGGTCGGCCTGCGCGAGTCGTTCGGATCGATGAACAAGAGCTTCAATCCGGGCCGCGCGGCCGCCAACGGCTTGTTCGCCGCGATTCTGGCCGGCCGGAACTACACCAGCTCGGATGCGATGATCGAGGCCAAGCGCGGATGGGCCAACACGATCAGCGACAAGCGGGATTACCAGGAGATTACCGGGCAGTTGGGCACCCGCTACGAGACCGCACTCAATACCTACAAGCCGTTTGCCTGCGGCATCGTGCTGCACCCCGCGATCGATGCGGCGATCCAGTTGCGCAATCAGTACCGGCTTTCAGCGGACCATATCGATCGCATCGAGCTGCGCGTCAACCCGCTGGTACTCGAGCTGACCGGCAAGCAGGCGCCGAACGAGGGCCTGGAGGGCAAGTTCAGCGTGTACCACGCGGTGGCGGTGGCGATCATCACCGGCGCCGCCGGCGAAAAGCAGTTCAGCGAGCAAGCGGTGCGCGACCCGGCGGTCGTTGCGCTGCGCGGCCGGGTGGTGCCGATCGTCGATACGGCCGTGAAGCCGGAGCAGGTCGATCTGGACATCGTGCTGAAAGATGGGCGCAGGCTGACCAGGCACATCGAGCATGCGGTCGGCAGCGTCGAAGCGCCGATGACCGACAGCGCATTGGAGGCCAAATTCAGCGATCTGGCCGACGGCATCCTGCCGGCGGCGCAGATCGGCCGCTTGATGGACGCCTGCTGGAGTATCGAGTCTTTGCCGGACGCCTCCGCGGTCGCCAAAGCGGCGGTCCCGGCGTAGCCGGGCCCGCCGCAAGGGCGCGTCAATCTGTCGGTATACGGTAAACGGCCAGGTTGCTGGTGTTGTCGTCGACGGCCGCGTAGTTGAAGCGAGCGTCCTCGCCCAGCGCGGCATCGATTCCGAAAGCGCCGCCCTGGTTGAAATCGACGTTGTACTGGCGCACGAACCGACCGTCTTTGGTGAATTCGACGATTTCGCTCGGGTGAGCGGGATCGGCGTTAACCGCGTCGCCGTTGGCCGTGATCAGATTGCCATTGGGCGCGAAGCGCAGTGCCAGCGGCCCGCGCAGTTGCGGGTCGGAAAATGCGACCGCTCCCAGCTTAACGGCGTCCGAGCGCTGTGCCGCGTTCGGGACGGCGTAGATGGCGTTGTCGTTGGTGGAGGCGACGTACAGCGTGTCGGTCTCTCGGTCAAAGGCGAGGCCGGTCGGACCCAGCACGACTGCGGGCCCGTTCGGCACGACCGAATAGCCGGCGGCGATGGTCGTCTTCTTCAGCAGCAGGACGTCCTCGGAGCTGACGGCGACGTCCAGCCGCGTGACGGTGCCGTTGCCCAAGGTGGACACGAAAATGTGCGCCAGATCGCCGTGATCGTCGATCGTGAGATCCCAGGGTGCGTTCAGGAACGTCGCATCGGTCCAGGTCGGGAGCCGGCGCGCTCGCATAAGATGACGAGCGGTGCCGGTAACGAGGTCGGCTTGCCCTTGGTGCCCCGAGCCCGTTCAGTAGTTGGACCCGCAGCCCTGCGCGCACCCCGAATTGTGACCCTGGGTGATCACACCCTGGAGCACGCCTAGTAGATTTCGATGACGAGGGCTGCTGCCGGTGCCATTGACCCTGGCAGGAGGCCCTATGGAAATACTTTATCCACGTTGTGCCGGGCTGGACGTGCACAAGGACGTCATTGTGGCCTGTGTGCGTTGTGTCTCGGAGCCGCTGCATCACGAGGTTCGCAGTTTCGACAGCACCACCCGCGGGCTGCTGGAGCTGGCCGATTGGCTGGCGCTGCACGCCTGCACCCACGTGGCGATGGAAGCTACCGGGGTGTATTGGAAGCCGGTGTGGCACGTTCTGGAAGGAAGCTTCGAACTGATCCTGGCCAATGCCCAGCACATCCGCAACGTGCCCGGGCGCAAGACCGATGTGAACGACGCGACCTGGATCGCCGATCTGACGGCTCGCGGACTGGTGCGCTCCAGCTTCGTGCCGCCGGCGCCGATTCAGCAATTGCGCGATCTGACGCGCACCCGCAAGCAATTGGTGCGCGAGATCTCCCAGCACAGTCTGCGCATCCAGAAGGTGCTCGAAGACGCCAATCTGAAGCTGGGCAGCGTCCTGTCCGACGTGCTCGGCCAAAGCGGTCGAGCCATGCTCAAAGCCATTGTCGCCGGCCAGACCGACCCGCAGCGTCTGGCGGCGCTGGCGCAAGGCACGGCGCGCAAAAAAACCGCCGAGCTGCGGGAAGCCTTGCGTGGGCACATCACCGCCCACCATCGCACCCTGCTGAAGCTGCACCTGGACGTGATCAGCGCGCTGGAGCACACCCTGGCTGAGCTGGATGCCGCGGTGGGAAAATCCTTGACGCCGATCCGACAGCGCGTCCGCCTGCTCACCACGATGCCCGGGATTAGCGACCTGACCGCCCAGGTCCTGGTGGCGCAGATCGGCGTCGATATGACGCGCTTCCCGGATGCGGGTCACCTCGTATCTTGGGCCGGCCTGTGCCCCCGTAACGACGAAAGCGCCGGCAAGCGTCGCAGCACGCGGGTGCGTAAAAGCGGCACCTGGCTCAAAACCGCCCTCGTTACCGCCGCCTGGGCCGCCGTACGCGTCAAGACCAGCTACCTGCACGCCCAGTTCCTGCGCATCAAGGCCCGCCGTGGTGCCAAGAAGGCCATCGTCGCCGTGGCCGCCTCCATGCTCACGGCCGCCTACCACATGCTGCGCGACGGCGTCGCATACGAAGACCTCGGTGCCGACCACTTCAGCCGCCACGACACCAGCAAGACCATCCGGCGTCTTCTCAAGCGCCTGGCCGCCCTCGGCTGCAATGTGGATCACTTCGCTCATGCGACTTAAAGCTTCCTAGTAG
>Ga0187846_10002013_pt1 | contig 11300 bp, 7 predicted proteins | sample TC_taG_FD_161473 | JGI IMG/M metagenome (GOLD analysis project Ga0187846, IMG submission 161473) | Biofilm microbial communities from the roof of an iron ore cave, State of Minas Gerais, Brazil - TC_06 Biofilm (v2) | ecosystem: Environmental > Terrestrial > Deep subsurface > Cave > Wall biofilm ... | reverse complement strand
TATCCATGCTATTATGCCCCGAGACCTCCCCGACTAATGAGCTGTCCTACCGAATTCTCTTTACCGTAACGCTGATTGCAGATTCCAAATTTCGGAAATTATGCACGCGAAAAATCACTCATTTGCGGTGTTGTAAACCAGAGAAAGCCTCAAGTCATCCCGACGGTCGGGCTGTCTCGTCCTACAGCCAGCCCTAAGAGCGCCGTGACCGTCTGCCCTGTACTTTGGCAACCGGAAATGCGCGGGCGGTTGGAGTGTAAAAAATAAAACCGGAGTGTCAGAGTGCAGTAGCGAAGACTAGCTCAGGCTCCGAAGCGCTAGTTCCAGCGCTGCTTCCCAACAATCCGCTGTTTTCAGATTCAGCTCCCACACAGGCATGATGCCGGAGCCTTGGTAGACCTTCTCAAATCCCTCCTCGGATTGCGACACCGTGAAGGTGGGACAGAGCCACCAGAACTGGCAAGGAGGATTCGTTGTGAGTTCGAGGGAAATTTTTAGCCACTCATCTACGAGATTCAATGGGACGGAATATTGGAGCTCGCCTGCCCATTCCAGGTTTTCTCTCCAGCTGGAAGTCGAGTAGTAACGATCCGGAGCATGACCGGCTAACAAATTCAGTATAATCTCGAGGCCCAGACGAAATCGCCCGGCGCCCTGGAGGCATTTAACTTGCATCTGGCAACTAAGCCGCTCGCTGTCTTTTTCCGAATTCAACCGGAACTGCTTTTCGAATTGAAGGTGCATGTTGGTTCCCGGTACGCTCAGAGGTCCGCTGCGGACGAAGAGCCACTCGGCTTTGCCAGTCTCTGCCAATGCGTACTCGGCGCCCGCCCATTCCGGGGACTCCTCCAGTTGCAACATTTGGAAGTCCCGCCAGGCCTTGTTTGCTGAGAAAAAGTAACTGCGGAAAGCATTCCGGTCGTAGCGATCGTAGAGGAGATACCGGCTCAAGCCTTCTTCCTTGGCTTCCACCCGGTCGTGAATGGAACGCAATTCGCCCCGATTCTGTGAGGGGGTGGCTTGGGACAATTTCTTGTGGTACACCTCGGGACGCCGCCGCAGAGAGTTCACGAGGTTCACACAGGCGGGCTTGTAATGGATGGCGGCCACGGTGGCTCCATCGGATGGCCGGATGAGGAAATTGATCCGTTCGGAGCAGACTTCCAAATCCGGTCGCCCGTTTCGGGTCAGATCGAATTGCTTCCAGCGGACCGCGTCCTGTTCAAACGATTTCTCCAATTTGTCCAGGATGGCATCGGCTTCAATGAGGCGAGAATAGGCGGCATGGCGCAGGTGGGGAGCATAGAGTCCGCCGAAAACACCGTGCCAATAGGCATCGTTGCACTGGGCGGCGAGTAGGAGCGCATAAGGCGCCTTCTTTTCGCGGGCAGGCGTGGAGGACGGCAGTTCCTTGAAACGCTTGCTCACGGCAAGCATCTGCTTGTGGAGAAGATTGGCCTCCGAGTATTTGGCTAAGAAGTTGCGCCAAGACCCCGGGTTCAGAAAGCGGAGATAGCGTTGTCCGCCTTCGAGCTGTTGCAGGCGGCCCAGAGCCTCGGCATAGGCCTCGGCGGCCGGGCGCGGAAGCCACCATTCGATCATCTCGCGGTAGGATGCAGTGGGAAGGTAGACTCGCCCCAGGGGCGCATGCGAGTCCAGATAATCGCAGGCTCGGGTGCAACGGAGCCAGGAGCGGTTGGATTCCACTGCCGAAAAGAAATCGTCCAGCCAATGCTCCTCATAAACGGAGTGATACGTTTGAGGCCAACTTCCGAATTTTTCCAGGTCGTCTCCCATGGTGACCAGGGAATTGGGATGTGCTTGGGAGACCCGTGACAGCATGGCCAGAACTTCGGAAATGGGTCGCCAGGGAATGAGATAGCGGAGAGATTGCAGGCCCGGAATCACGTCGACCAAATAGCCTTCCGAATCCGTAGAATAATAGCCATAGACTTCCTCCGGGTCGACTCCGGCGCTTAAAAAGTGATTATCATCTACAAGAGTATATTCGACTTCGGCGGCGGCCAGCGACCTCGGCAACTCCGGCTCCCAGACCCGCTCGGCCAGCCAGGCCCCGCGCGGCGACACGCCAAAATGCCCTTTGACGAAGTCCCGCAAGCGCGCAATTTGCGCCTGGCGATCTCGCTCGGGAATGGAAATGAGAATAGGCTCATAAAATCCTCCGCCCATAAGCTCCACGCGGCCCGCCTCGCTCAACTTTCGAAGCCGCGTGAGATATTCCGGGTGATCGCGTTCCATCCATTCCAGCAGAACGCCGGAGAAGTGCAAGTTCAGACAGACCGCTGGATGGTGTTCCAGGCAATCGAGGAAAGGCAGGTAAGATCGCTGATAGGACGTTTCGATCACATCATCAAAATTTCCGACGGGCTGGTGGGCATGCAGGATGAGTGCCAAGGAAAGTGGATTCATAATCAGCCTTTTGACGGCCTGCTGCTATGTTACGATGATTGGTTGAAAATTGCTAAAGGCACCCTGGAGGAGCAACGTCCATTGGCAGCGCGCATACTGAATGGAAATGTAGTCCGAGACCAAATCTACGGGGAATTGATGGCGGAAATCGGCTTACTGGGCTCCGCGGGAATTCGTCCCGGGCTGGCCGCGGTCCGCGTTGGCGACAATCCAGCGTCGATGCTGTACGTAAACAGCAAGATCGCCGCTTGTGCGAAACTGGGCCTGGCGAGTTTTCTGATAACTCCCGACACATCGATCTCGACCGACGAATTGCTGGCAATCGTCGAGGAGTTGAACCGCCGCGATGACGTGGACGGCATTCTGGTGCAAATGCCCCTGCCGCCTCAAGTAGACGCAAAGAAAATCCTCGCAGCCGTTGATCCGGCCAAAGATGTGGACGGCTTTCATCCCATCAATGTCGGGAGGCTGGTGGCAGGCCGGCCAAACTTGGTGCCTTGCACGCCAGCGGGCGTAATGGAAATGTTGCACCGGAGCCAGATCCCATTGGAGGGCGCCAACGCGGTTGTGATGGGCCGCAGCGATATCGTTGGCAAGCCCATGGCGCTGCTGTTGTTGCATGCCAATGCCACGGTGACGATTTGCCATTCGAAGACACGACAATTGAGGGAAACGGTCCGCCGCGCGGACCTGGTAGTGGCTGCCATGGGTCGGGCAGCCATGGTGACGCCGGATTACATCTGTCCGGGGGCGACGGTCATTGATGTCGGTCAGAATCTGATCACAGAGGCTGCCGCAGCGGAACGCATTTTCGCCAATGTTCAGGAGAAGCTGGCCACCTTCCACGCCAAAGGCTCGGTGCTGGTCGGCGATGTTCACCCCGACGTGATCCATGTCGCCGGCGCCCTGACACCGGTGCCGGGCGGAGTGGGTCCACTGACGATCGCGATGCTCATGTCCAACACGGTCCGCGCCGCTCGCCTGCGGCGCGGCAGCCGACAACTGGCGGTGGCGCACTGATCCGGCGCCCATTATTCGGGAATATTCGGGAACAACTTTTTCTCAAAGACGTAGAGCGTCAGCTCCAACCGGTCGGCAACTCCTAACTTGTTAAAGATAGCCGAGAGATGGTTCTTGACTGTCTTTTCGCTGATGAACAATTTCCTTGCGATGTCACGATTTTTGTACCCCTGAACGACTAACTCAATCACTTCCATTTCGCGGCGCGAGAGATCAGCGGTTGTCGTCGGGGCGCTCTCCACCTGCTTGCCGCTGAGGGCGGCTAAGACCGCCTCCGTCATTCGGCCGTCAAGCCAGATTTCGCCCGCGTGTACTTTCCGAATGCATTTGAGGAACAACTCGGTGGGGCAATGTTTAATCAGAAAGCCTCGGGCGCCGAGACGCATGGCCTGGACCACCTCATCGTCTTTCTCAGTCCCTGCGATCATTATCGTTTTGCAGAGAGGACTCAGTTGGCGCATCTCCCGCAACAGGTCCAACCCGCTCTGTTCGGCTAGTTCAGTATCCAGCAGCAAGACATCCAGATTGGAATTTGGAATGAGAGGCTTGGCCTCGGAGATAGTGCCTGCGTGCCCCACTACTTCAAAGTCTTCTTGAAGGCTTAATACGGCTATGACACTCTCGCGGAAAATCGTTTGGTCATCCACCACGAAGATTCGGACAGGAGACAAGCGCATATACTGTTCTGTCTCAGAATTAAGTTCCACTTTGCCGGCGTTATAGCGCCCGCTGCCTTGAAGGGAATCAAAGAATAACGGCTTCTATTCTGTTCAATCGCGAAATAGAATTTGAAGACAGTAAACTGGACCAAAAATAAAAATTATAGCAAAGGAAGGGCAGTTCCTGCGGGCTCCTGTTCGAGTTATTAGACCGTGACATTGACTCCGCAAATCAGGGTTCCACCCGGTAAATGGTAAGGCCGGAAAGAAGTTTGGGGTAAAAATCGGTGGACTTTTGGGGAAGCAGCCTTCCTTCGAGGGCCATTTCTCGGACCTGCTGTATCTGGACGGGATTCAAGAAAAAGCAGGCCTGCGCCTTACCTTGCAGGACGCTTTGCGTTCCTTCCTCAAAGTCTCGAACGTAGCTGAGGAACTTTTCTTTACGAACTGCTACCTCGTCCATTCCCAGGCAAAGCCCAAATGCAATCCGGTGCAAAACGATCACGTCAAGGGACCGCTCCGGAAGAGATAGATCCTGCAAGAACTCGGCACGCTTCATCTCTTTCCTCAATTGCAACAGATAAAAAGCATCCCATCCCTGAAAAATGGCGCCGATGACCGTCAATCCCTCCCTGGCGGCCGAGGACATATCCGCTCGCAGTCTTTGCATCACTAGACCCCGTTCGTCAGCTCCGGAGTAAGAATATTCCGTGGCGGTGAAGTATCGGGCCGCTCGGGAGAGGAATCGGGTCCTGCCAAATTCGGGGACTCCGGAAACGAGGCGATGGGTTGGCAAGATGACAATCCCTTCCGAATCCATGTTGATGAAGGTCATCATGGCATAACAACAACCCTCCGCCGGGGAATGTGGCCGAGCAGCCTGGCATTCCTCCCGGAAATTCAGCGCCGTTTCGTAGCGGTGGTGGCCGTCGGCAATGATCAGTTTCTGGTCCCTCATGAGATTCTGAATGGCCAAGATTTGATGAGAGTCCTCGATATCCCAAAGTGAGTGAACGGTGTCGTAGTCGTCCTTGACACGCGCCTGGGGCGTGCCGGCAGCTACCTCGTCCAGAAGGCGGTCAATCGCACGCTCGGGGTCACTGTAGAGCATGAAGATTTGTCCAAAGTGCGCCCGCGTGGCCCGCAGCAAAGCCAGCCGGTCAGCTTTGGGAGCGGAGAGAGTCTGTTCATGGCGAAAGACAACTCCACTCGAGTAGTCTTCTAATTTGCCTAATCCTATGAAGCCCTTTCGCAGAAAAGGTGGGCCGCCAGGATCTTCTGGGATTTGAAAGTTTTGGAAGTAGGCATAGAGCGCCGGCTGGGGCCGCTCGATGACAATTCCTTGATCGATCCACTGACGGAAACTGGCGGCGGCGCGAGTGTATACGTTGTCCTCGGGAGAATCATTCTCACTTGGCCTGCCTTTGATGAGATAAGCAAGGTTATAAGGGCTGCGCGCGAAATATTGCTCCTGCATCGAAGGCGTGATCTTGTCATAGGGCTGAGTCAAAACCTGCTCCAACCCTCCCACCTTCTCGGGATCGTAACGAATAGCTCGAAACGGACAAACAATTGCCATGTTCTGAGTACCATCTGATGTCTGAGTGGCTGCTAGCGCGGCGGAGCGGATTCCAGCTTTTGCCAACCCAGCTTGTTCATCAGCTCCGTGAGACGTGCCTGAACCCACTCTTGCGAACCGATCCTCCGTGCCAGTTCGCCGTAGCTACGAGCAGCTTCGTCCAGCATCCCGTTCTCATCATAGAGAAAGGCCAGGAGGAATAGCGGACTGTTGTCTGCGGGATTTGCCTCCATCATGTGGCGTAAATTCTCTTCCGAGGAGCGGACACGATCAACCTGCTCTTTGGGCAGGACCTGGAAATAGGTGCCAACTTCCGTTAACTCGTCCTCGCCGTTACGAGCCGTCACTCGCCAAAGATATTTCTGGTCCCAAGCCAGCGCCGGCGCATCAGGAGAGTATTGCGCTTCAGTGGCGGAGCCGCTTTGCTTCCATAAGATGCGCTCTTCACGATCCATCAGTTTCAGATCGTAAACAGTGGCACTGTCGACCGGATCCCAACGAAAATGAGGCTGGAGAGTCGCAATGTTGGTTCGCGAAGGAGACAGCAGGATCAGATCCGATCCTCGCAGGCGTAAGCTGCCAGATTGTAGTTGGCTGGCGCCAGCCAAGGTGATTCGTGGCAGGTTGCACGAGGGGAACTTATGTTCTTCTCCCAGCTTACCTTTGCGGATCTGCAAGCCGGAGGCTCCGAACTGGACTTCAGATTCCGGCAGCATCTTAGCAGAACGCGATTCCGGACAGTACAAGAAGGTAGCTTCGGACTGGCGCCCGGTCAAAATGCGGTCGCCGACCGAAAGAAGGTCGGCGATGTGGGCCGGATGAGGGGTTGCTTCTCCCGCGCGCACAATCGTGACATCTCCTGCCACCACGGACAGCAACCCTGCGGGCGCTGATCTTGCATTCTGAGGCGCGAGTGCAGCCGCCCAAGCTGCTCCCGCGGCGATGGTGCAAAAAGCTAGTACCTTGATTACCGTCCGATAGGACATAACTTACCCCCTATTTAACTTCAGCACCTTGTACACAGCGATCGGTTTGGAGATTCCTTTCAGTTGAGCTTCTCCCGCCAGCTCCGCAACCGTATCGTCGCGGACGTACTTGTAGGTTTCCTCACTGATCAGCAATTGCGTACGGAAATTTTTGTTTTCCCCCTCGATCCGGGAAGCGATGTTCACGGTGTCACCGATTGCCGTGTACTCCATCTTCTCGGGCGCCCCGATGTTGCCCACCACGGCTTCTCCAGTGTGCAAGCCAATACCGATGACCAATGGTTTTAGGCCTCGTTCGGCGCGGCGCCGGTTGAATTCCTCGTTGCTGGCCACCATCGAAAGGGCGCAGGCAACCGCTCGCCGGGCATCATCCGGGTGCGGAACCGGGGCTCCAAATAGCGCCATGATCCCATCCCCGATGAACTTATTGACCATGCCGCCGTGCGCCTTGATCTCGGTGGTCATTTCAGTGAAGTATTCGTTCAGCTCCGTGACGATGACTTGAGGATCGCGTCCGTGGCAATGGTCCGTATAGTTCCGCAAGTCAGAAAACATTACAGTGACCAGTTGCTGCGTACCGCCCAGCGCGATCTCACCGTAGTTTAACAGTTCTTCTGCCACTTCGCCGGAAACGTAGCGGCCAAAAACTTCTTGCAACAGCCGCGCCCGCCGTCCTTCCGTCAGTGAGTGAGCGCCATAGGAAACCAGGCCAGTGAGTGCGATCGAAAGTACGGGAGGCGTTACCGGAAGCACGAGGCCGGATCGCATGGAAAGCACTGTTAGCACCAGGTACAGGAAGACAACGACCAGCATCAATACCGGCGCCAACGGAAATCGAATCCGAAAGATCAGAAAGGCGGCCAGCGCAGACGCGACCAAAACCAGCCCCGCCGTCAGACTTCGCGGAACCTCGCGCAGGAAACGCTGCTCCAGCAATGTGCCCAGGACGTTGGCATGAATTTCCACTCCCGAGAGGAGTTGCTGATTTCCTGCGGCAAGATAAAAAGGTGTCGGGTGCCGGTCGCTGGGATCCAGCGTGCCGACCAACACGATCTTCCCGCGAAACCAGTCCTGGAGTTGTGCCGTATCCGCCTTCTTCATCGCTGCCAGGACATCGCCCATGGAAACAGCGGGAAACGTGCCGGCTGGTCCCCAGTAGTGAATTAACAGGAAACCAGCGGAATCCAAAGGAATGGTTCGGGCTCCGAACCGAAGGAGGCGGTGCTGGGAATCCAGTGAGCCGCGGGGCAGGTTTAGTGTGACCGCAGCCAGGCGGGCTGCAAAGGACTCCCAAGCATCCGAATCTCCGCTTTGGAGCTGCTGGCGGCGAACAAAGCCGTCCCTATCCAGAGTTAGGTTGGCAAAACCCATTGCTCCCTGCGCATTAGCCAGTAAGTATAAGGGCAAACCCTCCTGCGTGGTTTGAAGTGTGTCAAAGGCAAGCACAATCGGGACCGAGACACTGGCTTCCGCAAACGCCGCAGCCAGTTCGCGATCCATATCCGGTTCCCATTCTTGTACAGACATCGCAAAAGAAACATCCAGGCCGAGGGCGCGGGCGCCACCGGCGGCTGCGGCACGGAACAGAGCAGCGTAATGCGGATGCCAGAAGATCCGAGGCTCCGGAAAGGTCCGCTCCGTCTGGTCATCAATCGTAACAAGTACGATGTTCTGCGGCGGCGATTCTTTCCCCCTCAACAGAAAGCGGAGATCATATGTTTTCAGCTCCAATAACTGAAAAAGCGAGGTCGAGCTCAGAACCCAGGCTACGGCTCCCGAGATCAGTGTGGCGCCAATTGCCAAGGCTAAAACCAGCCGTTGGCGGCGCAGCGGGCGTTTGCCCTGCCTGGATATCTCAGCTTGGGCCAATGAGCCTTCTGGCTGCGTTTTCGGAGAGATTGTAGATGTCGGCGTTGCCACTCGGCTCCCCATTTGGATTGACTTTAGCTCCTGCCGAATTATACACTAGTGCGAGAAAACGTTCCTCGGATTAACCCTGCCGGCCGTGGGTGTTGGGAATCTGAGTTGCAACCCCCCAGGGCTCCCCGGCACATTTCGATGTGCTAGCGTGGTGGCCGAGGTCCCCAGCGCCAGGAACCCAACACGATCCGGTATGCTGGGGTGGTGGCGTATTCCGCTCCACGGCACGCCAGGACAAGTCCACGGTGCGCACAGTCGAGTGGGCTAGATCCGGGAAGGGAGCGGGCGCCAGGCGACGGGTCTGATAAATGATGAAACGCACGAGACGGCGGCCGGAAGGAGTGATGGTGGGGCGCTTTCCAGTTTATTGCTACCTCCTATTCCTGATTATTTGCGGGGCTTCCGTCTCTCCTGCGCAGGAGCAGCCGAAGTTCTATGCAGTAATCATCGGGGTTTCCAAATTTGCCAACCTGCCGGAGGAAAATCAACTGAAGTTTGCGGATGCAGACGCCCGCGATTTCGCCAAACTCCTTAGCAGTCCCTTAGGCCGCGGCTTTCCCCCAGAGAACGTTTTCCTGTTGACCAATGATGATGCGACCCATGAGGCCATTCGAAAAAGATTGGGTGGCACTCTGCCCGGAAAATTGAAGCCTGACGATACTGTCTATATTTTTATTGCCACACATGGCACGGTGGAAAAACAAGCTGATAAGGAAGCATTTTTGCTCGCTCATGACTCCAACCTGGAGGATCTGTATTCCAGCGCCTTTCCGATGGAAGAACTCGGAAGAATCGTACAGAAACGCTTGAATGCCAAGCGGGTCTTTCTGTTTGCCGATGCGTGCCGCAGCGGGAAGCTCGGTGGTTCGATTACCCGGTACATGGAAGACGTGAGCAAGCAACGAGGGGAAACCATGGGCCTGCTGGCCAGTAGTCCTGGCGAAGCCTCTCGGGAGGGGGCGCAGTTTGGAGGCGGCCATGGAGTCTTTTCTTATTTTCTCTTAAAGGGCTTGATGGGCGAGGCAGATACTGACGGCGACAAGACAGTCACGGCGAGAGAGCTGATCAATTATGTGCGGAAGAACGTAGAAGCGGCCACCGGCGGCCAACAAAACATTCGGGAGTCAGGCGATTTTGAAGCGACCACGCCCATTTCCTTTGTCGATAAGCCAGGGCCGCAAGATCTGAAACTGACCGGCCTGCGGCGGCAAGTTGACGGGACCGAAATTGCCTCTCTTCAAGTGATGCTGGCGGAGAGCACCGCAACCCGATCCTCATTGGAACGAGCGATTCGGGAAGGCCGTCTCCTCGCGCCGCCTGGCAACAATGCCTGGGATCTCTACCTGCGTTACAACCAGTTGCCGGTTCCGGAGTCCCAGAAGGAGGACGTAAAGGACGACGTGGTGATTGCCATGGCGTCGGCCGGAGAGAAAGTTCTGGCGGCCTACCAGCGAGGCGATCAGGTTGTCCACCTTGATGCGGCCAAATACAACGAAGGCGCACAACTGTTTGGCCACGCCAGTCAAATCGATCCGGATGACAAGATGCTGGAATCGAAAGCAAAATTCTTCTCCGGACGTTTCCTTGTGGAAAACCGCCGCTTCGCGGAAGGGATCAACGTCCTGCGGGAGGCGATCGCGGTTGACCCGAATGCCGCTTACCCTTACAACGCGCTGGGCATCGCTTTTATGGAACAGCAGCACTGGGATGATGCCATCGCAAATTTCAAAGCGGCTTCCGAACGCGCCGAGAAATGGGTGTACCCTCATTACAACCTAGCCAGAGTTTACACCGCTCAGCAGCGTTACCGGGAGGCCGAACAAGAATTCAAAAAAGGTATCGCGATTGGCGCCGACCTTGGATTGAAATATTCTTATTTGCCATATAACCTCGGAATTTTGTATCTTCACCTGGGCCGCAACGCCGAAGCGGAACAACAATTCCGTCGCGCCATTGAGATGAAACCGGACGACGCTCTGAGTCACTACAACCTGGGAATGGTCTTTGAGGGAAAACGAGACTCAGCACAAGCCGAGGCTTATTACCGCAAAGCGGCCGAGCTGGACCCGAAGCTAATTGGGCCCCGTATGAAACTAGCCGGAATTTACCGGGACCAGCACCGGGGCGAACTCGAGGAGCACATACTTCAGGAGGCAGTGGCGGCCGCCATGACGACCGATGCAAGTAATGCTGGCATTCTGGAACCCCTGGGCCGGTTTTTGCTGGAAAGCAAGAAACTGGAGCAAGCCGAGCAGGTCTTCACGCAAATGCTGGCCAATGGTCCTGACACGATAGCCCTCTCCGACCTGGGCGATGTCCATGCCGCTCAGGGCCGATGGAAAGATGCCGCCGAAGATTATCGCCAAGCCGCGTCAAGAACTAGCGATCAAAAGCTTCTCCGCGATCTTCAGAGAAAGTTGCAGTCGGCGGAGAAGAAAAAATGAGCCAAGACCCCCCGAAAGCACCCTTGGAGCGCAGCGAGAACGTAGCACGACTTGTCTCATGAACAAAATCTTTCTTAGTCTTATCCTTAGTGCGTGCGCGGCGCGTCTCTGTCCGGGGCAAGTGATCACCACGATAGCCGGAGGTTCTTTCGAATTTCGGGGAGACGGCAGACCGGCCGTCGCAGCTCCCCTCGGCAATATCTCCAGTGTAGCGACCGATGCTGTCGGAAACCTTTATGCCGCCGACCGCGGGAACAACATT
>Ga0187846_10002012_pt1 | contig 11301 bp, 9 predicted proteins | sample TC_taG_FD_161473 | JGI IMG/M metagenome (GOLD analysis project Ga0187846, IMG submission 161473) | Biofilm microbial communities from the roof of an iron ore cave, State of Minas Gerais, Brazil - TC_06 Biofilm (v2) | ecosystem: Environmental > Terrestrial > Deep subsurface > Cave > Wall biofilm ... | reverse complement strand
GCGACATCGGCGCCGAGATCAGGTCTCGGCCGCTCCAGGATCTTGTGTGGGACCACCACTCCGCCTGCAGGGCTCCACCCCTCACCGAAAGTCCGGGGCAGTACTAGGCGTCTCGAGCGATGCTCGCGCGGGGTGACCTCAACGGGTCAGCACGACCGCGCGCTGCGACAGGCGCGTGCTCGAAGTCGAGTGGGGATACGGTCCAGGCTCGAAGGCTGGACAAGAGCGAGGGGGATTGCCACTCCGCGCGCCACCGATACGGCGCGGTGATCGCGCTGCTGCGAACCGGCGCGGCCTCTCTCAGGCCGCGCCAATCCCGATTGAGGATCGGGAGAGTCAGGACGCTTTACGGGCGCAGCGCCTTTTCGGCCCGCTCAAGGCGAGCCAGGACAAGGAGCCTTCCGAGTGCCGCAAAGTTGAGCATTTCATGTGTTCGGTGTCAAGCCCTCGGAAAGCGCCCTTGATGCGCATTTAGTTGTCCGATTGCTGGGTTCCCTCGACTTCTCATCCACTTGACGTTTCGATTTCGGCCTCTGGTTCCCACCTCTCGGAAATTCGTGCGCACGCCTACGCCGACCTCCGACTACGGTTTGAGCACAGTGCGAGCTTCGCAGGCACTCCATCTCGCGCGCGCAGGCCGACTCACACTACAGGTCGAGCGCAGTGCCCCCGACTCGCCCTTGCGCCGAGGCTGATGGCGAAATGGCCCCTCGCAGAGGGCTATTTCGGCTGGAGCGGTTCGCCCGGACGGCCCATGCTAGGCGCGACGCTGCTGCCTGGAGGGATGCATGGCCCCGATCGTGAGAGCCGTGGACGTCGGCTACGGGAACACCAAGTACGTGGCGAGCTGCGAGGGTACCGAGATCCGCTGCGCCCACTTCCCCTCGATCGCCTGCCCGAGTGCGCGCGACCTCACCACGCATCCCCTCGCAGGCCGTCCCAAGACCGTCGCCATCCCCCTCGACGGCCTCTTCTACGAAGTTGGACCCGACGTGGCGCTCGCCGCCGACACCTTCAGAGCCACGCACATGCACGACCGCTACACGGAGACACCCGAGTACGCCGCGCTCCTGCGCGGCGCGCTCCACTACATGAAGGTCGACCGGATCGATCTCCTCGTGCTCGGGCTCCCCGTTGCGACCCTGGGCACGAAGAAGGCAGCGTTGGAGAAGGCGATGACCGGCAGCCACGACGTCGGCGGCGGACGCAAGGTGATCGTCTCCGAGGTCCACGGCGTCGCCCAGCCCCACGGAGCGCTCGCGTGGTTTGCCTCGCTCCACCGGAAGATGAGCGAGATCGAGCACGAGCAAAGCCTCATCATCGATCTGGGTGCCAGGACCTTCGACTGGCTGGTCACCCGCGGCATGCGCCTCGTCCAGAAAAAGAGCCACTCCCTCGACCGCGGCATGGTCGACGTCCTCCAGGCCATCGCAAACGAGATCAGCGCCGACATCGGAACACCGTACCGGGACCTCGACGCCATCGACCTTGCGCTCCGGACCGGCAAGAAGCCGATCATCTACCAACAGCCTTACGACCTCGCCCCCCTGATGCCGATCGCCCGGAAGATCGCGCAGCAGGCCGTCTCCTCGATGATGCAATGGATTGCCGATCCCTACAGCTTCCAGAACATCATTCTCGTCGGCGGCGGCGCGTTTCTCTTCAAGAGAGCGATCAAGGATGCCTTCCCGCGCCATGCGATCTATGAGCTGAAGGACCCGATCTACGCCAACGTGAGAGGTTTCCAGGTCGCCGGCATGAACCTCGCCCGAGGCAGCCTGCAGCCCCAGCGAACGAAGCCTGAAGTCTTCGCCCCTTCGGCATGAGCGACGACACCAAACCCTCCACGCTGCCGATCACCCTCCGCTTCGAGCTCGAGCGGACGGACAACCCGCTTCTCTACGACGATCTCATCCGTGTCAAGAAGGGCGCAAAGCGCGTGAACCGACTGCGAACGCTCGCCCACCACGGCCTGATCGCCGAGCAGCAGCGCTCGAATCCACCGGTTATTCAGATGCCGCAGGCTACGGCGCTACCCGGAAACCCGCCGAGCGATGCGCCGGGGGAGGCCGAACCCATCACCAATCAGCTCTTCGCCGCTCCCCTTGTGGACTAGCCGCGCGCATTCGATCCATCGTGAGGTGCCGGCCCACACACCCGTGCGCATCCGCTTGAAGCGATCACCCCCAAACGCTGCGGACAGACCAGTCCGCGCATCGGACCTCGCCCAGATGGGCGTGTGCGAGCGCCTCGTCTACTTCGAGAATCGATACGGTCGACGCGCGACCAACGCCCAGGACGCCGCCGCACGCCGCGGCAACGCCGCCCACGAGGAGTTCTTGCGGGACGCCCGTCGCTGCGAGCCCGGCCTCCGGACATCCGGGGCGAAGCCTTGGTGCTGGATCGCCTCCGCGGTCTACGGCCCCACCGCCGGAGAAACCATGGTCCTTCGGGCGTTCAGAGATCTTGTGCTACGACAGTCCTCATCCGGCCGCGCCGCCATCGCCCTGTATTACCGGAGCGCGCCGCCGATTGCCCGCGCGCTCGCCCGAAGCTCCGCCGCGCGCTCGCTCGCGCGTGCAATCCTCGCGCCCGTTGTCGCGGTCGCTGACCGCTTGGTACGAAAGCAAGCATTGCTGAGGACACGGCATGGATAGTGTGACCGTCGGCCTCTTCCTCCTCATTGCAGGTGCTGTCCTCTACCTCCGCGCCCGCCACCGATTGCGCTCGGCCGAGCGGGAAGACGCCTGGCGCCCCCCGGAGCTTCGCGGCGCGCCCATCGTCTACGCGGAAAAGCAGTTCTTCGCTTCCCTCCCGATCCGCCTCGTCGCAAGAGTCGACCGCGGGCTACGCACCGGCCGCGGCATCGTTCTTGCGGAACTCAAGACTCGCAGTCCCGAGCGTCCCTACATGTCGGACGTCATCGAACTTTCGGCCCAGAAACTCGCGCTCGAAGAGAGCGCCGGTGAGGTGGTCAGCCGTACCGCCTACGTCGTCACCCAGCATCCAACGACCGGCACACGGCGAACGCATCCGGTGCGGCTCCTCAACACGGCCGAAGTGATCGCTCTTGCCCGCCGGCGCGAGCGCATCATTGCCGGCACCGAACGGGCGCGGATTGCGTGGAACCGCAGCCTATGCCGCCCCTGCGCCTTCTTTGAGCAGTGCAGGCCGGACCGGACAGCTCACGGCGAGTAGATTGAGCAGGAACCCGGGCTCGCCGATAGAAAAGCCAGTACTAGCGCATTTCCTCTAGCAGGCGGCTCGAGAACAGGGGGCCACCCTCCTCGGGTGCATCTCGGGTGCTTGCCCTCGTACGCGTCAGAGCTCAACCCCGACGCCGCCCTTCGGCCGCCCTGATCAAGGCGCGATGTAAGCGTAGCCGCGGTTCTGATAGGCCATCAGGGAAATTCAGGCGTTGCCGACCACTTTCACCGCCGGGACCACATCTTCCGCCTTGGTGCCCTGCTCGCGAATCGCAACCGCACATTGCTCCAGGTTTTCGACACCCCGTGCACCCCGCATTTCTTGCAGTTTTGCCGCAATCTTGGCTGCGGTCTCCTGGTCCTCCGGCTTGATCTTCGACTGATCGGTCTGCACGAGCCGGGTCGCCGGCCCACGGAAGGCAAGAACGAAATGCGGACTCACACCCTGGTGAATCAGCGACTGACGGGTCTCATCGATGATGTTGAGCCGACCCAGCAGCCCCTTCGCGTCGTCAGTCGTGATGTCGAAGGCTACCTTGACTTCCTTGGCGCCGGCGAGGGCATCGCGGTCATCGTAGCCTGCCGCTACCCCGATCGTGGTCAAAAACTGGGCCCCGACTGCGAATGCGATTGCCGCAAGAACGCGATGCCGGAACATCTTCACGATACGCCTCCTCAGTAGATCAACACATTTGCAGCGAAACGTGCCGTTCCTAGGTCCCGATTTTATGCGCATGGCCAGGCTGTCGTTCTCTAAGCGATCCATTCTGACGCCGAGTTTTCGGGCCCTCAGACCAGATTCAGCTGCTTCAAGCGCAGATACAGCTCGCGGCACGCCCAGGCATCGGTCGCTGCGTAGGCGATCTGCTGCGGCGTCAGCCGGCGCGCAGCCCAGTTCGTCGTCTTCGGGCCCTTGGGGATTCGCATACCGAGAAAAATCCCCGCGAGATTGCGCACGCCCGTTTGCCTCAGGCCGTGGCGCCTCGCAACCCTGCCGAGATCCACCACCGCTCTTTCCTCGAAATCGAACAACTTCTTCAGGTTATGCAGATCGTCGGTCACCGAGACGCCCGCCTTTATGACTTTCTCCGACGAAAAGATCTCCCGCATCGCGGCGGAATAGTCCTGCTGCTGGACCTGCAAGAGATACACCGCGCCTGCCGTGGCGAACTGCACGAGGGCGGGGAGGTAGCTCTCGCTAGACCTGAAGGCGGGCCGCGTCTCCGTGTCAAATCCGACGACGCGTTCCTGGCAAATGTCCTGCATCGCGCGGTGGAGGTCCGGGGGCGCCGCGACGAGACGCACCGACCCCTCGTAGCGCCGGATGGGCAGCTCGATCATCTCATCGCGCGAGATCCTGTGAGCGGCGTCGGGCGACAGCGTGGCGGCGGGGTCCCGGCTCATGCGCCGCATAGCAAGCTGCTCCGTGCTGCGCCTGATCCTCGACACCAACGAGCTTTCACATCGCAGGATCCATGCGCGGAAGGCGTCACACTTGGCTTTGCGCTGTCGATGATGTGCTCGATGACGCGCTCCGTGTTCTTCCAGTTCATTGTCGGAAGTCCGATCGCCACCGTTCAAAACGATCATTCCTGAGAACGACAAAGCAGCCGATGTGGCGGAATACAAGCCAGTTTCGACACTGCGCCAGAAGCGGGGCTATCGGGGTCAAATGGACCTCTACAAGGCCTTGACGAAGAGATTACGGAGAGGACTGGAATAGACTGGAATATGAACCTCAAGCAGAAGCTGTGTGCTCTCGGCACCGTCGTGCTTGAAGAGGCTGGGCGAAATGCTGATTTTGCGCAGCGCTTGCTACGCGCGCTAGGCGCTGGCATGGCGAGCCCCGCCTCGTACACCTGCATGGGATTGCCCTGCGCGAGAAACCGCCCGCCTGGCGCGCATCGCGCGGCATATTACTCGGACTTCGTGTATTTACACGACGCGCCGCGGCAGGGCGGCCGCCTATGCCGCGGGCGCAGCTCGCCCTCGCCGCCGTTCCCGCACGAAAGCGGCCATCTTCCGCAGATCCGCGTAGATCTTCGGGACGGTGCGCCTCAGGCCACGAACGGTTACGATGAACAGGACCAAGTAGACTGCCGCCGATGCCAGCATGAAGGCCAGCATTTCGCCGTCGATCTCGTTGCCGAAGTAGCCCCGCAATTCGGCCCTCGCCCTGGCGCTGAAAAGCGAAAGCGGCAGCAGGACGAGCACGAACAGTTGCTTGAGTTGCTCGCCGACGGACTGGAGGTTGGTCACAATGGTGCCGACCACGCCCAGGATCGCGATGAACGGCGCCCATTTCTCCGAAGTGATGCCGAGCCCTCGCGCTGCCATCGCGCGCTGCAGGCGCCAGGCGGCGACGGAGGCCGCGATCACGCTGAGGACAAAGAGAGCGGCGAGCGTCGTTCGCACCGGTCCGCCTTCGCCGAGGATCGCGAGCGTTGCGCCGAGCGCCAGAAGAAAGAGGAACACGAGCAGGGTCGGCAGCCGCAGCATCCGGAAGTGGGCCGGCTCGCCTCGGACTTCCGCCGCCCTCGCGCCCATCACCGCGTAAGCCGCCGCGACGAACGGTCCCTCGAGGGCGACCGAACCCGTGTAGAAATGCAGATCGTTCGCTTCGGCGATCTCGGCGAAGAGGGTCCACACGAGAATCAGCCCCGCCGCCAGCACCGTCACGAAGATCGTGCCGCGCGCGCCGCGGAGAAGACCGGCCATGAAGCCGGCGAGCATCAACGCCGCCGGCACCTGAAGAACGTTGAGGTAGTGCACGCTTTCCAGGCCGATCGGTATGGATGCAATCGGCGCGGGGCCGAACCACAGGAAGACGAGCGCTGTGACCGCCAGGTAAGGCCTGCGCCAGAATCCACCCGGCGCGCGCCTACTCAGGAACGCGCGCACTGCCGCCCCGGCGGATAACATTGCAAGCGCGGTGAGCACCGTCGACGGTTGCAGGGCGTAGATTGACAGGTAGGGTCCGGTCCGCGAACGCATGACGAGGCCGTTCACGGCAAGTCCCCAACCGAGCGCCGCGGCGGCCACGAAACCTAGGACGAGCGCCGACGCGCGAACGCCGCGCACGCCCAGCACGAAGAGCAGGAAATACCCGAGCAGCGAGAAAGCGAAGCCGAACGAAAGCGAGAGCCCGTCGGCCGGCGCGCCGCCGATGCCGATCGAGAGCACGAGCAGAAAGGGCGCCGCAAATCCCAGCCACCACGCCGCGCCATCGTCGTCCGGCCAGCGCAGGCTCTCGAGGATCGGACGCGGCATCGCGGCGATGGCGGCGACCGCGAGCGCGATGAGATAGAGCGCCGGGCTGCCGCCGATCCCTCCCCAGGCGCGGCCCCCGATGTAGATGACGAAGGCGACTCCGCCGAGCGCGATCGACACGACGCCGGAGGCGCCGAAGCGCCGCGCGAGCAGCGCCGCAAACGGCACCAGCAGGTAAGGTGTGTAGAAACCGGCGGGGCCGAAGTAGGGCGGCACGTAGGCGAACAGCGGCGTGGCGAACAGAAGGGACCAGTTGCTCATGGATCGCACCTCCTTCAAATGCGGCGCGCGCCGGACGCGGGCGCTTGCCGTGACTCTAGCCGCTTTGCGCCGAGCTCCCGCTCTCGATCAGCCGCGCGCAAGATGGTCCACGCCGCCGGCCGGCACGCCCTCCGCGAACACCATGAGAAAGTCGGCCAGCCGGGCCAGAGCTTCAAAGCGAGCCGCCGACACCACTGACTGAAGTGGCTACCGTACTCGAGATACTGGTACGCGAGCCCGGCCGCTCGAGGAGCTTCCGCGCCTTCTTCGGAAACGGGTTCTCCCGCATGCCGACCAGCGGTGCGTGCGCGCGTTCCGGGTTTTGCTCTAGGCTCGTTGAACCACCACTTTCTGGCGAGGCGACCGCCGGCCTTCAGCGCACGTGGCCGACGGCTCAGGGTCGACCACGGGCCATTTCCGGACTTTCGAGCCTCACTCGAAAATGCACGTAGAGCGGACATTGCGACAGGGTTATTGCACCGGTTGGACGTAGTTCGGCCGTGGCTTCGGCGGGCTTGCTGACCGCCTATCCCCGTTTGGGGCAGCGCATTACGACGACACCTGAATTAGACTTAACGAATCCGCCGCGCGAATCCGCCGCGGCAATTCCGCACGTCTCTCCGATGCGCGCTGGACTTCCAGCCTCGGCAACCGTGTGATATCATGCTATCGTTGGATCAACAGGAGATGCTCTCATGGCTCAGGTGGTTGTGCGCCAGCTGGAAGAGGAAGTCAAGACGCGGCTGAAGCGCCGTGCGGAACGTCACGGCCGAAGCATGGAGGAGGAGGTCAGGGAGATCCTGCGCAACGCGGCGCGCGAAGAGGGTCGGCCCGCCGCCAAGCTGGGCTCGCGCATCGCCGCGCGTTTCCGGAGGACGGGGCTGCGAGCGGAGCTGCGCGAATTGCGCGGGCAGCGCCCGCGACCGGCGAATCTCCGCAAATGATCATCCTCGACACGAATGTGCTCTCGGCGCTCATGCGCGTTGTGCCGGACGCCATCGTTGTACAGTGGCTTGATGGCCAGCCTGCCGAGTCGATCTGGATCACCAGCATCACGCTGTTCGAGGCCCAACTTGGTCTTGCCTTGTTACCCAAAGGTCGGCGCCGGCAGTCGCTAGAGTCGGCTTTTGAACGGCTGCTCGAAGAGGATCTGGAGAATCGTATCCTGGATTTCGATCATGGCGCGGCTACCGAAGCCGCCGCTCTTGCGGCGGCGCGCCAGAAGGCCGGACGGCTGGTGGACGTGCGCGACACCCTGATCGCGGGCATCGCGCTCGCACGGCGAGCCACACTCGCCACGCGCAACGTCAAGGATTTCCAGGATCTGACAGTTCCGGTTATCAATCCCTGGGGATCCGGCCGCTCATAGTGCAGGGGTGCACTGACGGGACCGGGCCAAGACCCGACCGTAGAACCTGATGCTCCAAAGCGGTCGGTCAATTGGTAAAGAGGACTAACTATTAATAATACGTATCGACAGAAGGCCCGCCTTTTGCGATGGCCAGAAGCTCGTGAGTCGATTCTTGGTCACCATAGATCGTTCGGTCTATTGACCGTCCGGTGACTGAAGTTTAGGTTTCTTGCGCGGCTCGCGATGCAACGAACATCAATCGCCGAGCATCGTGAGCGCGAGAATGACTAGAAAGGGGGGGGCATGGGTACACGCTTGCGCCTCCGCGCGCCGTCTCGGGCGACCAACTTCCTTGCTCTTGGTTATCTGTTCCTGCTCGCGCTCCTCGTGGTGGCTTCCCCGCCGTCGCGTGCGGCCGACGTTTTTACTTATGTGGTATCACCAGGGGTAGTTGTTCCAGAGACCAGGGCCGGTTCCCCCGAAGCGTCGTGCGCCAAGTACGTTGCTTACTATAACGAGTACGAGGACCGAAATGCCATTCCGGGTGCGTGCCATGCAAATGTGTACCTTGGAGTGACCGGAACTACCGTATGCAATTGGGCTGGGTGGGGTACGGGGCCGCCCTGCGACGGGCCTCCCCCAAACTTCCCTGATGACTTTCGCCTAGCCACTCCGATCTCCAGCACTCCGGTCGCGATCGAAGACAAGGGGCTTGGCACACCACGGACGTGTGTCGGAAACCCCTGCGACCCCGCCACAGGCAACAAGATAGAAGTTGAAGTGGACTATGTCGGCTCAGGCCCATTCCCGCTTCGTTTCGAGCGTACTTACAACCTGCAGAGCCGGGCCGTCGCAGGGAGGCTAGGCCCTAGCTGGCGCCACAACTACGAGCGTAGTCTAGCGATCAACACCACGCTTGATGCCGTCGCCGTCGTCAGAGACGATGGCCGAGTGGTGAAGTTCCAGCTTTCCGGGAGCGCTTGGACCGCGGATTCGGATGTCACCGAAAAACTCGAGCAACTCAGTGGGGGCGGATGGAAACTCACCCTCGCCGATGGGGATTTCGTCGAGACCTACGATGCTGGCGGCAAGCTCCTGACGATCACCAACCGCGCTGGCCTTACCCAAACGCTCTCCTACTACACGACGGGGCCGAGCGCCGGGATGCTCCAGCAGGTGAGCGACCCGTTCGGTCGCACGCTTCAATTCGGGTACACCGCCGGGAACCATCTCAGCTCGCTCACCGACCCCGGCGGCACCGTAACCAAGTATGACTACGATACCTCAGTGCGTTTGGCCAAGGTCACCTATCCTCCGACCCCCACCGACCCGCCCGGTGGCGCAACGCGGAGCTATCTCTATCAAGATGCTTCCTCTGCCTACGCCCTGACAGGGATTCAAGACGAAAATGGCATCCAGTACGCAACGTTCGGCTATGTCGGGGGGCAACAGGCCACCGAATCGAAGCACGCTGGCGACGCCGAACGGGTGGTTCTCAGCTACCCGAGCTCGAGCTCGACGCAGGTCACCTCGTACGTAACCTCGACGCAGACGGCCGTCCGCACCTACAACTTCCAGACGATTCTCGGGGTGAAGTACAACACCTCGATCACCGGCGATCCGTGTCCCCAGTGTGGGCCGCAGAGTCAAACGTTCGATCCCACGACAGGGTTTCGGACCTCCAGCACTGACTGGAACGGCAACGTCACGAACTACGCGCATGATTCTCGTGGGCTGGAGACACTGCGGGTGGAGGCGGTTGGCGCGTCCGAGCAACGCAAGATCACGACGGCGTGGCACCCGACGTTTCGTCTTCCGACGCAGATCGCTGAGCCCAAGCGGATCACCACGAACGTCTACGACAACGATGGCAGCGCGTGCGGGGTGCCCGGGGCGCTGTGCTCGCGCACGGTGCAGGCAACGAGTGATGCAACGGGCGCGACTGGGTTCTCGGCCACACCGGTCGGTGTGCCGCGCACCTGGACCTACACCTACAACGCCAACGGCTCGGTGTTGACGGTGGATGGGCCGCGTACCGATGTCGCGGACGTCACGACCTACACCTACTACGCGAACGATGATCCGGACATGGGTAAGCGCGGCAATGTTGCCACGATCACCGATGCGCTGGGGCACACTACCCAGATCAACGCCTACGACCCCCACGGCAACCCGTCGACGATCGTCGACCCGAACGGGGTGACGACTACACTTGCCTACGACGCGCGCCAGCGGTTGACCTCGCGTATGGTCGGCGCGGAGACGACAAGCTTTCAATACGACGGGGTAGGTCAGCTCACTCAGGTGACGCTCCCCGACAGTAGCTTCCTCGCCTACACTTATGATGCGGCCCATCGCCTGACTCAGATTCAAGACAGTCTGGGCAATCGGATTGCCTATATGCTCGATCTCATGGGCAACCGCACCCAGGAACAAGTGTTCAATCAGGGGGGACAGCTCGCGCAGACGCGTAGCCGGGTCTACAACGCGCTCAACCGGCTGGTGCAAGACATCGGCGGCACCAACCCCGCGACGCAAGTCACCCAGTACGGCTACGACAACCAGGGCAACCGCACCACCATCGACGGGCCGCTTGCCACCGCCCCGGGCGATCGCACGCAGCTCGGCTACGACGCGCTGAACCGGTTGAAGCAGATGATCGATCCGATGGCCGGCGCCACCCAGTACGGCTATGACGGCCTGGATCAGCTGGCCTCGGTGACCGACCCGCGAGCGAACGCCACGACCTACTCCGTGGACGGCCTCGGCAACCAGACCCAGGAGGTCTCGCCCGACCGGGGCACGATCAACGCCACCCCCGATTCCGCAGGCAATCTCGCCACCCGCACCGACGCGCGCGGGAAGACGACGACCTATACCTACGATGCGCTGAACCGCGTGAGCTCGATCACCTTCCAGGACACAAGCTCGATTAGCTTCGGCTACGACCAGGGGGTGAACGGCATCGGCCGACTCACCTCCGTGAGCTGGCCCGGTGGCCAGACCACGTTCGCGTACGACCCCCGCGGGCGGGTGGCGCAGAAGAGCCAGATCCACACCGGTGGCCCGACGCTCGGAGTGAGCTACGGCTGGAACGCGACGACCGGGCGGCTCGACTCGATCACCTATCCGTCGGGCGAGCAGGTGAGCCTGAGCTACGACCCGGCCGGCCAGGTGAGCGGCATCGCAGTGGGCACGATCAACGTCGCCACC
>Ga0187846_10002011_pt1 | contig 11319 bp, 7 predicted proteins | sample TC_taG_FD_161473 | JGI IMG/M metagenome (GOLD analysis project Ga0187846, IMG submission 161473) | Biofilm microbial communities from the roof of an iron ore cave, State of Minas Gerais, Brazil - TC_06 Biofilm (v2) | ecosystem: Environmental > Terrestrial > Deep subsurface > Cave > Wall biofilm ... | reverse complement strand
GGAAGAGCTAGTCAGGTTACTGGCTGAGGCTCAGCAACTGGCAGAGGCAGCGAACGATGAGGATGAACGCTGGCGGGTCCAGCTCGCGCACATCTGGTTGCTCACCTGGTCTGAGAAAACCACGCAGCAAGACATAGAGGAAGGGCGATCCCTGGCGAATGCAGCAGCGACATACTTTGAAGCCCGTGCGGATTGGGTCTCGTATAGCAATGCGCTGGATGCCTACACCAGCTTCTCGCGGGGAGCTGGGACATATGACGACGCGCTCGAGGCGTCAAGACGCCGCTTGAGCATCCCCGAACTCCCTGCGATGGAACGTGGCGATGCGTTGAACATGCTGGCCCAGCTCTACTTCTATCTCGGTAACTATTCTCGCTGTGACGAAATCGTCCGGGAGGCGCTGGCGCGGCTTCGACCAGGCGAACCGCTGGGATACCTGGCTGGAGCAGTAGCTCTTGCCATGAGAGCCCTCCATCTTACCGGACGCTGGTCCGAAATCACTGACCTCATGCCCACACTTGAAGACATATGGGAACAGGTCCAACATGATGTGAGTACGGCCACAGATGTAGCATATGGGTATTTTACAGTACTCGACATGGCCCTGGCACGAGAAGACCAGGAGAGAGCGTCGAATGCGGCCTCGGTGCTTGAGCAATGTCTTCCAACCGGGCAAGCCAATGCCCGAAACGGACGATCCCTCCTCGCGGCCTTGCTTGAGGACGATCCAGGTCGCATCGACTACGACCCTTCGAACAGTGATTGGGGAACCAACATACTCATGCTCTTCAACGAGCATGGAGTCCACGCCCCGCGAATCCTCATCGCACAAGAGCAATACTGGCTCTCCTGGGCATCAAGCGTTTTGAGGAGCCGGTGCATCGAGATTGCCGAAGCGCTGGCAGCCGAGGAGCTGGAACGGCTGGCGGCAGCCATCGATGAAGCGGAAGCCGCTGGCCTGCTTACACACGCAGCCCGTATGCGCGTCGTACTCGCACAGCGCACGGGTGATCGAGCGCAGCTTGAACAGGCCAGGCCAGTGCTCGAGCGACTTGGGGACAGCCGTTCCCTCCGTCGCCTCGCTGAGATCGCGGTGACGCTAGACGAGGAAGGGAAGGTTTGTTGATCGGACAGGGATGAAACGCATCCTCTTGAAAAAGGATGCTTTGATCCGCCTGGCTTTCCTACCTGGACAAGAGGATCTAGAAGACGTATGAAATTCGAGCAAACAATGAGCGAGCAAAGGAGAACGTCGATGACCACGATGACGAAGCTGTTCGAGACCATGAACCAGGAGCGCACCATGCTTCTTGACGCCATCACGACCCTCCCAGAAGGGCTCTTAGATGAAAAGGGCGTAGTCGGTGAGTGGTCCATCAAAAATGTGCTGGCCCACCTGACCGATTGGGAAAGCGTAGTCACTAGCTTCCTTCCTGACCGTATCGCTACAGGTAACAGACCCCACATCTTATCCGTCATGAGCGCCGACGAAGATGCCTGGAATGCGCAGGAAGTGGCCTCACGCGAACACCTCACACCGATGGAGCAATTGGACGAATTCCAACGAACGCGGCAGGCGCTCTTACAGGTGCTCTCGGATGCCGGTGAGGAGGCACTCAACCGGCAGCATCCCTGGCCCGAATGGCAGGGGACGCTGGCAACTTACATTCTTGAACAGGTGGGAGACCACGAACGTGAGCACCGAGAAGCTGTACTTGCTGCTATTGAGCACCTTCGAGAGAGACTGAGAACACAAGAGGAGTGAACCCTCTACTGTTAAACTGTAAATAAACTGTCAACACTCATTGCCTCACTACGCTTGATTAGCTGAAAGGCCAGTAAAGCAAACTGTACTTTTGGTTTCCCGAGAGCTGATCCCTTATTGAGAAATCGTATTTTTGCGCCGACCTCTGCAGAGAAAACATGCACGTATCACAGCTCAGGCTCAGCAGGCAAATTCAGGTAATCATGGCGGTGAGCAGTGCAGTCAGGTGCTACTGCCGTCCAGAACTCTTCATGCTTTCTCCTCTCTGGCGTATGACGGAAGACGACCTCCAAGGACCGAATCCTTGCAGGACCGCTCAGTTGACGGTAATACTGAACTGCTGGGAGGCCTGCGTGCCTGTGCTATCCGTCACTGTCTCGGTAAACGTGAACGTTCCTGGCGTTGTGGGAGTGCCGCTGATGGTGGTTCCCCCATTCGACCCTTTAACGAGCGCGAGGCCGGGAGGCAGTTGTCCCGCCGTAATCGACCAGGTGTAGGGTTGCACTCCACCGCTCGCAAAGAGGTTGGTGAAGTACGAAGTTCCGACGGTCGCCTGCGGCGGGGTTGGACTGGTGATCACCAAAGGCGGCGGTGGGTCGATGGTAATGCTCAATGCCTGCGTTGCCACGCCGGTGTTGTCCTTCACCTGCACTGTGAAGCTGGCCGTTTGAAGCTTCGTCGGAGTGCCGGAAATGATGGTCGATTGGACACCGTAGAAGCTCGCCATGGTCAGTCCGTCCGGAAGCTTCCCTGCGATCACACTCCAGATCTTAGGCGTCCCCTGGCCACCACTCGCGGTCACGAAGGCGTCATAGCTGTTCCCGACGTTTCCGTCCGGAAGCGACGTTGTATCAATCACTAGCGGGGGTATGGTCGGTGTAGGGGTAGGCGTTGGTGTCCGATGAGGACTGTTGTGGGCAAACGTCGTAGGTGTAGTCTTCCCGGGCAGTGCAGTAATTGCGGTTAATGTGGCCACAACGAGCAGGAGGGATGCCAGCCAAAATACTCGCCTATGAACCTTGTTCATGGTCGCCTCTTCTTTCTAAGAATCCGCTACACACATGTGAGCAGGTCTTCTCTGATATCATGCTGGTTTCTCAAGCGACCTTCGTTGTCGTGAGAGAAGGAGCAGACTTTTCCCTAACGGTTTATGCGTGAGCAGGTTACACCGAAATTGATGTGCTGACCCACTAGTTTGTGCAGGCTCATCTGCGCTATCATTTGGTCAAGGCACACGTATGCAAGCATGAATGAATGGAGAGGACCTGCTATGGAGAGATACACACATGCCCCTGGCTCCATCTCCCTGCGAATACTGCTCGGCTGGGGACTGGCCGCCTGGCAACCACCAGCAGCAAGAAGGAGACGAAGCTCATATGAAACAAGGATTGCCGCAGTCGCTCACGTCTAGAGGGTGGCAACTTCTCTTGAACTGGCTCCTCGCTGGCATGTTTTTGCTGAGCGCTTGTGCGAATTCCGGCTCAAGTCCTCGCGGGAATTCACCTGCGGTTTCCAGCCCCAGCACGTGCATTTCTCCCAGTTCTGGCCCTGGTTCTGGCTCCTCTTCACTGAGCGTCTTTATAGGTCCCTGGTCCGGCGAGAGTAACCAGAGCATCATCTCTGCCTTGCGAGCTGATGATGGGACGCTTCGCTGGCAATACAAAACAGATGTCCCGAAACCCACAGCGATCACAGGTGCAGGAGTGGTCTATGTTGCTGGCGAATTTGTGACGGAACCTTCCCCCTTCTCCATCGTCTATGCCTTACGGGCCAGTGATGGGGCAGTTCTTTGGAAAACGTCGCTTCATACCACAGCTGTCTCCTGGCTCTTTCTGTGGCAGAAGCAGCTCTTTGCTCTTGATGTAAACGGTGGGACGATCTTCAGCCTGCAGTCAGCGAACGGAAAGTTGCTCTGGTCTGCCTCAACCTCTCCGGTCTTCTCTCAACAGCCCATCTTGTCTCAACAGATTGTGGATGGAGTACTTTACGTCACCGTTAATGACGTAGTTTCTGCCCATGGGTCGCTCTATGCGTACGACGCCCAGCGTGGGACCAGACTCTGGCAGTATGGTGCACACTACGGGGTTATACTTCGACCATTTGTGTACGATAAGGTAGTCTACATCACGGATGCCCCCTCGCTCATAAGGCAGTATGAACACGGGCGAGTCGTCGCTCTGCAGGCGAGTAATGGGATGCCACTGTGGCAGTATGATCAGAAAGATGCAATGGGTTTTTCTCCTCCTTTGGTAAGTAATGGGGTGGTGTACCTGGGGAATAGTAATGTCTTTGCTGGCCGTAATGCTTCCCTCTACGCACTGCAGGCTAAAGACGGCACTTTGCTTTGGAAAACGGATACAGGAACCAGGGACAACATTGTGGATGCTCCGCTGATTACAGAGGGGATCGTCTATCTTTCGACGGTGTTCCACCCCACACTTCTCGCTCTACGTGCGCAGGATGGCTCCTTGCTTTGGAAGGACAGTCATGAGTTCATTCCAGCAATGAATCCGCAGCCTGGATGGCTGATTGCTCGTAACGCCGTCTATGCCGTCGACGGGAAAACGAGCGTTTCCGCCCTTTGCCTTTCTAATGGGAAGGCATTCTGGCGTACTCCCCTGGCTTCTGCGCGTGGGCCTTTAGATACCCCTGTCGCAGTTGTCAATGGAAGTGTGTATATCACGGATTCGCTTTCTGGCACGCTCTACGCGTTGAAGACACAGGACGGCTCTCAAGCATGGCGCTATAGGATCACTCCGTTTCCTTCCAATATCACGACAAACATTGATGTTTCGCTCTCAATAGCGGTCGGATAGGAGCCATCAACGATTACCTCTATATAAGCAAGCATCTGTGCCCATTTGCAAACACGCCGTTAGACTCCCAGCACATCGAGTTCCGGCTCTGGGACTGGGAGATAATCTGATCCAGAACGTACACGCTACACAGGCGAGTACTTTCACACCGGGGCATCCCATTCATTCCTTTTGCACAAAAGAGGAAGCAGACGGATCATTGCTACCCGGATGAGTATTTCGCTGGTTTGGACTTTGCGCTTGTATTCAGAACGGATAGCTCAAGTAGTTTGTGCAGGCATGTGTTATACTCACCGTTAGGAGTGCGATATGCAAGCTAAGGACCTTGAGAAGTCCCCCTCCCAACCTGGGTAGGAGTGAGTCAATCAAGGGGTTCAACAACCCCTACGCATGCTTCATGATAGGGGATGCCTACATGATGTTGCTTGCCAATGCACTAACCTCTATATTAGGCGAGATCAATGCGACAGAGACTTCCCATGCTCCAGAAATCCGATGCAAGGAGAACAGCTCTCCCAGGTGCCGATACTCAAGCCCTGGCACACGAACTACGCGCCAGCATCCACGGCGAGGTGCGCTTTGATGAGGGGGGCCGGGCGCTCTACGCGACCGATGGCTCCAACTACCGCCAGGTGCCCATCGGCGTCGTGCTTCCCGAGAGCGTAGAGGATGTCATCCAGACTGTCGCGCTCTGCCGGCGCTATGCTGTCCCCCTGCTGCCGCGCGGCGGCGGGACCGGCCTGGCTGGGCAGAGCTGCAACACCGCCGTCATCATCGACATGTCCAAGTACATGCGCGCCATCCTCGAGATCGATCCTGGGCAGAAGATCGCACGCGTCCAACCCGGCGTCGTCCTTGATGCGCTGCGCGACGCCGCTGAGCGCTCGCACCTTACCTTCGGCCCCGATCCGGCAACCCACGCGCAATGCACGATAGGCGGCATGATCGGCAACAATTCCTGCGGCACTCACTCTGTGATGGCAGGCAAAACGAGCGAGAACATCGAGACGCTGGATATCCTCACCTACGATGGCTTGCGCCTACGAGTGGGCAAGACCAGTGACGAGGAACTCACGCAGATCATTCGAGAAGGCGGGCGGCGCGGCGACATCTATGCGCGCCTCAAAGCGCTGCGAGACACCTACGCCGACCTTGTGCGCGCGCGCTTCCCCAACATACCGCGCCGAGTTTCCGGCTACAACCTCGACCAACTGCTGCCGGAAAACGGCTTTCACGTTGCGCGTGCGCTGGTGGGCACAGAGGGCACCTGCGTCACGGTGCTGGAAGCCACTGTGCGCCTCGTCTCCAGCCCCCCCGCTCGCACGCTGCTGGTGCTCGGCTTCTCCGATGCTTACATTGCCGCCGACTACGTCCCCGAGATAATGGCCCAGCAGCCCATTGCGCTCGAGGGCTTCGATCACATCCTGGTCGAGAATATGCGTAAGAAGAACCTGCATCCCGCCGAAGTGGCCCTCTTGCCGGAAGGGGGCGGATGGCTGCTGGTCGAGTTCGGCGCGGACACGCCGGAAGCAAGCCTGGAGCAGGCCCTTCGTCTGATAGAGCAGATGCAGCGCAAGACGCACCCGCCGACGATGAAGCTCTTCGATCAACCGAAGGAGGCGGCCAAAATCTGGATGGTACGCGAATCCGGCCTGGGTGCGACCGCCATCGTCCCTGGTGAGCATCATCACTGGGAAGGCTGGGAGGACGCGGCTGTCCCGCCCGAAAAGCTGGGAGACTACCTGCGAGATTACTCCCGGCTGGTCAAAAGCTATGGTTACACCACCGCCCTCTACGGTCATTTCGGGCAGGGCTGCGTCCACAACCGGATTGACTTCGACCTGGCCAGCCGAGAGGGCATCAGCAAGTTCCGGGCGTTCATTGAGGAAGCGACAGATATAGTGGTCGGCTATGGCGGCTCCATCTCGGGAGAGCATGGTGACGGGCAAGCTCGGGGGGAACTGTTGCCAAAGATGTTCGGCCCGGAACTCATGCAGGCATTCCGCGAATTCAAGACCACCTGGGATGCGGAGGGTAAGATGAATCCGGGTAAGGTGATCGATGCCTACCGCATCGACGAGCATCTGCGCCTAGGTGCTTCGTATAATCCTGCGCAACTCGCGACGCATTTCACCTTTCCCGACGACGAGGGCAGCTTCGCAGCCGCCGCGCTGCGCTGTGTCGGTGTGGGCAAGTGCCGCCGCGTGAATGGGGGCACGATGTGCCCTAGCTACATGGTCACGCACGAAGAGGAGCACAGCACACGCGGGCGCGCACACCTGCTCTTCGAGATGCTGCAAGGGCAAATCATCACCGATGGATGGCGCAATGAGCACGTGAAGGAGGCGCTTGACCTGTGCCTGGCCTGTAAAGGTTGCAAGGGAGACTGCCCCGTGAATGTTGATATAGCGACCTACAAAGCCGAGTTTCTTTCTCACTACTACAAAGGCAAGCTTCGTCCCATGAGCGCCTACACGATGGGCCTCATCTACTGGTGGGCGCGCCTCGCCTCGCGCGCGCCGACTCTCGCTAATGTCCTGACCCAGGCTCCGCTCATCAGCACACTCGTGAAGGCCGTGATCGGCGTCGCACCGCAGCGCCGCCTTCCCGTCTTCGCCTCACTCACCTTCAGGGATTGGCTGCGCAGACGCGGCCCGCGCAACGTGAGCGCGCCCAGGGTGATCCTCTGGCCCGATACCTTCAACAACTTCCTGCATCCGGCTCCTCTACAAGCGGCGGTCGAGGTGCTCGAAGCGGCTGGCTACCAGGTCGTTGTCCCCGAGCAAGCTTTGTGCTGCGGGCGCCCACTCTATGATTTCGGGATGCTCGACATCGCTAAACGGCTCCTGCGCCAGATATTGAACTCGTTGGAGCCGGAAATCAATGCGGGCACACCCATTGTCGGGCTTGAGCCGAGTTGCGTGGCCGTCTTCCGCGACGAACTGACGAACCTCTTCCCGCATGATGAACGCGCCAGGAGGCTCAAGAAGCAGACATATGTGCTCAGTGAGTTCCTTGAGAGAGTGGCTCAGGACTTCCAGCCTCCGCAATTACAGCGCAAGGCCATTGTTCACATGCACTGCCATCACAAGGCCATTTTGCGCACAGGGCCGGAGGAGGCGGTACTCAAGAAGCTCGGCCTCGACTACAAGGTGCTCGACTCCGGTTGTTGTGGTATGGCCGGCTCATTCGGCTTCGAAAAGGACCACTACGAGGTCTCCATCGCCAGTGGCGAGCGCGTCCTGCTGCCTGCCGTGCGCGAGGCCGACCACGACGCGTTGATAATCGCAGATGGCTTCAGTTGTCGCGAGCAGATAGCCCAGACCACCGACCGCCGAGCGCTGCATCTGGCCGAGGTCATCCAGCTCGCTTTGCACCAGGACGCGCAGGATTCTCCGGCGAGCGCAGACCTTGAACGCGCCGGGCGCGTCTCACCAGTACCATCAAAAACCGCTATGGCTCTTGTGGCCGGCACCGGCATCGCGTGCCTGAGCGCGTTGCTATGGATGTGGGGCAAGAAGAACAGGCGGCGACACTCTTAACCATAAAATCGACAGCCGCAGGCGCTCTGGGCGCTGGATCAGACCACTGATAGTGATGGCGCTGAAGACGCTATCGACTCCTGTTCATGACACTTTCTTGCGTCTTCTTGCTATTGCCTTCGGCGTGAGCATTTCGGCCAATTTGTGCTTCCAGTAGAGTCAATCGAGACCCGGGAACCGGGTTCGCTTCAAAGTCTGCAGGTCTCGTGGCATCCTGCCCGTCTGAGATACCCAACGCCCGAAAAAGCAGGGTGAGGACTGTACAGCAGACCAGGTTCACGACGAGCGCAATCACAGCAGCATAGGCAGGGATCTGGAGTCCAGCAATGGAAATAGTGTATACGGAACTCACGAAATTCTGGATGATGACCATCCAGGTGCCAGCAATCAGCCCTCCTATCAGCCCGATAGCCAGGGCATGGCGGTTGAACCAGTTGCTGTAGAGGCCGAGAAAGACAGCAGGCAAGGTCTGGATAATCCAGATGCCACCGAGCAGTTGAAAGTTGATGACATCAGTGGTCGGTAAAAACAAGATAAAGGCCAGCGCCCCCACTTTGATCACCAGGGAGACCGTTTTTGCGACGCGCGACTCCTCGCGCTCAGGGCATGTACGTCGAAAGTACTCCTTGTAAATATTGCGCGTAAAAAGATTGGCGGCAGCGATCGACATGATCGCGGCGGGAGTCAATGCACCAATGGCGATGGCGGCAAAGGAGAAACCCGCGAACCACGGGGGAAACATCTGTGCGAACAGTGCCGGTAAGGCGATATTCGCTTTAAAGATGGGTGAGGGTTTGACGCCGGCAGCAATGGCCATATAGCCAAACAACGCCATCAAGCCAAGCAAGAGGGTGTATGCAGGAAGGAGTGCCGCAGTACGCCTCACCACTTTCCGACTGTTGGTACTGAGGATACCCGTGAGCGTGTGTGGATACAGGAATAAGGCGAGCGCAGATCCGAGCGCTAACGTCGCATAGGCGCTGTATTGTTGTGGCGGGAGCAACGCATGAAACGTTGCGGGATTGTGTGCGGCTTTCTGCTGCACCGCGTCGAAGATCTTCCCGAAGCCTCCCAGCTTCATCGGGATGTAGATAAAGGCCACGATCACCACGAGCCAGATACACACATCTTTCACCACCGCAATCAAGGCTGGCGCGCGCAACCCACTGGTATAGGTATAGGCAGCCAGGACTGCAAAAGCAATGACGAGCGAGATCTCAAGTGGCACGCCTATCTCGGCAAGCACCACCTCGATGCCAAAGATCTGCAGCGCGATATATGGCATTGTTGCCAGGATGCCTGTGACCGCCACCAGCAACGCTAAGAGACTACTATCAAAGCGTTCGCGGACAAAATCGGCAGGGGTGACATAGCCACGATGCCTGGCCACCGTCCAGAACTTGGGCAAGAGGAGAAACACCAGGGGATACACAATGATCGTATAGGGAACAGCAAAAAAGCCGATGGCTCCCGCTGAGAACATGAGTCCTGGCACAGCGATGAAGGTGTAAGCAGTGTAGACATCCCCACCCAGCAGAAACCATGAAGTGATCGTGCCAAAGCGCCGCCCGGCTAAGCCCCATTCTTGTAGCCGCTCCAGGTCCCCAGGACGCCACCGCGCAGCCCAAAAACCGAGGGCTGCTACAGCGGCGAAGATGATTACAAAGATGGTTAACATTACCCAATTGACCATGTCGCTTCTCCTTTCCCGCGTGCTTCCCTTGACTAGCCGGGCAACAGCAACTTCAGCTCTTGAGCCAGACGAGTATCAATCAGAATCTCATGGAGCGATGCAATATCCACCTGCGCGAACTCACCTGAGGTGGCGCCTATGTGTTGCAGATTAGCGCCACGAAAGAGGGTGTTGGTGAGAACTGCCTCAAACAATTGCGCGCCTTGCAAGTTCGCTCGCGTACAGTTCGCGGCACGCAGGTACGTGCCTTTCAAGTTTGCCCCACTCAAATTCGCGTACTGTAGGTTCGCCTTATTCAAATCTGCCTCACTGAGGTCAGCACCCATCAGGTTCGCCAGGCTGAAATCCACTTTACTGAGGTCAGCCTTATGCACATAGGCTTGCAAGAGGTAAGCTCGACTCAAGTTGGCCCCGCTCAAGTTCGCCAAACTCAGGTTGGCTCCGATCAGATTGGTTCCATGCATGGTTGCCCCACATGCATAGGTTCCACTCAAGTTGGCCCGGCTCAGCTTCGCCAGGCTCAAGTCGGCTCCACTCAGATTGCCCTTCCCCAGGTTCGCTCCATCCAACCTGGCCCCAACCAGGGTGGCCCCACTCAAATCAGCCCTGCTCAGATCGGCGCCATTGAGGATCGCTTGCGTGAGATTCGCTCTGCTTAAATCCGCTCCACTCAAGTTGGCCCCACTCAGGTTCACCCCCTGCATGTCGGCGCCAGCCAGGTCAGCCCTACTCAGGTCCGCATCGATCAAGTCGGCCTCAACCAGGTTTGCCGCGGACAAGTCGGCCCCACTTAAGCTCACGCCGCATAAGTCGGTTGCACGCAAATCAGCCGAACGCAAAGACGCTCCATGCAGACTCGCGCCAATTAAATTGACCCCGATCAGCACCGCTTTGCTCAGATCGGCTCCGCTCAAGTTGGCCCCGCTCAAGTTGGCTTTGCGTAGATAAGCCCCACAGATATAGGCCCCACCCAAGTTGCTTTCAGATAGATTGGCTCCACGCATGTTTCCCCCGCTCAAGTCGGTTTTGCGCAAGTCGGTTCCACTTAAATCCGCATAGTCCAGCATGGGAACGCGCTCTTCCCGCTGTGCATGGATAATTTCTGCAAGGGCTTGATCCCTTGTCAGAGCGTAGGCTATCGCATCCACCATCGTTGTTCTCTCCCTTGAGTAAAGTACAGGCTTTTGTGCACTTCCGTGTATCGAGGTAATGCCTGGCAACAGGCTGTGCATGGGGCCTTACGTAATTCGGATGATATGAGCACGCTCGAGATCCCCTAACAGACTATAGATCTCGCTCCCGCTTTTTCCCATCAGTCGTTCCAGGTCTTCGACGGTGCGATGTCCATCAACCAAGTAGAACAGTTGCCGGTGGACACGTCTAAGCCTATGCTGCTCGATCAGGCGCAGCGCACCATCGAGGTGCTGGGTAGGATAGGGCGCTACAAAAGCTGGTGTGTCTAATCTTCCCTTCATTCCAGATCCCCCCCCATTCGCCTGCTAC
>Ga0187846_10002010_pt1 | contig 11326 bp, 9 predicted proteins | sample TC_taG_FD_161473 | JGI IMG/M metagenome (GOLD analysis project Ga0187846, IMG submission 161473) | Biofilm microbial communities from the roof of an iron ore cave, State of Minas Gerais, Brazil - TC_06 Biofilm (v2) | ecosystem: Environmental > Terrestrial > Deep subsurface > Cave > Wall biofilm ... | reverse complement strand
AAGAGCTCGAAGTGCGTTCCTTCCTCCACAATCCGGCCCCGGTCAAGAACCACAATCCGATCCGCAAAGCGCGCCGTTGACAACCGATGGGCGATGATCAACGTGGTGCGCCCCCGAGCCGCCCGCTCCAACGCGTCAATCACCACCTGCTCCGAGGCCGAATCCAGGCTGCTCGTCGGCTCATCGAGTATCAAAATCGGCGCATCCCGCAGGATCGCCCGGGCGATGGCAACCCGTTGTTTCTGCCCCCCGGAGAGCGTCGTACCTCGCTCTGCCACCGGCGTCTCGTAACCTTGCGACAGCCGCTGAATGAACTCATCCGCGTTCGCCGTCACCGCCGCAGCGACAATCTCCTCCTCGCTCGCCTCAGGACGGCCAAAGGCAATGTTTTCCCGGATGGTCCCGCTGAAGAGCAGCGAATCCTGCAACACCAGACTGATCTGCTCCCGCAGCGATTGCAGTTGATAATGCCGGATGTCTTCCCCATCGACGCAGACCTCGCCGAAAGTCGGATCGTAGAAACGGGCAATCAGGCTCGCCAACGTGCTCTTGCCCGCACCGGTTGCTCCTACAATTGCAACTTTTTCTCCCGGCGCGATTGCCAGGTTCAAGTTCGACAATACCGGCCGGCCGGGCTCGTACTCGAACGACACGTTCCGGAACTCGACGCTGCCCTTTAGATCCGAGATTGCCCGTGCCCCTTCCCGGTCGGCCACGTCGCTGCGAACCATCATCACTTCGATAATTCGCTCTGCAGATGCGCCGGCCTTGTCAAAGTTGATGGAGAAGCGCGACAACGACTTCATCGGTGCATAGAGGTTGGAAACGTAAGCAAAGAAAAGAACCACATCGCCGGTCGTGAGCTCCCCCGCCAGCACCCGCGTGGCCCCATACCAGATCACCACCGTCAATCCGAGTGCTGCGATCGTGTCCACCAGCGGCGCAATTCTCGCCTGATAGCGCACCAACTCCAGATACGCCTGATGGTGATTCTCGCTTTGCGCCTGGAAGCGTTCGTCTTGCTGATCCTCTTGCGCCAGCCCCTGTACGATGCGGATGGAAGCCAGGGTCTCCTGCGCCAGGGAAGCCAGCAGGCCGGTGCTTTGGCGCGCCCTCTTCGAGGCTTTCTTGATGCGCCGCCTATATCGGAAAACGGTCAAAAACAGAAAGGGCGATGCCGAGAGCGAAATCAAGGCAAACTTCCAGTTCACCCAGAGCATCAAGATAAAGATTCCAGCCAATAAGAATACGTTTGTAATTACAGTCGTGATACCGCCGGAAATCATGTCCTGGATTTCCTTGATGTCCGACATCAGGCGGTGGGTAAGATCTCCGGTCCGTTGACGATCATGAAACCGCAACGAGAGGCGCTGCATATGTCCGAACAGCTTCGCGCGCAGGCGGAAGACGAATTCTTGCCCGACTCTGCCCATCGCGTGTGTGTAATAGTAAGTGCACAGGCCGATTCCTACAGCAATAATGATCGTCGCTGTGCATGCCCCGTAGAGAATCTCCAACTTGGTGAATGGCGCGTTATCGATCCAAGCACGAAGCAGCGGTACGCGGCTCGGCTTGTGCGAAAGTACGCGGTCAATGACGATCTTGAGTGGCCAAGGACGAAGCACGCTAAAAAGAGATTCCAACACCATTGCGGACATCCCTGCGCAAATTTGTTTCCAGTACGGGCGCAGCAGTGGCACAGACTGCCGGACCAATTCCTTTCTTAATTCTTTCTCAGACAGGGAACTCTCGAACGTCTTGCTCTTTTTGCTCTTCTTGCTCTTCTTGCCCATTAGGCTAGGCCCTCCCTCACCAGAAATTGTGGACCCCGGCGGCTGCAGATCGCCAAGAAGAATTGGACGAGCAGATCTTGGCGATGACATCCTGTTTGGCCGGAGCGCTCTCCGGAGCCCGAGCCGAAGTAGGCAAGGGGTTTCCGATCGGAACAACCATTCCAAAACAAGCCATTCACTTCGCACCCTCCGACTGCGCGGGTGCGGAAGCTTTCCAGTTGCTTGACCGATAGCTGCCGGGCTTGTGATTTGTCGCCCAACTCTCCAACCATGCAACCCTTTTCTCCGGCAAATCATGCCCATCACGATAGAGCCTGGACTCGGCTAGCGCCTTGTCCATCGGCCAACCATCAATGGCATATCTTGCGAGAGCGGCCATCATCCCCGTGCGATCCTTCCCCGCGCTGCAATGGATGTCCACTGGCCAGTTCGCCGGGTCTTGAATGAATGCGAGAAATTGATTCACCTGCTCATCCGTGGGAACCTGAGTGCCCGACAGCGGTATCCGGAGCACCCGCTTGAATCCAAACTTCTCGTAGTCCACATCATGTTGCGGCCGAAAAGTAACGATCGTATTTGTGCCGTGGTCCCGCAGCCATTGCCATCCCGAATCCTTATAGGGCAGTCCTGAGCGCGTGAGTTTGTTCTCCCAGACCACCGCGTAATTCCGAAGTGGCTCCCGGGACTTTGTGTCATGACCCGCGAACGCCTGCTGCCGGAATCCGCATGCGACAAGCGCCCCAACGAAGAACACGATGCTTGCCGTGACGGATAGCTTGAAAACCTTGTGCCGATTCTTATTCACCTGTACTCCTCCTTCCCAACGCAATCTTTCGCGGCGACAGATCATTCCCCTCGCCGTGGGGGTGACCTCGAGCCTGAGAGACGTCACAACACCTGCCGAGCCTCGCGCAAAAAAGCGTCCACTGCCTCCTTCCAGGCTGGAGGTTTCACCACAATAGCCAGGATGTGCGCCAGCTTGAAATAGCCAACAGCCTGATACAGATGTAGCCGCGCTGCCGAATACCCTCGAGCGCCTGCCTGGTAGGCTGCTCGGAAACGCTCGGCCAGATCTTCGAATCGGCTCATGGCACCGAAATACCGCAAACCAAGAAGCCGCAGGTGAGCCATGAAATGGGCCACGTCGAACATTGGGTCGTACTGGCAAAACTCGTCGAAATCGAGGGCGGTGACCTGCCCGCCATCGAAGACAAGATGGTCCGGCGAGAAGTCGCGATGAGTGGGGCCGAATGTCCAGCCACCGAGGGCCACGCCGCGCTCTTCAATGCGGCGCAAGAGGTCCTCGAGAAAACCATCCGATTCGGGATAAACCTCTGTCAGGCGCTGCTTCTGCTGCGCCAGAGTCTGCAGATGACAGCGGAAAGTGAGACGGGGACCGGTCGTCACGCCACATTGATGCAACTGGAGCAGCCAGCCGGCGGCTTCCTCAATTCGCCTGGAGACGTCCGAGCCGCCGAGGAGAAGCGAGCGAAGCAACTCGCCCTCGGCCCAAGTAAGAAGAAGCAGCTTCCAGCGCTCGTCGTAGGCAAGCGGCTGAGGCACCAGAAAGCGGCCGCTGGCAAATCCGTGGCCCCGGAAATCTTGGAGGATCCGATAGACCTTCGCTCCGTGGTCCTTTGCGTACAACTTCCCAATCACCCGCCGGCGTTCGACGGCAGTTCCCGGAGGAGATGCAATCGCAAGCTCGAGCTGGAAATTGCAACGCTTGCCCGGAACGTAGCGCCAGGGCACAGCACTGCTATCCAACACCTGCGCCTTCGAGCCCAGCCAATTGGCCAGCAAGCGCGACGCCACCTCAGTGCGAAGTCCCGCCTGGTGCAGCAGCGCACACCCAGGAAGCGAGAGGTCGTTCGGAACTGCCAGGGTCTTGCCTGGAGTCATCATCGCCGTAGCAAGCAAACTTTCAGCTCTCAATGGCTCACCCGCCGAGCCCTGTCGCGCAGATTCCCCACAGCTTGGAGGGCTCGCGCATCCCTCGGGCATCATTGCCTAGCCTCCGCCTCCAGGACGTGAAGTCCCTCGTCCAGCATCGCTTCCGTCTTCTCGCGCCAGTGAGGAACCGTCCTGGCCAATTTCAGGCAAGAGGCAGCCTTGTAAAACCAGAGATTCGTCTCCGCCTCAGACGGTCCGGCACTTCGGAAGGTCTTTAAGAAAACCTCCGCCGCCCCATCGAGAGCTCGGATGGAACCAAGCTTGTCCACCGCCCAGCGGCGCAGCGCGTACAGGAATCTACCCACGTCGCGCGCAGGGTCCGCCAAATCATACCCATCCCAATCAATGGCGACTGTGCGGCCATCGGGAAGGATCAGCTGTGCAGGGCTATAACTTCCATGGCCTGCGCGCATCTCCACAGGTCTTAGCGACGACGACGCATCCTGCAGCCCCTGCAGTAAACGCGCGGCCTTGTCTGCACAACGTTCGCCCAGCTTGGCGATCTGACGCGATCGCTTCTGCAGTGAACTGAGCCAGTCCTGGACGTCAAAAATTGACCCCGTCTTCGGCGCAAGTGCTTGGAACCGGGCCAGCCATCGCGCGCACCGTTCCGCCGCTGTCGCTCGGCTGCGCTCATCGCCGCTCTTGAAAATTTCCTTCGCCACTGGACCCTCTACTTTTTCCAAAAGCAGAAGACGCAACGAGGGCAGATACGCGATTGGCTGGGGAATCGAAAACTCCGCCTGCGGGCCGAAGCCCGTCGCTTGAATCTCCTTCATAGCGTGAAACACCTCGGGTTGGTCGTTGTTGTAGACCTTTCCGATTAGGAAATGCCGGGAGTTTCCGGCCCGCAAGCTGATCTCCAGTGTGCAGCGCTCGCCCACATGATGCTTGAGCACGCGAACTTGAATTCCTTCGATTGGTCCGCCATTCCACGGGGCCCCCGAAACGATGCGCAACTGCTCTGCCAAGGCAATCGGATCGAGGACCTCCGAGAGCGTGGGGATCCCGAGATCGACAAGCGGTTGCTCGTGGTTCATCTCAAGCAGCCTCCTGCTCCAGAAGACGAAGTACTTCATCCAGCATCGCGTTCCCTTTCTCTTGTGCCTCTTGCTCGAGCGGACTCGCGTCGGAGAGGTGGCGTGTTGCCAATCTCAAATAGGTGGCGGCTTCATAAAACCGGAGGTTCCTCCCCGCACCCGGCTGGCCTTCGGCCAGATAGGCCTTCCGAAAAACTTCACCTGCCTCATCCAGCGCGTGGATGGAGCCAAGCTCGCCCAGCGCTCGGCGGCGTAGCGTGGTGAGAAATCTGGCCACATCCCGCGCAGGGTCTGCAATGTCATACTGATCCCAATCGAAGACGACCGTTCGCTCCCCCGCCAGAATGACGTGAGTGGCGCCGTAGCCTCCGTGGCCTGCACACATTTCCACGGGGCTCGGCGATGATGCCGCTTTTTCCAACCGCTCAAGCAGTTGCCCCGCTTTGTCGCCGAAGTGCCCATTCCCCTCAGCCGTTTTCCGGCAGAATCGCTGCACCGATTTCGCCTTGAGGTCGTCGTCCGGGGGGCAAACCTTTCCAACCTTGGGAGCCAAGGCGTGGAATCTCGCCAGCCACAGGCCGCACCGTTCGGCCGCCGCGGCGCAGCTCTTCCTATCGCCAGTTTCGAAAATTGCTTTCGCCAGTGGGCCTTCCACTTTTTCCTGCAACAGCAGGCGCAAAGAGGGCATGTAGGCAACTGGCTGGGGTATCGAATACTCGTCCTGCGGACCAAAGCCTGCCGCTTGAATCCCCTCCATCACTTGAAACACTTTGGAGCGGTCTTTGTGGTAGACCTTGCCGATCAGAAAATGCCAACGGTCTCCGCTTCGCACGCCGATCTCCAGCGTGCACCGCTTGCCTGCATGGTGCTTCAGCACGCGAGCCACCTGGGCCTCTTCGACTTCTCCTCCGTTCCAGGGTGCCCTTGAAATGAGACCAAAATGTTTAACCAAGGCAGCCGGATCCATAACTTCCGCCAGAGTGGCAATCTCAGGATCGACAAGCAGTCGCTCATAAGTCATCAGGCAGCCTCCCGCTCCAAGACGTGGAGTCCTTCGTCCAACATTGCCTCGGTCTTCTCAGGCCAACCAGGGACGTGGTGAGTGAGATTGTGCTTCGCCCATTTCAAGCAGGCCGCAGCTTCAAAAAAGCGCAGGTTCTTTTCTGCACCCGCCGGGCCCATAGCAAGATACGTCTTTAGGAAAACCCTGGCTGGTCCGTCCAGCGCCCGAATGGAGCCAAGCTCGCCCAACGCCCGACGGCGCAGAGCACCGAGGAATCGGCCGATGTCGCAAGCGGGGTCCGCCACATCGTAACGGTCCCAGTCAAAGGCTACCGTACGGCCTTGGGCCAGGATGACCTGAGCGGCACTGAAGCTCCCGTGGCCGGCGCGCATTTCCACCGGGCTAAGCGATGCCACCGCATCTTCCAACCGCCGGTACAATTGAGCTGCCCTATCAGCAAGCGGGCCGCCCAGCTTGGCGATCTCGCGGGAGCATCGTTGCATGGATCCCGAATCAAGATGGTCGCGGGCGTATGAAACCTCCCCCACTTTGGGCGCAATCATATGAAATCGCGCCAACCATCGTGCGCACCGCTCGGCCGCTGCGGCGCCGCTCTGCTCATCTCCCGTTCTGAGAATCGTATCCGCCAGCGGCCCTTCCACTTTCTCCTGCAACAGCAGGCGCAAAGAGGGCATGTAGGCAACTGGCTGGGGTATCGAATACTCGTCCTGCGGACCAAAGCCTGCTTCCCGGATCCCTTCGATCGCTCGAAAGATGTCGGCGCGGTCCTTGTGGTAGACCTTGCCGATCAGAAAATGCCAGTGGCCTTCAGTTCGCACGCCAATCTCCAGAGCACAGCGCCGGCGAACGTGATGCCTGAGCACACGCACTTGGACTTCTTGAACGGGTCCCCCATTCCAAGGCGCGCCTGAAACCATCCTCAGATGTTTCGCCAAGGCAGGCGGGTCGAGAACCTCCGCGAGGGTGGTAATCTCGAGATCAACAAGCGGTTGCTCGCCAGTCATCAGGCAGCCTCCCGTTCTAGGACACGGAGCCCTTCGTCAAGCATCGCTTCCGCTTTCTCTTGTTTCTCCTGCCAGTTGCAACCCGGGTCAAAGAGATGGCGCATCGCCAAATTGAAGCAAGTGGAGGCCTCAAAGAAGCGCAGATTCTTTTCCACTCCTGGCTGGCCTATGGTGAGATAGGTTTTCAGAAAAATTTCAGCCACCCCATCCAGCGCTCGAATCGAGCCCAGTTCATCCAACGCCCAACGGCGAAGGGCGTAGAGGAATCTACCCACGTCACGCGCGGGGTCCGCTACATCAAACCAGTCCCAATCAAAAACGATAGTGCGTCCCCCGTTCAGGATCACCTGGGCGGCGTTATAGCTCCCATGCCCGGCACACATTTCTACAGAGCTCACCGATAACGACGCATCCTCCAGCCGCTGCCACAACCGAGCCGCCCGGTCAGCGAAGGCCCCTTCCAGTTTGGCTATCTTGCGCAAGCTGTGCTGCATCGACTTCGAGTTGAGATGATCCTGGGGGTGCGAACCCGGTCCTGCCTTCGGCGCACACGCGTGAAACCGCGCCAGCCATCGCGCGCACCTTTCGGCTCCCTCGGCACGACCCCGCTCATCTCCATTCTTAAAAACCTCGCCCGCCACTGGCCCTTCTACTTTTTCCTGCAGCAGCAGACGCAACGAGGGCAAGTAGGCGACCGGCTGGGGAATCGAAAACTCATCCTCCGGACCGAAGCCCGCCTGTCGCATCCCCTCGATCGCCTCAAAGACGTCCGAGCGGTCCTTGCGGTAGACTTTGCCGATCAGGAAATGCCAGTTGTCTCCCGTTCGTACGCCGATCTCCAGCGTGCAGCGCTTGCCAACATGGTGCTTCAGCACGCGAACCACGTGGGCCTCTTCGACGCCTCCACCGTTCCAAGGAGCCCGCGAAACGATACGTAGATGCTTCGCCAGGACACCCGTATCGAGAACCTCCGCAACGGTAGGGATCTCCGGATCGACAAGCAGTTGCTTGTGGTTCATCAAGCAGCCTCCCGCTCGAAGACACGGAGACTTTCCTCCAGCATCGCGTCCGCCTTTTCCTGTTTCACTTGCCAATCGGGAATCGGGCGGCAGAGACTGTGTTTTGCCAAATTCAAGCACGTGGCGGCTTCGAAGAAGCGCAGGTTTCTCTCAGCGATCGGCTGGCCTACAGCAAAGTAAGTTCTTATAAAGACCTCGGCAACCCCATCCAAGGCTCGAATAGAGCCGCGTCCCAACGCCTCCCGGCGCAGCGCAGCCAGGAATCGAGCCACATCACGTGCCGGATCCGCTACATCGTACCCGTCCCAATCGAAGACGACTGTGCGCCCCTGGGCGAGCAGCACGTGAGCGGCACTGTAGCTCCCGTGACCCCCGCACACTTCCGCGGAACTTAGCGATGATGCCGCATCCTCGAGCCGCTCATGCAGCCAAGCCGCCCTCTCGGCAAGACTTCCACCTCTTTGGGCTATTTTTTCCGAGTACCGCTGCATCGACTTCGAGTTCAGGTGGTCCAGGGGGGACGTTACCGAACCTGTTCGAGGCGCAAGCGCGTGGAACCGCGCCAGCCACCGTGCGCAACGCTCCGCCGCTTCCGCTTGGCTCTGCTCATCGCCGCTCTTGAAAACCTCGCCCGCCACCTGCCCTTCCACTTTTTCCTGCAGCAGCAGACGCAACGAGGGCAGGTAAGCGACTGGCTCGGGAATCGAAAACTCATGCTGCGAACCAAAGCCTGCCCGTTGAATCGCGTCCATCGTTTGAAATACTTTTGTGCGATCCTTGCGGTAGACCTTGGCGATCAGAAAATGCCAGTTGTCTCCGGTTCGCACGCCGATCTCCAGCGTGCAGCGCTTGCCGACATTGTGCCTGATGACACGAACAGCCCGGGCCTCTTCGACTCCTCCCCCGTTCCAGGGAGCCTGCGAAACGGCACGCAGATGCTTCGCCAAGGCAATCGGGTCGAGAACCTCCGCGAGAGTCTCAATGCGCTCATCGACAAATGGTTGCACGCAATCCATCAAGCGGCCTCCCACTCCAAGGCACGGAGTCCTTCATCCAGCATCGCTTCCGTTTTCTTCTGCCAATCGGGGACTTGGCGGCAGAAACTGTGCTTCGCCCGCTTCAAGTAGGCAGCGGCCTCGAAAAAGTGCAGGTTCCTCCTCATTTCCGGCGGCCCCGCGGCGAGATAGGCCCCCAGAAAAGTTTCCGCCGCGCCATCCAGTGCCCGGATGGAGCCGAGTTGGTCCAACGCCACATGGCGGAGCGCTGCAAGGAATCTGGCCACGTCGCGTGCCGGATCCGCCACATCGTAGGTGTCCAAATCGAAGGCCACTGTGCGGCACTTGGACAAAATGACATGGTCGGCACGGTAGCCACCGTGCCCCGCGCACATTTCGACCGGGCTCAGCGATGCGCCCGCATCTTCCAGCCCCCGGAGCAACCGGGCCGCTTTGCCCTCGAAGTCGCCGTCCAGCTTCGCCATCTCTTGCCAGCATCGGTGCATGGACTTCGAGTTGAGGTGTTCTCGGGCGTCGGAAACCGGCCCCGCTTTCGGCGCATGCATATGGAACCGGGCCAACCACTGCGCGCACCGCTCCCCCGCTTCCCCTCGGCTGCGTTCATCGCCGGTCTCGAAAATCTCCTCCGCCACTGGCCCTTCCACCTTCTCCTGTAGCAGCAGCCGCAACGACGGCAGGTAAGCAACTGGCCGCGGAATCGAAAACTCATCCCGCGGACCGAAGCCCGCCTGCTGAATCCCCTCCATCACTTGAAACACTTTGAAGTGATCCTTGCGATAGACCTTGCCGATCAGGAAATGCCAGCCCTTCTCGGTTCGCAAGCCGATCTCCAGTGTGCAGCGCTGGTGAACATAGTGTCGGAGCGCGCGAACCCGCACCTCTTCCACGGCAGGCAGCAACAATTCGCGCAGATGCTTCGCCAACGCGGCCGGATCGAGAACCTCCGGGAGAGTGACAATCTCGGGATCAACAACCGGCTGCTCGCGGATCATCCAGCGGCCTCACAATCCAGGATACGGAGCCCTTCATCCAGCATCGCTTCCGTTTTGTCGTGCCAATGAGGAACCGGGTGGCAGAGGTTGTACTTCGCCAATTTCAAGCAAGCGGCCGCCTCGAAAAAGCGCAGGTTCTTCTCCGCCAGCGGCTGGCCCACGGCAAGATAAGTCTTTAGAAAAACCTCAGCGATTCCATCCAGCGCCCGGATTGAGCCGAGCCGGCCTAGTGCCAGCCGGCGAAGTGCAGCCATGAATCGGGCCACATCACGCGCGGGGTCCGCCACATCGTAGCCGTCCCAATCAAAGACAATCGTGCGTTTCCGTGACAAAATGACGTGAGTAGCGCTGTAGCTTCCGTGACCCGCGCACAGTTCCCCGGGTTTGAGCGACGCTGCGACTTCTTCCAGCCGTTGCAGCAGCACGGCCGCTTTACCTGCGGAACTGCCGCCTCGCTTCGCTATCTTGCGCGAGCATCGCCGGATCGACTTCGAATTGAGGTAGTCCGAAGGATACGAAACCGGCCCTGTCCGCGGCGCACGCGCATGGAACCGGGCCAGCCACTGTGCGCAACGCTCGGTTGCCGCCGCGCTCTTTTTCTGATCGCCCGCCTTGAGAATCTCATCCGTCGGATTCCCCTCCACTTTCTCCTGCAGCAGGAGGTGCAACGAAGGCAGGTACGCAAGCGGCTGCGGAATCGAAAACTCATCCTGCGGGCCGAAGCCCGCCTGCCGCATCCCCTCCATTGCCTGAAAAATGTCGGCGCGATCGATGTGGTACACCTTGCCGATCACGAAATGCCAACTCTTCTCGCTGGTTCGCAAGCCGATCTCCAGCGTGCAACGCCGCCTGGCATGGTGTTGGAGGACACGGACATGGACTTCATCAGCCCCTCCCCCATTCCCGGCATGTGGGGAAACGACCTGGAGATGCTTAGCCAACGCGGTCGGATCGAGAACCTCTGCAAGGGTGGCAATCTCGGGATCGGCAAACGGTAGCCCGGACTCAGACAATGTGTTGTCCCTCCTCCCTCCGCTGCGCGAATTCACCACGCCGGCGCTGGTCGCTGCGCAGCGGGTTCTCCGCCAAATCCACTGGCGCCTCTGATGAAAGCCGCGCCCCGGGAAAACCCAGAGTAAGCTGTAGATCGTTCATTAGCGCTTGTGCCCGGCCGATCAGCTGCACGGTCCGGGACGCCCAACCGCGTTTGAACAGAGGTACGCGGCGGCCGACCGACATTTTGACCAACCTGACCGCCTCATAGAGACGGGCGCGGACCAAGCGCTCGATCGATGCTCCCCGGCCATACCCCCCCAGAAATTGCTCTTGCGCTTCCTCCACTCCCTCCCGGTTGTAAATCGCGTGCCAGAACCGCAGATCCGCAAGGAAATTTCCGATGTCGAGCGCGGGGTCGGCCAACCGACAGTTGTCCAAATCAATCAGCGTGATCCCCTCCCCACTCACCCATACGTGTTCACTTATGCA
>Ga0187846_10002009_pt1 | contig 11327 bp, 10 predicted proteins | sample TC_taG_FD_161473 | JGI IMG/M metagenome (GOLD analysis project Ga0187846, IMG submission 161473) | Biofilm microbial communities from the roof of an iron ore cave, State of Minas Gerais, Brazil - TC_06 Biofilm (v2) | ecosystem: Environmental > Terrestrial > Deep subsurface > Cave > Wall biofilm... | reverse complement strand
AACCCGTAACTGCCGCAGCACCCCGCCGGAAGCCAGCGTCACCCCCTGCGGGTCGACCGCGACCAGCGTGGAGCCGGGCGCGACTTCCTGACCCAATCGCACGGCACGGGCGGGCCGGTCATCCACCACGAACACTGCCGCCGAGTCGCGCCCGGCCGAAAACACCCCGGCGACCTGTATGTTGCCGCCGCTGGCAATCGCAACATGTTCGACCTGGCCGAATGCGCGCGCCAACAGCACCGGATCGGGGTCCCGAAGCGGCGGGGTCCGCGCGGGAGCCGGCGCCTGGGCGGCGGGCGGGGTCGTCAGCCGGATCGACCAGTACGCGAGCTGCGCGCAGGCCAACGCCGCCCCCACGAAGTGGATCAGCAGAAGACTCCAATTGGCCAGCGGCATCCGGAATCCGGGCAGACGTCCAAACGCGACCCGCGTATTATGCGACGCTCGTCCGGGTCTCGGCAAAAAAAGCTGATGTTTCAATTATTTCCATCTGAATTCTCGATGCCGCGCGAAGTTTTGATGCCCGAGCGAGGCCGTTGCAGGGGCCGGCCGGACGGCTTCACGCTGATCGAGATCATCGTCGTGATCACGATCATGGCGATCATGGCAGCCCTGATCGTGCCGAGGGTGATCGGACATGCCGACGACGCGAAGGTGACGGCGGCCAGGACGGACATCGCCTCCTTGATGCAGGCTTTGAAGATATACCACCTCGACAATGGTCGCTATCCAACCACGGAACAGGGGCTGCGCGCGCTGGTCGAAAAGCCCAGCATCGATCCGATCCCCTCGAACTGGAAGGCGGGCGGCTACCTGGAAGCATCAAAGGTTCCCAAGGATCCGTGGAATAACGAGTACCAGTACCTGAACCCCGGCCTGCACGGGGAGATCGACGTAATGAGTTTCGGCCGCGACGGCCAGCCCGGCGGCGAGGGACTGGATGCCGACATTGGCAGTTGGACGCTGCAGCGGTAGCACACGCCGGCCACGCGGGTTCACCCTACTCGAGCTGCTGGTCGTGCTGACCTTGATCGCGGTGCTGACATCGATCATCTCGATCAATGCAACGCCCGATCCGCGCCAGGCGCTGACCGAGCAGGCACGACGGCTGGGCCTGCTGCTGACGCTGGCGAGCGACGAGGCCCGCATCCGGCAGCAGCCGATCTCATGGGAAGGTGACCTGCACGGCTACCGCTTCGTCAGCGAGGCCGGCGGCGAGCGCCAGCTGCTCACCGATGACGACATGCTGCACGAGCACGCCTGGCCGCAGCCGCTGACCCGGCTTGCGATCTCCCGCGAGGGCCAGTTGCAGCAAGCGCTGGTGAGCCCGGATGCGCCGGCGCTGAAGCTGCCGATCGCGCGCGAGTGGGTACAGCCGCGCTGGCGTATCGAGCTGGCCGACGGGGCTGCGAGTGTTTCCGTCGAGTTTGACGAGAACGGCATTGGCCGCGTGGCGAACCCCTAAGCGGGACCGCGCCGGATTCACGCTGCTGGAGGTGCTGGTCGCGCTGGTCGTGATTGGCCTGGTGCTGCTCGCGTCCCTGAGGGGCGCTATGGCGCTGACCAACAGTGCGCGCGACGCCCGCATCAAGCTGCTCGCGGTGCTGACGGCCGAAAATCGCCTGCACGAATTGCGCCTGCTGGGACCGCAGCTGCCGGTGGGCGTGAACCGCCTGGACTGCGACCAGGGCGGGTTTCGTTTCTCGTGCGAGCAGACGGTCGAGCCCACCCCCAATCCGTTCTTCCGCCGCGTCCAGGTGCGCGTGCTGAACTCGGATGCGGGCTCGGAGCGTGAGTACGCGCTGTTGATGACGATTCTGCCGAGTAGCTGAGTCCAATGGCGAGTCTTCGAAGGCGTGATATCGGCATCGGCGGATTCACGCTGGTCGAGCTGCTGGTTGCGATCTGGATCATGGCGCTGGTGGCCGTGATCTCGTGGCGCGGCTTGTCGTCGCTGGTCAACACGCGCGAGCGCCTCGGCCCGGAAGCTGATCAGGTGCGTGCGATGTTGATCAGTTTTGGCCAGATGGAGCGCGATCTGGCGCACGCGGTAAATCCGGCCGTGGCCTCGTTGCCGGGCGCGCCGGTACGGGTCCAGATCGTTGACGGTGCACCCTCGCTGCAGATTCTGCGGTTTTCCGAGCCGCTGCCGGATGGATCCAGTGCAATTCAGCAGGTCGCGTACGCGGTGGTCGATGGCGCCCTGCTGCGCCAGAGCTCGCCCCCGATGGGCAGCGTGCGGGACGCGTTGAACGCCCCGCCGGCGACCGTGCGGCTGCTGACGGACGTGGCCTCGATGCAGGTGCGCCTCTGGCGCAACAACGAAGGCTGGGTGGTGCCCGCTCCGACCGATCTGGCCTCCACGCCCGGCGTCGAGGTCGTTGTGACGCGCACCGACGGCACCAGCGTGCGCCGGGTGCTGCTGGTCGGATGAAGGTGAACAGAAACATGAGGAACCCGTTGCGCCCTCCACGCGGAGCCGCGCTGCTGATGGCGCTGTTCATCGCGGCGATCGCGACGCTGATCGTCAGCGGCCTGTTCTGGCGCCAGTTCGTGCTGGTGCGAACGATCGAGAACCAGCAGCTGATGTCGCAGAGCCGCCTGCTGCTGCAGGGTGCGCTGGACTGGGCGCGGTCGATCCTACGCGAGGATGCCGCTCACAGCAGCTATACCGCGCTGACCGAACCGTGGGCACAGCCGCTGGCCGAAACCCGGCTCGACCAATTGGGCGAGAGCTCGGCGCTTGCATCGCAGGCGTCGATGTCGGGCAGCATCCAGGATGCGCAGGCGCGCCTGAACCTGCGCAACCTGGTGCGGTCGGATGGATCGCCGGACGAGGCCCAGCACGCCGTGCTGGCGCGGCTGGTGGCGGAACTGCGGCTGCCGGAGCCGACTGCCGACCTGATCGCGCTGTATATGGCGCAGGCGGTCACGCCGCTCGCCGTTTTCAATCCCGCAGCGCCGCCGCCGAGCAGCCGCAATCAGCCGCTCCCACCCGTGTTTCCCGAGGACGTGGGCCGGATCCCGGGACTGGACCCGGCCGCGGGCGCGCGTCTTGCGCCCTATGTGGTGATGCTGGATCAACGCACGCCGGTCAACTTCAACACGGCCCCCGCTGAAGTGATCGCGGCCGAGATCGAAGGCCTTTCGCTGTCCGATGCGCGCGCGCTGGTCGCCGATCGGGACCGGGTTCCGTTCCGCAATACCGGCGACGTACGCAATGCGCTGCGCGGGCGCGGATCGAGTTTCTCCGACACCGACGTATCGGTCAGCTCGAGTTATTTCTTCGTCCGCGGCGAAATCAAGCTGCAACGGGCGGACACTCGGATGGAAGCTCTGGTCCGGCGTAGCGCGATCGGGCAGCTCGGTTCGGTCGACGTCGTGTGGGAGCGCGAACTGTGAGGTCAGCCCCTGCACGGCGCCTGCTGGTGTTCCTGCCGCCGCGCCGCGCGCTATTGGATGCCGGCGGTCGCGGATCGCTGAGCGCTGCGACCGTGGTCGGCTACGGCCTCATCGACGCGTCGCTGGAGCCATCCGGCGCGAGCGATGCGCCATTGTCGCTGCTGCCGAAAGCCTCGGCGGTCGATCTGTTGTTCGATGCTTCCGACGTCTTCACCGGGCTGCTCGATGCGCCGCGCATGTCGCAGCACCGGCTGCGGCAGGCACTGCCCGGTCTGGTCGAAGAGCGTCTGCTATCGGACGCCGTCGACTGCCACCTGGCCCATGCGGTCGAGGCAACCTCGGCCGGCGCGAGCGGGCCCGTCACACGGGTTGCAGTGGCCGCGGCCGATCGGGTCACGCTGGCGCGGGCGATGGAGGCCGCCACGGAAGCCGAGTTGCGCCCGCGCGCTGCCTACAGCGCGTTGTATGCGATTCCCCCGCCCTCGGGCGACACGATCTCGGTGCGGCTGGATCGGGGCCGGGGCACCGTTCGCACCGGGGAGCACGCGGGCTTCGCCTTCGATCTGGATGAGGAGCACGCACCGGCCGCCCTGATTCTGGCGCTGCGGCAGCTCGGTGCCGCCCGGATCCATGCTTACGGTCGCGAGGCAGCCCGCCTGGTTCCGTTTGGCTCCCAGCTGGGCGCCGAGGTCATCGCTGTGCGGCGTGACTTCGACGCCAGCTCGATCGCAAGCGCAGTGAACCTGTTGCAGGGACGTTTCGCTCCAACCGGACGATTCGGCATGCCCACGATCGCGGCCCTTGCGCGCAGCGGCGCCCTGAAGCCGTTGTCGATCTGGGTTGCGGTCTGGCTGGGGGTGTTCATGATCGGGCTGAACGCCTATCGCTTCAAGCTGGAATCGGAATCCCGCTCACTGCGTTCCTCCATGCAGACGGCGTTTCGCAGCGCCTTTCCATCCGAATCGGTGGTCGATGAGGTCGCGCAGACCAAGCGCCATCTGCGCGAATTGCGCGCACGCGCGGGCCTGACCTCGCCCGACGATTTTTCGGTGCTGAACGCGCAGGCCGCCCAGCTGCTGGCCAACGCGCCGGTCGGGGCGCTGGCGGGAATCGAGTATCGGGACGCCGCGCTGATGCTGAAGTTCAAGCCGGGCACGGCAGGCTCGGCGCAGCTGCAGAATGTGCTGCGCGCACAGGCGGTACAGCACGGACTGGACCTTCGCTTCGACGACAAGGGCGTGGCACGCGTCGCGCCGCTAGCCCCATGAACCTGGAGCCGGTGCGTCAATTCTGGTCCGACCGGGACCCGCGCGAGCGTACATTGCTGGCCGCTGCTGCCGTGTTTGCAGCGGCCGCGCTGCTGTATCTGATACTGATCCAGCCCGCCTTCTCGGCGATCGGGCAGTTGCGGCGCGCTTTGCCCAATACCCGCTCGCAGGCGGCTGAACTGGGAGCGCTGCTGGACGAGGTGCGAACCTTGAAAGCCCGTCCGGTGGTTGCGGCCACCAGCGATCAGGACGCGCTGGCCGCGGTCGAGAAGTCGCTCGCCGCCGCGGGGCTGAAGGCAGTGCGCGTGGTTCCGCTCGCCAACGGCGCGTTGCAATTGACCTTCACGAATGTCTCCTATGCGGCGTGGTCGGTCTGGCTCGCCACTGCGGAACGCGAACTCGGAATGCACGCCGTCGCCGTGACCGCCAAGGCCACGGCGACACCCGGCAACACGGATGTCGACCTGGCGCTTCGCTCGGGGCGTGATTGATGGCGTCCGCAGCCGGTTCGCGAGCCTGGGTCGCCGCCGCTGCCGGCGGCGCGCTCGCAGCATTGGCAACCGTGATTACGCTGGCGCCGGCGCAATGGGCCGACCGCGTGGTACAACGCGCCACTGGAGGGCGAGTCGAGCTGGCCGAAGCCAGCGGGACGGTCTGGAACGGCTCGGCCACGCTCGTGCTGGCGCCGGGAGCGGCTCGCGACGGGGCGCACGAGCTGGCCCGCTCGAGCCTGCCCGACCCGGTCACGTGGCACCTGAGTCCGTGGCCGCTGCTGTCCGGCACGGTCGAATTGACGCTGAGCCATCCTTCGGCACTGGTTGGGGCGCTGACCATCAGCGCCTATGCGGACGGACGCTTGCATCTCGGAGCGGGGACCGTGAAGCTGCCCGCAACCATGCTGATTGGCCTGGGCGCACCGTGGAACACGGTACGGCCGGGCGGGATCGTCAGCGTGCACACCGATGGCCTCGAACTGGCGCAGGGTCGAGGTCGCGGCAGCCTGACGGCCGATTGGGAATATGCCTCCAGTGCCCTGTCGCCGGTGTCTCCGATCGGTCATTACCGCCTGCAAACGTCCGGCCAATACCCTGGAACGCGGCTGGAACTCCAGACTATTTCCGGACCCCTGGAGTTGACCGGCAGTGGCACAATCGGCGAAGGTGGGCGCTTACGCTTCAGCGGCATTGCCCGCCCGCTGGCCGCAACGGACGCGGCGACCCGAACCCAGCTGACGGGACTGATTTCACTGCTGGGTCGTCGCGATGGCGACGCAGCGATTTTGAGTTTCGGATCCTGACATGAGACAACGGCACGCGCGTTTGCAATCGTCGGTGGTCCCCTCCCAATGGCACTGCAGCGCTGCCGCGGGCCTGGTCGCATTCGCGCTGCTCGCGGCCGGCGCTGCCAGCCGCGCGGCCGACACGATCGCCACGCCCGCGCCGCGTACCGGCACCGACAACACGGTGGTGCTGAACTTCGTCAACGCGGACCTGGAAGCCGTGGTTCGCGCGATCGGCCAGTTCACCGGGCGCACGTTCGTGATCGATCCGCGTGTCAAAGGCACCTTGACGCTGGTCACCGAGCGCCCCGTCACGCGCGAACAGGCCTTCGAGGAGCTGCTGTCGGCCCTGCGTCTGCAGGGCTTCACGCTGGTGGAGTCGACCGAGCCGGGCGGCGTGGCGCGCATCCTGCCGGAAGCCGACGCCAAGCTGCAGGGTGGACGCGTGGTCGCGCCGCCGGCGGTGACCGCTCCGCGCGGCGACCAGGTCGTCACCCAGGTGTTCCGATTGCAATACGAGTCGGCCACCAACATGGTGCCGGTGCTGCGGCCGCTGATCGCGCCGAACAACACGATTTCCGCCTATCCGGCCAACAACTCCCTGGTGATCACCGACTATGCGGAGAACCTGCGCCGCCTGGCGCGGATCATCGAGGCGATCGATTCGCCCGCCACCGCTGAAGTCGAAGTGGTGCCGCTGCAGTACGGGCTGGCGACCGACGTGGCGGCGATCCTGACCAAAGCGCTGGATGAGGGCGCTCGCAGCTCGGGCCAGGTGTCAGACGCCGGCCAGCGCGTTGCTGTGATCTCCGAGCCGCGTACCAACATGCTGATCCTGCGAGGAGCGAGCCGTTCGCGGATCGAGCAGGCCAAACAGTTGATCGCGCGCTTCGATCAGCCCAACCTGACGCCCGGCAACATCAACGTCGTGTACCTGCGCAATGCCCAGGCCGTGAAACTCGCCCCGCTGCTACGCGCGGTGCTCTCGAGCGACCCGTCGTTCATCCAGCAGGCCAGTGGCAGCGGGCTGACGGTGACGCCGGTCAGCACGTCGCTGGGGCAGAGCAGCACGAACCCGCAGCAGATCTCCCCCAGCCAGAGCCCGCAGCAGCAGCAAAGCGCCTCTTCCAGCGGCGGCGGAGGCGGCTATGGCGGCTATGGCGGCGCCGCGTCCGGCGGCGCCGGAGGCAGCGGCGGCGCCGTGGCCGGCATGATCCAGGCTGACGCCGCGACCAATTCGCTGATCATCTCGGCCCCTGAACCGTTGTACCGCAACATCCGCTCGATCATCGACCGCCTCGATGTGCGGCCGGCCCAGGTGATGGTCGAGTCGCTGGTGGTGGAGCTGACCGGCCAGCAGGCAGCCGAATTCGGCATCCAGTGGCAGGCCTTGAATGGGCTGACTGGGAGCACGGACCGCTTCGTTGGCGGCACCAATTTCGGCAGCGGCGGAGCGAACATCATCAACCTGGCCCAGAACATCGGGGCTCCCGCGCCGGGCCTGAACATCGGCATCGTCAAGGGGCAGATCACGATCCCGGGCACCAATGGCAACGTGACGATCACGAACCTCGGGCTGCTGGCCCGGGCGCTCGAGCGGGTGGCCAACACCAACATCCTGTCGCGACCCAACATCCAGACGCTGGACAACGAAGAAGGCAAGTTCCTGGTCGGCCAGAATGTCGGCTTGTTGACCGGCGCGTATGCATCCACCGGCACCACGAACACCGCTACCGTCAATCCATTCCAGACCTTCGAGCGGCACGACGTCGGCCTGCAACTGTCGGTCAAGCCTCAAATCACCGAGGGCGGCACCGTGCGGCTGGCGATCTACATCGAGGACTCCTCCCTGGTCGCGGGGACGGACCCCAACAACCCGGTGTTGAACAAGCGCAGCTTCCAGACCAACGTGCTGGTCGAGGACGGCAGCTTCGTCGTGATCAGCGGCCTGATCCAGGATCAGGCCGATGAGACGCAGAACAAGGTTCCGTGGCTGGGCAACCTGCCGCTGATCGGCCGCTTGTTCCGTTACGACACTCGCGATCGCATCAAGACGCAGACGATGGTGTTCCTGCGGCCTACGATCATCCGCGATGAGTCGGCCGCGGCCGACATCGCCTTGAACCGCTACGACTACATGCGCGCCCAGGTATCGCAAACGCAACAAGCCGGCCTGCCGCCGCTGCCGGATCTGTCGGTCGAGCCTCTGCCGGCGGCGCCTGCCCCTGCGCGCCAGAAGACGCTGCCGATCGTTCCGCCAACATCGCCGAACAGCGAATCGCTGCCGGTGGCTCCCCCGAGCACAACGCAGCCCGCCAAGGGGCCGGAAGCGCATGACGCGCCGGCGAACGGCGACGCGGTGTCCGCTGCTTCGGCGCGGACCGCATCGAGCTCCGTTGCGGGCCGGGCCAAATCCCAGCTGATCCAGGTCTCGGAAGTGCACGATCTGGGCCAGGGCCACCAGTTGCAGCAACGGTTGAAGGAAGCCGGCTTCGACAGCGACTGGGACAGCGTTCGCACGGCCGAGGGCGACGTGGTACGGATACGGGTCTCGGTGGAGCGCCGCGCCGCCAAGATCGCCGAGGCGCTGTCGATGCTGCGCCGGCTCGGCTACGACCCGCTGCTGATCGGCCAGTAGCGATGACGGCGGCGCAGCGCTTCGTTCCCGCCTTCGCGCTTACGGCGCTTCGGCGGACCAGCCTCTCAAAATGACAGCGGCCCAACGCTTCGTGCCGTACGCCTTCGCGCGGGACAACCTGATCCTGCTGCGACCGCTGTCCGAACGGGATGCGGAGGTGTGGATCGGCGAGTCGACCTCGATCGCAGCGCTCAATGAGGTGATGCGGGTGTTTCCCGGACGCGTGCGGCCGGTCGTGGTTGCGACCGATACGCTGGCGCAAGCCATCTCGCAGGCGTACGCGCACCACGAAGGTTCCGCACAGCAGGTGGTGGGCGACATCGAGGGCGAACTGGACATCTCGCGGATGATGCAGGATGTTCCGAATGTTGAAGACCTGCTGGAGACGGCCGACGACGCGCCGATCATCCGGATGATCAACGCGCTGCTGACGCAGGCCACGCGCGAAGGCGCCTCCGACATACACGTCGAGGCATTCGAGAATACCTCGCTGGTTCGCTTCCGGATCGACGGCACGCTGCGCGACGTGGTGCGCCCCAAGCGCGCGCTGCACGCGGCACTGGTGTCGCGCATCAAGATCATGGCCGCGCTCGACATCGCGGAAAAGCGCCTGCCGCAGGACGGCCGCATCGCGCTGCGGGTGGGAGGCCGGGCGCTGGACGTGCGCGTCTCGACGCTGCCGACCGGGCACGGCGAGCGCGTCGTGCTGCGCCTGCTGGAGAAGGATCTGGCGCGGTTGGACCTGACCAACCTGGGTATGTCGGAGCCGACGCTGGCCACGTTCGACCGGCTGGTGCACCAGCCGCATGGCATCGTGCTGGTGACGGGCCCGACCGGCTCGGGTAAATCCACCACGCTGTACGCCGGGATACGGCGCCTGGACTCGGCCTCGACCAACATCATGACGGTTGAGGACCCGATCGAGTACGACATCGACGGCATCGGTCAGACCCAGGTCAATCCGAAGATCGAGATGACGTTCGCGCGGGCGCTGCGTTCGATCCTGCGCCAAGACCCGGACGTCGTGATGATCGGGGAAATCCGGGACCTGGAAACGGCGCAAATCGCTGTTCAGGCCTCGCTGACGGGACACCTGGTGCTCGCCACGCTGCACACCAACGATGCCGCTTCGGCGGTCACCCGCCTGATCGACATGGGAGTGGAGCCGTTCCTGCTTGCCTCGTCCCTGCTGGCGGTGCTGGCACAGCGCTTGATCCGCAAGTTGTGTCCGAACTGCAAGCAACCCGATCCTGGCGGACGCGGCTTCGTTCCGGTTGGCTGTCCGCAATGCGGCCACACCGGTTACCAGGGGCGCACCGGAATCTACGAGCTGCTCTGCGTCGACGACGCGCTGCGTGAGCTGGTGCACCGCGGCGCCAGCGACGCGGAGATCCGCACGACCGCTGAAGCGGCCGGTATGGAACCGATGCGATCGGATGCGATGCGGTGGATCGCTTCCGGACTGACGTCGAAAGAGGAAGTGGTGCGCGTCACGCGCGAATAACCCGGCGGCGCACCCGATATTCCGGTGGCGGCTTTTCGATACAGCGCAGTCGATCCGAGCGGTCGCGAGCAATCAGGCGTGCTGGAGGCCGACAGCGCTCGCATTGCGCGCCAGCTGCTGCGCTCGCGCGGCCTGGTTGCGCTCAGCGTCCAGGCCGTGTTGTCGGGCGCCGCCCGCCCCGGCGCCGGCTCGGTGTTCACGCGGCGGCTGTCGCAGACCGAGTTGTCGGTGCTCACCCGCCAGCTGTCCAGCCTGCTGAATGCCGCGCTGCCCGTCGCCGATGCGCTCACGGTACTGGTGGAGCAGAGCGAGCGGCAGTCGTTACGCGAACTGATGGCCGCCATACGCACCGACGTGCTGGCCGGCTCTTCGCTGTCGGCCGCGTTGGCCCGCTACCCGCGCCAGTTCCCCGACCTGTACCGCGCGCTGATCGCAGCCGGCGAGGAGTCGGGCCAGCTCGCCTCGGTGCTGACCAGCCTGGCCGATTTCATCGAGGAGCGCTCGCGCTTGCAGCAAAAGATCTCGCTCGCGTTCGTCTACCCCGCCATCGTCACGGTCGTAGCGCTGCTGGTCGTGACCGGCCTGCTGACGTACGTCGTTCCGAAGGTCGTGCAGGTGTTCGAGCAGACCCGTCAGAGCCTGCCGGTGCTGACCCGCGTCATGATCGCGGTATCGGACTTTGTCCGTAACGATGGCTGGATCGTCCTCGTGCTGGTCGTTGCCGCGGTCGTCATCGGGCGGCGCGCATTGCAGGTGCCGGCGCTGCGGCTGAGCTGGCACCGCGCGATGCTGAAGATGCCGGTCGTGGGGGTACTGTCGCGCTCGATCAACACCGCGCGCTTTGCCGGGACGCTGTCGATCCTGGTGGGTTCGGGTGTTCCGATCCTTCGCTCACTGCAGGCGGCCGGCGAGACGCTGGGCAACGATGCGCTGCGAGCCCGGGTGGCCGAGGCCTCGGTGCGGGTGCGGGAGGGTTTTTCGCTCGCCAGCGCGCTGCGCAGAGAGGAAGGCAGTGCCGGTCAGGCGCGCCTGTTTCCTCCGGTCCTGATCCATCTGATTGCGTCCGGCGAAGCCACCGGGCAGTTGCCGCAAATGCTGGCCCGCGCCGCTGACATGCACGCTCGAGAAGCGGAGCGCAGGACGCTGCTGTTTACGTCGCTGCTCGAGCCAGGGCTGATCCTGCTGATGGGGCTGGTGGTCACTTTGATCGTGCTGGCGGTGCTGATGCCGATCATC
>Ga0187846_10002008_pt1 | contig 11329 bp, 10 predicted proteins | sample TC_taG_FD_161473 | JGI IMG/M metagenome (GOLD analysis project Ga0187846, IMG submission 161473) | Biofilm microbial communities from the roof of an iron ore cave, State of Minas Gerais, Brazil - TC_06 Biofilm (v2) | ecosystem: Environmental > Terrestrial > Deep subsurface > Cave > Wall biofilm... | reverse complement strand
CGCCGCGCCCGCGCGTCGTCGGAGTTGCGTAGAAATCCGAGCAGGCCCTCCTCGTACAGCACGCGGCGGACCCGCAGCTGATCGGCGGTGAATGGGCGGGCATCGATGTTGTGCAGCGCCGGCCGCCGAGCCAGGTCGGGGAACACCAGGTCGGCCGGATGCACGCGCGAGGCCTTGTTCAGCACCAGCAGCTCGCGGTAGTAGGGGTACAGCCGGATCGGCTGGTTCGGCCGGCCCGCCAGCAGCGATTCCAGGTACGCGCGCACCGCCGACAGGGCCGACTCGACGCTGCGCGTCGCGGAAGGCAGGCACTCCTCCGGTTCGGTCTGCCAGCGGTTCAGCAGCTGCTCGACCGCTTCGGTGACCAGCGCCACCCCGCGCAAATCCAGCAGCTGCAGCGCACCGTGACTCTGGTGGATCTGGTTGCGCGCATTGCGCAGGCTGTCCAGATCCTGCTTGTTGCCGAGGAAGGCCCGCATGCCGGCCATCGCGTGGCCGAAAGCGGTCCGGATCTCATCGATCACCCAGGCCAGGGGCGCCACGTCCTGCGAGGCGCCGACCAGCTGGTTCGGATCGTGGATTTCCATCGTTAGGCCACCCGGAAGCGGGCGACCGACGCTTTCAGCTCGCGCGCCAGCGTGGCCAGCTGGCCGATCGACTGGGCGGTCTGGCGCGTACCCTGGGAGGTCTGTTCCGTTACCGACAGAATGCGTTCGATCGAGACGGCCACTCCGCCGGCGGAGGAGGCCTGTTCCGAAGTCGTTTTCGCGATGCGCTCGATCAGCTCGGCCAGTTGCCGCGACACGCGACCGATGTCGGCCAGCGCGGTGCCGGCGGCGTCGGACAGCTTGGTACCCTCGACCACGCCCTGGGTGCTGCGCTCCATTGCGGTCACGGCGTCCTGCGTGTCGGTCTGAATGGTGCGCACCAGCGCGCCGATCTGCTTGGCCGCTTCGGCCGAGCGATCGGCCAGACGCTGCACCTCTTCGGCCACCACCGAGAATCCGCGCCCGGCTTCGCCGGCCGATGCGGCCTGGATGGCAGCGTTCAACGCCAGCACGTTGGTCTGCTCGGTGATGTCGCTGATCAGCTCGACGATCTCGCCGATCTCCTGCGAAGACTCGCCCAGGCGCTTGATCCGCTTGGCGGTCTCCTGGATGTGCTCGCGGATCTCGTTCATGCCGGCGATCTGGTTGTAGGCGGCACGCTGACCGCGCTCGGCCGCTTCCAGCGAATTGCGCGCCACCTTGGCGGATTCGCCGGCGCCGTTGGACACCTCGTTGATCTGCTGCGCCATCTGCAGCACCTTCTCGCCGGTGCCGCGAATTTCGCGGCTCTGCGACTCCGATGAGGTCAGAAGTCGCGTGGCGATATCGCGCGCCTGCGTGGAGGCATTGTTGACCTGCTCCGCGGTGCTGTTGATCCGGCTTACCAGGCCGCGCAGCTCCTCGACGGTGTAATTGACCGAATCGGCGATGGCGCCGGTGATGTCCTCGGTCACCGTAGCCTGCACGGTCAGGTTGCCGTCGGCAACCTCCTGCAGCTCGTTCATCAGGCGCAAAATGGCGGCCTGGTTGCGCTCATTGCGCCGCTTGCTCTGCTCCTCCAGGCGCTGCAGCTCGACCATCCGCTGCTCCGATTCGCTCGTGCGCCGGCGCGAATCCTCCAGCAGCACCTTGCCCACTCCGAGCGCGCACAGCAGCGCGGCCACCCCGAACACGCCCATCAACCAGTAGTTCAGGCTGCGTCCATGCTGCTGCCCCGTCAGCGTCGCGACCACGTCGCCCGCTGCCTGTCGGATCGGCTCGATGCCGCTCACGATCAGGCGCTGGGCATCCTTGGCCTGGATGATCACTTTCGCGTTGACCAGCGCATCTCCGGCCGGCGTGAGCACCTCGCGATGCAGCTTCAACAGCTCGACCAGGCTTCGCCGGGTTTCAGCGTCGGAGGCCGCGCCCAGCCGCAGCGAGTCGTTGCCGGAAAACAGCCCGGCGGCGAGGTCGTGGAACAACGCGATGTCGTGTCCGAGTGCCAGCGCCGCATCGGCACCATTGGACGGTCCGGCCACCATCGAATTGGCGCTGCGCCCGATCGCCTGCGTCAGCGCCAGCAGCTGTCCCGCGGCGGCGGCTTCGCGCGCGGTGCCGCCCCGCTGCACCATCGTGTTGAGCACGCCTTCGGCCAGTTCCTGCATCCTGGGCGTGGCCTCGTTGATCTTGACCAGCTGCTCGCCGAAAGCCGACAGCGTCTTGCGCTGCGCGATCATCAACGAAGCGGCTGCCTGCGCCGGCCTCCATTTTTCCTGCAGCTGCTGCAGCGTTGGCTGAACGTCCTGACCCGCCGCCGCTGCTCCGCTGGCGGCGTCGCCGACGGTGAGCGCGGTCAGGTCCTGGTCGATCTGATCGCGGCTGTCGACCAGGTCCTTGAACGCTTCATTGCCTCCCAGCAGGCTCGCCGGCGCGACCCGGGCCAGCCGTTGCGACTGCGTCTGGATGTCGAACGCGTGCGCGACCTGGGCGTCGGCCCGCATCGACTGATTCGCGTCCAGGTAGATCACGGCAACCGTGAGCGCCACGAACGTCGCCATCAGGATTCCGAGCAGCCGGATCTGCTGCTGCACCGGACGGCGGCCGATCAGCGGCAGCGGCCGGCCCATGAACCCTTTGCCGCGACGGGTGTCGCTGAGCGTCTGCACGACCGTCGGCGGGATCGGCGCCCGGTCCAGCTTGCGCGTGGCGGCGCTGGGGCGCGCCGCGACCCGGGCCGACTCCGCTTGCAGGAAAGCCGAATCGGGAGAGATCGCCGCGGTAGCTCGCGCGGGCGCGCCCTTGCCGGCCGGCGTCAACGGAGGGTCCAGTGCCATAGTGTCTCCCGCGATCTTGCTGCGCGGCTTCGCATCCGAGGGTCCGATCCTATTGCCATGCCGGCCGAGTCATTGCGCGTCCGGCGGTGGTTCAGATTCCGATCGCCGAGAACTGCTCCGTCGTCACCAGGCGGCGCAAGTCCAGCTCGATCAGCGTCGTTCCGTCTGCTTCGCGAAAACGCTCGCACTCCCACGGCCGCTGCGGGTCAGACAAGGTCCCGAGCGGCTGAAGGTCTTTCAGATTGCGTAATCCGAAGGCCCGCGTCGCCACCAGCGCCGCATTGACCTTCAATACGTCGCCCATCACCACCAGCTGCAACGACTCCTCCGACGTCATCGGCGGCCGTCCGGACATCAGCATCAGATCGATCACGCCGACCAGCCGGCCGCGCACGTTGGCCAGACCACGGAACCAGGGCTTGGTCCACGGTACCGGGGCGATTTCGGGCAGCGCCACGATCTCTCCGGTCGTGCTCATGTCGAGCAGGTAGCCGGTATCGGCCAGCCGGACCGCCAGCCGCGCCGGCTCGGCCGCTTTGCTCGGGACCGCGCGCAGGCGCTGCGCCAGCTGCGTCGAAAAGTCCCGCAGCCGTACGGCTCGTGGCCCCTGGTCCAGCTCGATGGGTTCGTCGTCGACCTGCATCATCCCAGCGCCGCGATCTTTTCGAGCAGATCCTCGGCTTTGACGGGTTTGACCACGTAGTCACGCGCACCCTGGCGCAGGCCCCAGATACGGTCGGTCTGCTGGGACTTGCTGGTGCACATGATGATCGGGATGGCCTCGGTGGCCGGATCCTTGGACAGCCTGCGCGTCAGCTGAAAGCCGTTCATGCCCGGCATCACCACGTCCATCAGGATCAGGTCGGGCAGTGATGCTTTCAGCTTGGTCAGCGCGTCGTCCGCGTTTTCCGCAGTGGTCACCGTAAAGCCGTGCTTCAGCAGCAGTTCGTTCAGGAAGTAGCGCTCGGTGGGGGAGTCGTCGACGATGAGAATCGATTTGATCGGCATGGCGGCCCCTGCGCTGTCTGCGTCCGTCGCTTTGGATGATCCGCGTCAATTCACCGAGTACTGGCGGACCGCGGTGAGCAGACTGTCCTTCGTAAACGGTTTTGTCAGGTATTCGCTTGATCCGACCATCCGGCCGCGCGCCCGGTCGAACAAGCCGTCCTTCGACGACAGCATCACCACCGGCGTGCGGTTGAAGCGGGGGCTGCGCTTGATCAGCGCGCAGGTCTGGTAGCCGTCCAGTCGGGGCATCAGGATGTCGCAGAAGATGATGCTGGGCTCGTGATCATTGATCTTCGCCAGAGCCTCGAAGCCGTCTTGGGCCAGGATCACCTGGCAGCCGGCCTGGACCAGAAAGATTTCGGCGCTGCGACGGATCGTGTTCGAGTCGTCGATCACCATGACCTTGCGACCGCGGATCTCGTTGAAGTCTTCAGCCATCCTAGTAACCACCAACTAACCCAGTCGGATGTCCAGTACGAACCGGTCGGGCTCACACCTCGACCATTTCGAAATCTTCCTTTCGAGCACCACATTCAGGGCAGACCCAGTTCGGCGGAATTTCCTCCCACCTTGTCCCTGGAGCGATCCCCTCTTCCGGTGCGCCGCTCGCCTCATCGTAGAGCCACCCACAAATCAGACACATAAAAGTGCGGGTTCCGACGGTTGTGGTCATGATTCCGGGCAATGGGGCGAGTTCGCTAACATACCGACGACAGCATCATAGCTTGTACGCCCAAAAGAAGGCCCTTTACCTGCCGAATCAAGGTTTTCCGGACGCCCGGATTCTGGTGACTCGCAACGAACAGCTCTTCGAACGCGCCCAGCGCAGCATTCCGGGCGGCGTGAATTCACCGGTACGGGCCTTCCGGGCAGTCGGCGGGTCCCCGCCGTTCATCGCCCGGGCCAAGGGTGCGTTGCTATGGGACGCCGACGGGCGCCGCTACATCGACCTGGTGGGGTCATGGGGGCCGATGATCCTCGGCCATGCTCACCCGGCCGCCGTCAAGGCGGTCCAGACGGCGGCGGCTGGCGGCCTGTCGTTTGGAGCCCCGACCGAGGCCGAAATCGAGCTGGCCGAGCGGATCGTGCGGCTGATGCCCTCGATCGAGCAACTGCGCCTGGTGTCGTCCGGCACCGAGGCGGCGATGAGCGCGATCCGGCTGGCCCGGGGCGCCACCGGGCGGGACCGAATCGTCAAGTTCGAGGGCTGCTATCACGGGCATGCGGACGGTCTGCTGGTCAAGGCCGGCTCGGGCGCGCTCACGCTGGGGCACCCCAGTTCGGCCGGTGTTCCGGCCGATGTCGCGGGCCACACGATGGTGCTCGACTACAACGACTGCCAGCAGCTGCAGGATGCGTTCCAGCAGCACGGATCACAGATCGCGTGCGTGATCGCCGAGCCCGTGGCCGGCAACATGAACCTGGTGCGCGGCAGCGCCGAGTTTCTAAAGACCTTGCGCGAGTTGTGCACCAACCATGGTGCGCTGCTGATCTTCGATGAGGTGATGTCGGGCTTTCGAGTCGCGCTCGGTGGCGCACAGGAGCTGAGCGGGATCGCGCCCGACATCACGGTGCTTGGAAAGGTGATTGGCGGCGGTATGCCGCTGGCTGCTTTCGGCGCGCGCCGCGACGTGATGCGCCATATCGCACCGCTGGGCCCCGTTTATCAGGCCGGAACTTTGTCGGGAAACCCCGTCGCGGTCGCCTGCGGCCTGGCGACGCTGAAGCAGATCGAGCAGCCGGGCTTCTATCAGACGCTGGCTCGCCGTACCCGGCTTCTGGTTGACGGGCTGGCGGGGGCCGCGCGCAAGCACAAGATCGACTTCAGCGCGGACGCGGTCGGTTCGATGTTCGGGATCTACTTCTGCGCCAAGGTCCCGGCCAGCTATCGCGAGGTGATGCAGTGTGACCGCGAACGCTTCAAGCGCTTCTTTCACGCGATGCTGCAGCGTGGCGTCTACCTTGCGCCGTCCGCCTTTGAGGCCGGCTTCGTTTCGAGCGAGCACGACGAAACGCTGATCGCCCAGGTGGTCTCGGTTGCCGCCGAGGCGTTCGGTGAACTCGGTTGACGCTTCCCTGCGGCGCGCCCTGGGCGCTTGCTGCCTGCTGCTGACGCTGGCCCTTGCCAGTTTCTCAGCGCGGCCGCTGGAGCTTGGGCCGCAGCCGGTCAGGGCCTCGCTCTGGGCCGAGCGCGATGGCGTCACGCCGGGGCAGCCGTTCACACTGGGTCTGCACCTGGCGCACGCACCGGGGTGGCACAGCTATTGGATCGTACCGGGAGACTCCGGCTTGCCCACCCGGCTGAGCTGGCGCCTGCCGCCCGGCATCCGCGCCGGGCCGCTGCAGTGGCCGGCTCCGAAGCGGCTGCCGATCGGGCCGCTGGTCGACTACGGATACGAGGGCGATACGCTGCTGCTGACCGAGCTTGCCGCCGCGCCAGGCCTGCCGCAGGGCGGCGAGGTGCGCATCGAGGCGCACGCGCAGTGGCTGATGTGTCGCGACGTCTGCATCCCCGCTTCCCAGGACCTTGCGCTGACGCTGGCGGTGCGTGAGGCGGCCGCGTTACGTCCGACCGACAAGGCGGCCGAATTCGACAAAACGCGCGAACGCATTCCGCGCGATCGTAAACTGCCCGGAGCCAGCGCCGCGCGCACCGGCACGCGAATCACGCTCGCGTTTGCCGTGCCGGCCAGCGGCGCCCCGCGCCGCCTCGAGTTTTTCCCGCTCGAGCCCGGGCGCATCGATCCGTCGGCGCCACAGACCGTGCGGGTCAATGGCAACACGGTGCTGCTGGAGCTGACCGCGGCGCAGCCGGTCGGCGCGGACTTTCGCAGCCTGCACGGCGTGCTGGAGGCGGACGGAGGGATCGACGCGGGCGGCTGGATTGGCACGATCGAAGTTCCGCTGACGGCGCGCACTGCGCAGTGGCGCAACTCGCAAAGCACGGTGATCTGGTCGCAGCGATCGGCATTCAAGCCGATGGGCCACTGAGCCACGTTTGCGCGATGGGTCTCAGCCCTTCTCCTGCACCCAGTTGAGCAGGGCATCGAGTGCGCCCGTTGCGGCGTCCGCGTTCGGATGATTCACGATCGCGACCACCACATAGCGACGGCCGCTGTCGGATTGAACGTAGCCGGCCAGTGCGCGCACGCCTTCCAACAGGCCGGTCTTCACGTATGCGCTGCCCGGCGCGGCGCTGCGATTTTTCATCGTGCCGTCCAGCCCGGCGACCGGCAGCGAAGCGACGAATTCGGGCATGCGCGGGCCGGTGAAAGCGTGTCGCAGCAGTCGGGCCAGGCTGTCGGCCGAGATGCGCTCGCGGCGCGACAGGCCGCAGCCGTTTTCCAGCACGAGCCCGGGCATCGCAAGACCGGCGTGCGCCAGCCAGGCTGACACAGCCTGCGCCGAGCGCTCGGGGCTTGCGCCCTGATCGGCATCGGGCGCTCCCAGCGTCAGGAATACCTGTCGCGCCATCACGTTGTTGCTGAACTTGTTGATATCGCGCACGACCTCCGAAAGTGGAGGCGACTCGTGGACCAGCAACTCGATCGCGCCCGGCGGCGTGTGCCCCTCTCGCACCTTTCCGCTCCACGAGCCGCCGGCCGCTTCCCACAGCGCGCGGAACGCCGCGCCGACGTACTGCGTGTGATCGAGCAGGCTGATGTGCCAGGTCTGATCGGCGCAATCGAGCGGATAGCGCCCGGCAAATCGCGGCGCCCATGGATCGCTGAAATCCGCCTTCAGCCGTTCGCGCCAGTCGCCGCACGGTCCGCTCGCCAGCGCAACGCCGGTCGGCAGCCGCACCCCAGCCAGTGTCGGCGTGGCGATGATTCTGGCCACACCCGACGGCGGATCGGGGACGAATTCGAGCGACAGCGTCTTGAAGTTGACCAGCAGCGCATCGGGCGCAACGTTGTACGGTCTGAGGTCATTGCCGTCGAGCGATGCGCCCGCGCCGGCGCGGGGGTCGAATGCCGACTTGTCCAGCACCAGGTCGCCATGGATCTGACGCAGTCCCAGGCCGCGCAAGCGGTGCACCAGCAGCCAGAAGCGCTCGATCACCAGGCTCGGGTCGCCGCTGCCGCGCACGATCAGATCGCCATCCAGGCGGCCGCCGGTGGGACGGGCCGAGGCATATACCGAGGTTCGCCACTGATAGGCAGGCCCCAGCAGATTCAGCGCTGCGTAGGTCGTCAGCAGCTTGATGGTGGAGGCCGGATTCATCGGCGTGGACTCATTGACGGCGAGCCCGATCGGGCCGGAGTCCAGCGGAGCGACGACCAGTGCGACGGCCGAGAAGGGAATGCGCGCCTCGTGCAGCGCCGCCGAGACCGGCAGCGGGATGTCGTCACGCGCAGTTTCACCCGCTGCCGCGGCCACACCGCTGACGATCAGCGGCAGCGTGCACGCGACGGCCGCGATCAGATCGCGCGGGCGGGGCCGCCGGTTGCGGCAGCGAATTGGATGGACCATCCCGCCGATGCTACCGGCGTTTGGTGAAAGTCAGCGATTCAAGGCAGCCGCCAACCGCTTGCGATAGGCCGATACGACCGGCGGTTGTCCCGCGGCCAGTTCGAACACGGACAGCATCGTGCGCCGTCCGGCATCGTCGCCGAAGGCGCGATCCCGTTCCACCACCTCGATCAGCTGAGCCAGCGCGGGCTCGAATTCGCGCCGTGCGATATGCCACTGCGCCAGATCCAGCCGCGCCTGCAGATCGCCGGGATTGGCTTCGACGCGGGCGAGCAACTGGCTGGACTCGGGCGCGGACGCGGCTCCCCGCAGGCTCGCGAGGCGCGTTCCGAGCGCGTGCAGCCGTGGGTCCGAGCGCAATGAGGCGCCCGCGGCCGCCAGGGCCCGCTCGGCCTCGCCGATGCGCGCCTCGTCGACCGGTGCCGGCAGCCGCTCCAGCAGAATCTCGGCCAGGTCCAATTGGGCCTGCGCCGCATGCGGGTCGAGCGCGATCGCTGCGCGCAACGCGGCCACCGCTTCGGCCAGCTGCCCCGCGTCGCTCAACCGGCGCGCCTTGCGCCGTTCGATTTCACTCGGATTGGGCAGCAGTCGATCGATGAACGCGCGCAGCTGCGACTCGGGCAGCGCGCCGACGAATGCATCGACCGGTTCGCCATCGAAGAACGCAACCACGTAGGGGATGCTGCGCACGCGAAACTGTGCCGCCAGTTCCGGGTTCTGGTCCGAGTTGATCTTGACCAGCCGGAAGCGGCCGGCGTAGTCACGCTCGAGCCGCTCCAGCAGCGGGCCCAGTACGCGGCACGGGCCGCACCAGGGCGCCCAGAAGTCGACCAGCACGGGAACATCGCGCGATGTCTCCAGGACCTCGCGCTCGAATGCGGTTTGTCCGATCTCGACCATGAAACGATGCCTCCGGCCCCTAGATGGCGTCGCTTCGGCAGGATTCAATGGTCCCGGGGCGGCGGCCGTGATGGCGTTACGGCTCAGTTGTACAGGTGCAGCATGCCCAGGCCGGCTCGCCGGTGCGCCCCGAAGCCGCGCTGCACGAACCATTTCATCCGGTCGGGGTCGGCCACCTCCAACGCTCCTTCCAGCACCGCATGGTCGATGCGATAGGGCACACCTTCGTAGCGAAAGCGCAGGCTGCGCAGCGAGGCGCTGAACATCAGCGGCTTGACGCCGAAACTGGGCCCGCCAGCGCCGAACCAGGCCTCGACTTCGGAGGTCGTCCGGAATGGGTGGACCACCTTCTCCTCGCCCTGATGGACCTCGTGCCCGACGCACACCGGCAGAGTGAAGTGGTACATCAGGCCGTTGGCGAGCTGGATCACCACGCGCTTGGGCTCCAGCGCGGCAGCGCCATCCGGCTTGCCGCTCCACGGCACGGTCGAGCGGACCCAGAACCGGCCCGACACGCTGCTGTCGGCGCGAAACAGGAAATTGCCCGAGCCGGCCTTCTGGCCGAACACGCGACGCAGTCGCTCATGCGCCGTGATCGGATCGCAATCGTGTTCGAAAGCGACGGCGGTCTCGTACACCTCGATCTGCGGAATTTCGAGGTGCGTGAAGCTGACCAAGGCGGGTGCACCGCCAGCGTCGGCCTTCTTGGTGGGACCACTCATGATCGAGAAGGCGACGGGTGCGATAGGCAAACTGTCCTACTTACATTCAAGCCGAAGGCAGCAACAGTCGCGCAAATGGATTACCTTAGCCGCTTCCAGCGTAATACCTCAATTTGCACTGCACAGAATCTACTCTGGTGCGGCGCATCATCCAATTGAGACAGCGGGCCGCCACCCCCCGTGAGGCGGCGACCCGCAGCGGCGTGGACGGTTTTCTCAGGCCAGTGCTTTGCCGGTAACCGCGGTTCCGGCCGCCACCGCGGTAGTGGCCGCCTTGGCCGCCGAGGCGAAATTGGCCTCGGCCCAGTCAGCCGCCTGACGCGAGACCTTCGAGACGGTGTCGTAGGCCGTGTTGCTGGCCGCCACCGCGCTGCGCAGCAGCGCCAGCGCCTGTTCCGAGCCGGCCGGCGCGTTCTTGGTGGCGTAGTCGAGCATCTCCGCGACGCGCCGGTTGCTCTCGGCGATCTGCTGCTCGACGACCTTGCCGATTTCAAGGCTGACGCCGTTGGCGATGCCGATCAAATCGCGCGTGTAGCTCACCAGCTTTTCGACCGAGGGCTGGGCCGACGCGCCCGACAGTGCCACGAGTTCCTTGGGGCTCTTGACGCCGGTCAGCGAATGCGCCACCTCGGTGGCGCTGTCGATCGCGCTGCGGCTGGCGTTCACGTTCAGGCTGGCGAGCTTTTCGGCCGCTGCAATCATTGCGTGGCCGACCGAGCTCAGCGCGTCTACCTGAACGCGTTGCAGTTCGAGAAATTGGCTGGGGCTGGTGATCATGATGGCCTCTATCAGGTTAGGTTGGAATGAATGGGAATCGGGGCACCGGGAAAAGGGGTTCGGTCATTTCAACTGGTGGATGCTGCGATGCACAATTGCAGTATATGGTGCAACGCACAAAAGTCAAGCGATTTTTCGTAGACTTCGAGCGCGGGCGCGAAGCAAGTCCGCCGATGAAACCGCCTCGGCGGCAGCGACCCCGCTCGACGGCCCGGGTTGAATTTCGGCAGTCCCGTTCATATAATCAGCACTCGGTGGCCTTGAGTGCTAAAAAATGCCTCGGAGAAGGTCGCGGACGATTTGTCCTCAGTTTTTAAGAAATTAACGGATTTTGACGGGAGATGTCATGAAAATTCGTCCTCTACACGATCGGGTGATCGTGAAGCGTCTGGACAACGAGCGCAAGACGACCTCCGGGATCGTGATTCCGGATAACGCGGCCGAAAAACCCGACCAGGGTGAAGTGGTCGCGGTCGGGCCGGGCAAGAAGGATGACAACGGCAAACTGATTGCAATGGACCTGAAGGTCGGTGACCGCGTGCTGTTCGGCAAGTACTCGGGGCAGAGCGTCAAGGTCGAAGGCGAA
>Ga0187846_10002007_pt1 | contig 11329 bp, 7 predicted proteins | sample TC_taG_FD_161473 | JGI IMG/M metagenome (GOLD analysis project Ga0187846, IMG submission 161473) | Biofilm microbial communities from the roof of an iron ore cave, State of Minas Gerais, Brazil - TC_06 Biofilm (v2) | ecosystem: Environmental > Terrestrial > Deep subsurface > Cave > Wall biofilm ... | reverse complement strand
AGCCATAATCATGGAACTGCCACCGTAACTCAGGAAGGGCAGTGGCAGTCCTTTAGTCGGTACTAGTCCAATCACTACAGCGATATTAACCAGTGCTTCGAAGGCAAACAACGAGCTGATGCCAACTGCGAGGAGGCTGGCGAAAGGATCGGGCTCCACATACGCTATCCTCATTCCGCGAAACAGCAGCGCTGCAAACAAGGTCAGAACTGCGAGGCCACCTACCAGCCCAAAATCATCGGTCACAACCGCGAAGACGAAATCAGTATGAGCCTGCGGCAGATAAAACATCTTCTGCCGTCCGGCGCCGAGCCCTTGTCCCCATTTGCCCCCCTCACCCAAAGCGATGAACGACTGAATCAACTGAAAGCCTGCGCCGCGCGCGGCACGCCAGGGATCGAGAAAGGCAGTTAATCGCTTGATCCGGTAAGGCTGGGCGATTGCTTGCACCGCCAGGCCGCCCAGCGCTACGCCACCGGCCTCAGCCAAGTGGCTAAAGCGGGCGCCTGCCGCCAGCAGCATCGCGAACGCCAGCATGACAACAATCACGGCACTACCAAAATCGGGCTGCTTCAACAGCATTGCGACCAGAGGTAGAGCGATCAGGATAATAGGAAGCACGCCTGCCTTCAGCTCGCGGATCCGCGCCCCGCGCCGCGCCAAAAAATCCGCCAGGAAAAACACCGTTGCGACCTTGAGCAATTCCGAGGGTTCGACCAGCAATGACCCAAGCCGTACCCACCGGCGAGCGCCGCCGCGTACCAGTCCCACACCCGGAATCAATACCGCTATCATCATCGCGCCAGACAATATTGCCAGCGGCGCCACCAGCCGGCGCAAACCGGTCAGTGAAAATTGTGACAGCAATGCGCCGAGCACGAGTCCCGCCGCAATATGCGTAAGTTGCGCTTTGAAAAAATGAAAGCCGTCGCCAGTTTTCGCGCGGCCCAGGAAATAGGTTGTATTCAACACCATCAGAGTTCCGATCAGCAGCAGCATCGCCGCTGGCACATACAGCCACGGATCGGGACCGCGCCAAGCCTCCTCAAAGCGCGCGAACCAGCTCCTGAAATGCGCGCCCGCGCTCCGCATAATTCTTAAACTGGTCGAAACTCGCACATGCCGGCGACAATAAGACCGTATCGCCCGGCATCGCTGCGGCCGCCGCCCTCGTTACCGCCTGGTCCAGGGTCTGAACACATTCAACCCGAGTCGTGCCGTTTAATGCGGCGCGCATCATTTCGCGCGCGGCCCCGTAGAGCAGCAGCACTCTCACTTTTTGACGCAAAGGTTCGCGCAGCGCAGCATACGATCCGCCCTTATCGACACCACCGGCAATCAAGACTACTCGCGCCCCGACCGCCGCCAGCGCCTGGACGACAGCACCCACATTGGTGCCTTTGGAGTCATCGACAAACGCGACACCGTCTTTCTCCTTTACAAATTCGAGCCGGTGAGGCAGACCACGAAATTCGGCGAGGCTGCGCTCGATGAGTCCCGGCGCAACATTAAGCGCAAGCGCCGCGCCGGCCGCGGCCATCGCATTTGTTCGATTGAAGCGACCGGGCAACCGAAATCGCTCGAGGCTAATTGTTCCGTTGATTCTGCCTAGCCTGTAACGTAGGCCGTCATCATCCCAGATTGCGGCGTCCGCGAGCGGCCCAGGCTTTCTAAGGCCGAAACTGAGAACCTTCGATCGCACCTGGGTGTTAAGCCGCCAGACCAAGGGGTCTTCGCGATTCAGAATCGCCCAATCGCCGCCGTCCTGATTTTGGAATATACGCGCCTTGGCGCGCCCGTAATCTTCCAGGTCGTGATAGCGATCGAGATGGTCGTCGCTCAGGTTGAGATGAATCGCCACCCGCGGCTTGAACTGCTTGATGGACTCAAGCTGATAACTGGATACCTCCGCCACCGCGAGCTGGTAACCGCAACCAATAGCCTCGACCAGCGGGGTGCCGAGGTTTCCGCCAACGAAGGTTCTTATACCGGCGCGCGCGCCAATCTCGCCGATTAGCGTCGTCACTGTACTTTTGCCATTAGTGCCGGTCACCGCCACGATTGGAAAATCGATAAAGCGGCTGGCGAGCTCTAACTCGCCAATCACGGGAGTTCTCGCGGCACGCGCGGCCTGCAACAGTTTGGAAGTTGATGGCACGCCCGGACTTACAACTACGAGATCCGCGTCGTGGAGCCAGGCCGGATCCTCGCTGCCGAGGTATACCTCGCCAGCGGGCAAATCGGTCGTGGGAAGGTCGCTGCGCGTATCTGTCATCATCAGCGATGCCCCGCGCGACGCTAGAAATCGCGCGGCGGCGCTCCCGCTAACCCCTAGTCCGACCACCATTACGCGAATACCACCCAGCTCCATTGTGCGCCCCTCACCGGAGCTTGAGCGTGCTCAGTGCGACCAGCGCGCAAACGATCGAAATTATCCAGAAGCGCGTGACTACCACCGTTTCCGGCCATCCCGCCAACTCAAAATGGTGATGGATCGGAGCCATGCGGAAAATCCGCCGATGGGTCATCTTGTAGTAGTAGCGCTGTATGATTACCGAGAGCGCCTCGAACACGAACACCCCACCCGCCAGCGGCAGCACCAGTTCCTGTTTGGCCAGGAGCGCCACGGTCCCGAGTGCTCCCCCCAACCCCAAGGCTCCCACGTCGCCCATCATCATCGAAGCGGGATAGGCATTGTACCAGAGGAACCCCATCGAAGAGGCAATTAGGGCGGCGCAAAAGATCGCGATCTCGCCCACACCATCGACGTGGGGCACGTCAAGATAATGGGCAAATTTCAGATTGCCGGCGACGTAGGTGAAGATCCAGTAGCAGAAGCCCACCGTCATGACCGGTCCGATCGCGAGCCCGTCAAGGCCGTCGGTCAGATTCACCGCATTGGAGGAAAATACAATCACTGCCATCGCAAACGGAATGTATCCCCACCAGTGCAGATTAGGATGAAGCCGTTTCAGAAACGGCACCGTCAGCTCGGTCGAGAAACGCTCAATCCCAAACAGCCATACCGCAGCCACAAAGGCGCATCCGAATTGCCACAACAGTTTCTCCGTTTCTGTCAGCCCCTGGCCTTTGCCCCGCTTGAGTTTGAGATAGTCATCGCTCAGGCCGATCGCGCCGAAGCTCAATGAGACAAACAGCGCGATCCAAAGATACGGATCGACCGGGTTTGCGAGCAGGATTGTTACCACAACGCACGACGCCAGGATCAGCAGCCCACCCATTGTCGGCGTGCCGGCCTTTTTTTGATGGCTTTGCGGCACTTCTTCGCGAATCGTTTGGCCGATTCGCGCAGCACGGAAACGCTGAATCAGCAGGGGACCGAGTCCCAGGGAAATTATCAGTGCGGCGAGCCCGGCCAGTACCGAACGGAAAGTCTCGTAGCGCAGAACGTTCAAGCCCGGATGACGCCCATGCATCGAGAACAACCACAAATAAAGCATGGCCCTTGTAGATTCGCCGCTTCGTCACGGCGGCGCAAGGCCGTCAAGGTCAAAATCAACCACGGCAGGGTGAGGAACGTCACTACGAGAGGAGTTGGGGTCTGTTTTCGTTGGTGACTTGATCTGCTTCACCGCTGGCCTGATGGGTGGCACGCGTCCGCCCTCCCAGCCTCAACCAATCTTGAAGAGGGCATTTCGCGCCCGCTGAACCTCAAGCAGCGTCCTGCAAAACTGAACTAAACCCTAGCAGGCTGCTGGAAAGGTCTTCGCAGCCTGCTTCCCCCTCTGTAATCTCCCCCGCAAGCGGGAGAGAACTAAAGGAAGGAAGTCATCTTTTATACAGAGTGCGGAATCTGTAAGTGCGCTCTTGACATGAGAATTCCTTTTTCCGCACCCTAGACTTACTGCGGTCGCTTCTCGTTGGTTAGCTTTTCCTGGCGGTCCGGGTCACCGACCAGTTCGCGCACGACCACACGATCGTCGAAGTCCAGGCGCTGCGAACCGACGAGTTGATAGTCCTCGTGACCCTTGCCTGCAATCACCACCATATCGCCCGGTCCGGCGATGCGGAGCACAAGTGCAATCGCCGCGCGGCGATCCGGTTCCACAACGTACCCTGAAGACGTGCGCGCCGCGCCCTCGTCGATTCTCGGCAGGGCAGTAGCCGCGAGCCCTGCCTCAACCTCCGCAATGATCGAAAGCGGTGGCTCAGTGCGTGGATTGTCAGAAGTCAGGATCGCCACATCAGCGAGGCGCCCCGCAATCTGCCCCATAATCGGGCGCTTGCCACGATCGCGGTCGCCGCCGCATCCGAAAACGCAGATAAGGCGGCGGGGCTCAAGGCGGCGCAAGGTGTCGAGCACGGCGCTGAGAGCGTCGGGCTTGTGCGCATAATCGACTAGCACTCGAACCCCGGCGGGCGCGGCGACCGCCTCCAGCCTGCCGGGGGCCCCTGAGCATCGCCGCACACCCGCCACCACCGCGTCCGATTCGATGCCCAGGGCCACCGACACGGCAGAGGCCCCCAGAATGTTGAGCAGGTTGATCTCCCCCAATAACGGTGAATGGATTTCAAACTGGCATCCCGGCACAGCAATCGTCGCGGAAATACCGTTGAGGCCGGTTTCGAATCTGGTCGGATGAACGTCGAGCATACCAGCCATTCCGAAACTCATCTTCCGCGCCGTTACCGCCTCCAGCACTCGAGCACCGTAGCTGTCGTCCCCACGAACGATCGCGATTGGCTCGCGATAAGCGCTTCGAGGTAGCAGTTCAGTAAACAGCCTGAGCTTGGCCGCAAAATATTTTTCCTGCGTCAGGTGATAATCGAGGTGGTCACGGCCGAGATTGGTGAAAACGCAAGCGCGGAAACTCAATTGCTCAACACGCCGCTCTTCGAGCCCGATAGAAGAGATTTCGGCCGCGGCCGCGTGCACCCCAGCCTGCGCCATGGCCGCCAGAGCAGCCTCGAAGTCAGGCGACTCAGGGGTGGTGAGTCCGCTGTAGAGTTTCCGCCCGCCGATGAAGGTTCCAATTGTGCCAATGATGCCGCAGGACAGCCCTGCCGCTTCGAAAATCGAGGCGAGTAGATAACTGGTGGTAGTCTTGCCGCTGGTGCCTGTGATACCGATCAGGTCAAGCTTTCTGCTGGGTGCGTTGAAAAACCGCGCGGCGGCGAGACCCATTAAACGCCTCGGCCAAGGGCTTTCAATTATAGTTGCCGCGGGGCGTGCACCCTCCGCCCACCGCCGCACTACCAGTGCGCGCGCCCCGCGGCTCAAAGCCTGTTGAATATTGGCGCGCTCCTGCATCTCGTCGCGCGCCGTCGAAAAGAAGATATCGCCGCCCTTTACTTGGCGCGAATCATAAGCGAGCCCGTTCACGGCGGCCTCGGGATCGCCGAGCATGCGCTGCACTTCGGCTCCTGCAATAAGCTCACTAAGCTTCATGGGGCTATGCAACGCGCCATCGCAACCGACTTGTCCCAGCAGTGCTGTCCTCCTGGTGTTCTTTGGCTCGAGAGAGACCTAATTGGCAGCCTGCCCCGCCCAGACTGGGAAGCCGTCGCTGCCAACGACAGCGCGGTCGCTGCATTGGGCAGGTCAGCCATTCGTTCCGAAGCAAACGAAGGCCCCGACGCTCTCCGATCGGGAGCTGCGAGCACAATTTGCACTCCCGCCGCCCCTCTTTCGGGCGCCGCTGATCTGTCCAACTTCGGGGGAAATCCGGCCCTGGGTTCCTGACTAACTACATAACCACTGCCGGTAACTTTGAGAGCAAGCTGGTGAGTGCGAGCAACGGCGAGTGCCGACCTTAGACTGAGACCTCGGAAATCCGGGATGGACGGGTTGTTTTGACTTAATTTGTTACCGGCTGATTGGTCCGAATAGTCTTCCGCAGTGCTGGCAGGTGCCTGCTCATCGGCCGTTGCCAGCTTGGAATCGTTGTCTTCACCTTGTGCAGAGAAAAAACCCCATGCGTTGCCTATCGGGAGCAAATCAGCGGCCTGAACGGCCGGGTCTGCGGGTGCAACTGCCAGCCGTTGCAGTGCATTGGAAGCTATTTCACTGAACACGGGCGCCGCCACCAATCCGCCAAAATGACCGGGCGGCACGTCGTAAAGCACGACGAGGATCACCAGCTTCGGATCCTCCGCCGGTACGAATCCGACAAAGGAGGCTACCAGGCGATCGCGATAATACGTCCTCGTCGCCGGATCAACCATCTGTGCCGTACCCGTTTTACCAGCCACCGTGAAATCTGCGATACGCGCCAGATGTGCGGTGCCCTCGCGGCCATTGACTACGCTGCGCAGCACCTGGTTCATCGTATGGGCAACCGCCGGACTTATGGCGCGGCGCACCACGTGAGGAGTGCGGCTCAGCACTTCGCGGCCGTCCGCGTCGTAAGCCACCTTAACCACGTACGGCCGCATCACCAACCCGCCGTTGGCGATCGCGGCGTATGCGGTTACAAGTTGGATCGGGGTTACTGCCAGGCCCTGGCCGAAACCATGATTGGCCAACTCGATTTCACGCCAACTCGATGGCGGCCGCACCACGCCGCTGGCTTCTCCGGGTAGGTCGATTCCGCTCTTGCGGCCGAGGCCGAAGGAAACAATTCCGTCATAGAACCGCCGCTGTCCCAACGCCAGCGCCAGCTTGGCTGCGCCGATATTCGACGAAACCTCGATTATCCCTTGCAGCGTCAGCCAGCCATAACGACCGTCGTCGTGGATGGCCTTTCCGGCGATCCGCCATTCACCCTGCTCGCAATAGATCTGCCGCGACGTGTCGGCTACTTGGTCCTCAAGCGCGATAGCACCAAGCAGGCCTTTCATCGTCGAGCCTGGCTCAAAAGCATCTTGCACCGCGCTATCGTGCAGCCGGTCGGCTACTCCCGAGCGCCCGGTGCCGACGTTGGCCAGCGCAAGCACTTCGCCCGTAAAAGGGTCAATGATCACTGCCGTGCCCCGGATGGCGCCGCTCTGCAGGACCTGCTCACTGAGATAGTTCTCGGCTTCAGCTTGAATCGACGAATCGAGCGTCAATTCAAGCCGTGCGCCGACCTTCGGATCTTCCAACTGCAGAGGTGAATCCAGAATCGGATGGCCAAGGGCGTCCTGGTAAAAGTGCAATCCCACCGGCTCGCCGCGGACCAACCTGTCGTACTGCAGCTCCACGCCGGAGAGCCCCTGGCCGTCCATCCCCGCCATCCCGACCGCCGCCGCGGCCAGGTTGCCCTCCGGGTAGAAACGCTTATATTCGCTCACCGCACCTACGCCCTTGAGCCCAAGTTGCTCAACTGCGCGCACGCGGGGCGGCGCCAAATGACGTGCAAGCCACACGAATGCGGCTCCACTGGCGAGCCGCGATTCGAGTTCGGTGACACTCATCTCCAGCAGCGCGGCTAAGCGTGCCCGATCACGTCGCGAACTTGCCGCAAGCAGGGTCCGTGGGCGGGCATATACAGACTGAGTTTCAGCCGACAACGCGAGTGGTTTACCTGTACGATCAACGATCGGCCCGCGAACGGCTGCCAACTCTATATCGGAGCTGTGCTCGCTGCGTCCCAGCGAGAGTAACGATGGTCCGTCGACCAGGACGATGACCGCAAGCCGCACCCCGATGAGCGCGAAGAGTCCAGCAAGCGCTAGTGTCAGTGCTCCGATCCGCAAGCGGCGCTGTTTGAACGCTTCATCCACTGCGTCATCACAGGCTGTCGCGAAACAGGCTCAGGCCCATTCCGCATCACCTCATCATCACCACTTGCCCCGGCGCTGGCGGCCGCAGCCCATACTTGGGCGCCAGTGAACGCAGCCGCTTATACGAACTTAATTCAGCCCCCTCCAGCCGCAGCCGCTGATTCTCTTGCCGGAGCTTCTCTACCTCGAGTCTAAGAGCCGACAGGTGGTAACCTTCCTGGATCACCTCCAAACGCACCATCAGCAACGCGAATCCGAGTAGCACGGCTGCGCCGGCCAACAACGCGGGCGCCAACCGGGACGGTTTCGCGCTGGATTGGGCATGACGCTTCAAATGCCAATTCCTCGGCGTGGGATTCGACACGGTGAGTGGCCATCGCCTTTTTGAGTCAATGGGACACCCTTTCGATACATCGAAGCCGCGCGCTTCGCGCCCGCCGGTTATTTGCCACCTCATCAGCATCGGGCCGCATCGCCTTGCGCGACACCATAATGAATTCACCGGTTTTGGCTAGTTCCTTGAAACGTTGCTTTACCGGCCGATCCTCCAGAGAGTGATATGCGAGCACTACCATCCGTCCACCTGCAGTGAGCAGCCGCGGACCCTTTTCGAGCAACTCGTTCAAACTCTCCAGCTCTCGGTTAACCGCAATCCGGAGCGCTTGGAAAGTTCGGGTTGCGGGATTTATCGCGCCGAAGCGCCGTCCTCCGACCGCGCTCGCAATGACCAGCGCCAATTCGCCGGTCGTTTGAAGCGGCTGACGGCGGCGAGCGCTGACAATCGCACGTGCGATCTGTTGGGCGGCGCGCTCTTCACCGAGATCACGTAAGATGCGAGCGAGTTCTTCCTCCGATTCTTCGTTGACGATGTCGTACGCACGCAGCTTCTGAGTGCGATCCATGCGCATATCGAGCGGGCCATCGGCTCCAAAACTGAAGCCGCGCTCGGCATCGTCGAGAGCGAAGCTGCTCATCCCCAAGTCCGCCACTATCGCACTTGGCGTACGGCTGCCTGCTTCATCGAGCACCAGGTCGAGCTCGCAGAAATTAGCTTGATGTAAAGTCACTCGGGCGCCAAAGCGGGCAAGACGCTCCGCTGCCACACGCAGCGCGGCGTCATCGCGATCGAGGCCCAACAAGCTGGCCTCGGTTTCTTCAAGCATCCGTTCGGCATGGCCCCCAGTGCCAACGGTTGCGTCAACGATCAGGGTTGGCTTGCAGGCGCGGACGAGCCGCACCACCTCATCCACCATCACCGCCACATGTTGGCGGCCCGCCGCGCTGAAGCCTCGTTCCCAGTCGAAGTGCATCGCGCCTGATACTTCCATAACGGTCAAAAATTAATTTTCGCGAGGAATTCCGGGTTCTGTAGATTTTCCTCAGCATTACTTAAAACTCGTTCGAGGGTCTCCTTGTCCCACAATTCAAATCGGTTATGCTTGGCTGAAAAGGTGACTTCTCGTCCAAGGCGTGCAAATTCCCTGAGCTTCTGCGGGACAAGGATACGGCCTTGGCGGTCGACGGGGACCTCGTGTGCGCCACCAATATAGAAGGTTTCGAATAATTGCGCCTCGCGATCAGCGGCCCGGCTGCCGCTGAATTTGGCCAAGACCTTCTCCCATTCGTTGGGCGGATAAAGCTCAAGCAAACGCTCGCGGTCGAGCATGAAATTTGTGATATAAAGGAGTTCGTGGCCCTCACGCTGCAAAACCTCGCGAAAACGCGCGGGTATACTAACGCGCCCCTTGTCATCGATCGCATGGTCGAAACGACCGTTAAACACCGCGCTACACCCGTGCCATCCACAATGTCCCACTCTATCCCACTTTAGTCAAGTGGCGATAGTTGCTAGGGCGATAGAGCTCTGGTAGCACTGAGTTTTTGGCGGCTCGCTTGTGACGTGCCGAAACGCTTGGGCATTTTGGACGGAGCTGATGTGGGATTGCCGCTAGCACTTGGGCAGCGCGGAAGCCAACTACACGGCTCATAATCAGCTCTATTTCTGGGAAACTCCCTAGCCAGGGGTCGTGGCCGCCGCCCGATATGAAGCACGCCGCACCTGCTATCGAGCGCACTCCATGATCCGTGCCGATCTTCTCGGATCTCTCTTTCCCATTCTTTCATTCCCCTCGCTCCTCACCGCATTTGCTGTCGCCGTTGGCTGTAAAACTTCTATCTGACGACTCGGCAACGATCCTGACTGCGTGCTTGCAGGGATCCAAGGGTCCGCAGTCGTTGCTCCCCCGCCTGGGGGCCCCCGCTGCTGCTGAAGCGAAATACGTGATTCCGTTGCCAGTCTAGCTTTCAAATGCCTCGGTGGGCGGCATTGCGAGCGTCGGCCAAGGTGCGAGCAAACCTATCTGTTTTGTAACGCACGGCAATTTTCCTCTTCCCAGCTTAGCGTCCTAGTCGGCGCTTCCGGTTTCCGGAACTTGGCAGTTCGACTTCCAAAGGTTCACTTGTGGTCACGTTGAATCCCGTCGATCCGTTCGCAGCTAACAGGGCCTCGTTCTGGTTTGACAGCGCCCAGGCGAAAAACGGGCGATTTAAAGGAATTTGTTGACAACTTAGGCTTTGCTGGTCTAATACTATCCATTAGTGGAAAATTTGGGCAATTGAGTGACAAAACGCAGAATTTGTTATCGTGCTGTCTGGGCGCTGTCTTACTGAACCTACTACTGATCGCCACAGGTACTTTCGCGCAAGAGACGACCTATGGCACGGCAAGGCTTGCAAGCAATAAAGCGGGCAATAGCCCCAGCCGGGCGGCTAACGCTCGTATTTTACTTGCCGGTGGCGACTGCAATACTTGTAGCCCGGGGTCGACAGCTACCGCCGAGCTGTACAACGCAACAACTGAAACCTTCGCAGCCATAACGGGAAGCATGACCAGTAGCCGTGCGTGGCATACGGCAACCCGCCTCGCCACGGAGGGCCAAGTATTGATAACAGGTGGCATTGATAACACCGACGCCTACCTTGCGAGCGCAGAGGTCTATGACTCGAACAAGCAGGCATTCACACCGACAAAGGGAGCAATGAGCGTTGCCCGAGTCTTTCACAAAGCTGTGCTTCTACCGAACGGGTTTGTTCTCGTTACGGGAGGCACGAGCTTAAACCAAGCCTTAGATACCGCAGAGTTATATAGTACTAAGGCTCAGATATTCACTGCTACCAAAACAACCATGAACTCCGGTCGCTTGCTGCATACGGCTACCCTACTTGGAAATGGCAACGTGCTGATCGCAGGAGGTCAAAGTTCAAACGCAAGTACGCCCCTCTCAACAGCGGAAGTATACAACTACAAAACCCAACAATTTGTACTCACCAACGGTAATATGGCGGCAGCTCGTTTCGCCCATACTGCTACTCTGCTGAATAACGGACAGGTGCTAATAACTGGCGGTTTCGGCAGTGGCGGATGCCCCGGCGCTGCGGTCGCGACCGCGGAGCTATTTGATCCGAGTAGCGGGACATTCACACCCACAAAGAGTCCGATGTATAACGCACGAGCTTTCCACTCAGCGACCTTGCTGCAGAACGAAACGGTCCTGATTGCGGGAGGCATCGATGCAGATTGTGCTGGTAACATTATAGCGACTGCTGAGATTTTTGATCCCGCCACTGGACTATTCAGACTCACGCCCGGAGATATGACCAGCAG
>Ga0187846_10002006_pt1 | contig 11332 bp, 11 predicted proteins | sample TC_taG_FD_161473 | JGI IMG/M metagenome (GOLD analysis project Ga0187846, IMG submission 161473) | Biofilm microbial communities from the roof of an iron ore cave, State of Minas Gerais, Brazil - TC_06 Biofilm (v2) | ecosystem: Environmental > Terrestrial > Deep subsurface > Cave > Wall biofilm... | reverse complement strand
GGTGCAGCTCGATGCGATCCGCGCCGATCGCGCCGCGACCGAGTTTCGCGGCTACCCGCCGTCGGCGATAGACCAGCTGAAGCAAGAACTTGGCGACAAGATCGTGGTGCAGCAGAGCGACTGGAATTGCACTCTAGGAGCCTGGATCAACCACCAGCGAAAGCCGTTCGACGATGTGCGGGTGCGTCGCGCCTTGGTTCTGGCACTCGACCACTGGGGCAGCGCGCCGGCCCTCTCTCAGATAAGCCTAATGCACACCGTCGGCAGCCTCGTCTTTCCGGGATCACCGTTGGCACCCAACAAAGACCAGCTCAGCAGAATCGCCGGCTTCTGGCCCGACATCGAGAAGTCACGAGCCGAGGCGCGCCGGTTGCTGAAAGAGGCAGGCGCCGAAGGCCTCAGCTTCGAGCTGGTGAACCGCGACGTCGATCAGCCGTACAAATATCTCGGGATTTGGCTGATCGATCAATGGAGCAAGATCGGCCTGCACGTCACTCAGAATGTGGTGCCGACCGGTCCCTGGTTTGCGGCGTTGCGCAGCGGCGATTTTAGCGTCTCGACCGGTGGCAGTTGCCACGGCATCGTCAACCCGGTGATGGATGTCCAACCCTGGCTGCCGCGCTCGGTCAGCGAGTCAAATTACGGCTACTACGAGGATCCGAAAGAACTCGAAATCTACAAGAAGATGCTCCACGAGACGGATCTTGCAAAGCAGCGTGCTCTAATGCTCCAGTACAACGAGCGCGTGCTGGACGAGGAGGCGCACTATATCCACTCGTTTTGGTGGAATCGGCTAGTGCCGCTGCGCTCTTACGTCCACGGCTGGAAGATCGGCCCGAGCCACTACTCCAACCAGGATTTGGCGACCATTTGGCTCAGCGCTCCCGAATGCGGGGTGTGTGGTGCACATCCGACGATGGAGCATGCCGAAGTCGAGACCGGCAAATAACTCGCTGCGTTGGCGACTTTGCAGTTATCGCACGCCCGCAGTGCTTCGTCCTTCCCCGACGCAGGCCTGGGGGCAATCCTCACCCTGTTATCCCGAACCCCGGGAATGCAAGCAAACGACTGGAACAGCAGGCTCACCAACGGGAGGTCATCATGCAGCGTCTGACACGTCGTACTGTTCTCGCCGCCGCCCCGCTTACGTTGGCTCTTGGTGGGCAGCTTGCGGCCGCCCGGCCGGCCCGCGCAGCCAAGAAATATGGGCCGGGTGTCACCGATAGCGAGATCAAGATCGGCAACACCGGCCCCTACAGCGGCCCGCTCTCGAACGCCAGCCCGCTCCCGATCTCGATGGCCGCGTACTTTAAGATGATTAACGACCAGGGCGGGGTGAATGGGCGCAAGATCACCTTCATCTCTTATGACGACGGCTATTCGCCGCCGAAGACGGTCGAGATGACGCGCAAGCTGGTCGAAAGCGACGGGGTGTTCTTCCTCGCCGGCAGCGTCGGGACCCCGACCAACACCGCGATCTGGCATTATATGAACGAGAATAAGGTGCCGCAGCTGTTTCCGGCCACCGGTGCCACCAAATGGAACGACCCGAAGGGCCACCCGTGGACGATGGGGTTTTTCGTAAGCTATCGGGCCGAGGGCCGCATCTATGCCGGCTACATCCTGGAGCACAAGCCCGACGCCAAGGTCGGGGTGCTTTATCAGAACGACGATTTCGGCAAGGACTATCTGAACGGCCTGATCGATGGGCTCGGAGACAAGGCGGCCTCGTTGGTGAAGGTCAGCTACGAGACCACGGATCCGACCGTTGATTCGCAGATCATCCAGATGAGCGCGGCCGGCTGCGATGTCTTCCTCCTGATCGCGATACCCAAATTCGAGGCGCAGGCGATCAGGAAGGTCGCCGAGGTCGAGTGGAAACCGCTCTTTATCACGAACGGCATCGCTGCGTCTGTAGGGGCAGCCTTCAAGCCGGCCGGCCTCGAAAACTGCAAAGGCATCGTCACCGACAACTCCTTCAAGGACCCTACTGATCCGGAATGGAAGGACAACGCGGGCTACAAGGAATGGGCCGCGTTCATGGACAAGTACTATCCGAACGGCGACAAGACCGACAACGCCGCCGTTTACGGACCCTCGATCGCGGCTACGACCGTGCAAGTGCTGATGCAGTGCGGCGACGAGCTGACCCGGGAGAACGTGATGCGGCAGGCGGCAAATCTGCAGCATTTCCCGCTGCCGATGCTGCAGCCCGGCATCACCATCAATACCAGCCCCACCGAGTTCGTCGCGATCACGCAGGTGCGGATGGAGCGCTTCGACGGCCAGCGCTTCCAGACCTTCGGCCCCATCCTAAGCGCCGCGATCGGCTGAGCCGGAGCAGCCTCGCGGCAACCGCCGGTGATCCTTTCCGAGATCGCCGTCCCGGCGGCTCGGCAAGGCGCGCGCTCCGGCGGGCGGCAGCATCGGGCGATCACCATAATGCCGCTAGCCCGGCTGCGCCGAGCGGGATGACCATCGCGCAGATCGCTTCGGTCGAGTAGGTCGATCTCCGCAAATCTCACCCGGGCACTCCTGCTTCGAAGTAAGAAGAATGTTGGGTGAGAGCCTGCGATATCGCTAGGATAAGACCGCGCGCCCGGAGAGAGGCTGCGCCCCGACGAGCGGTGAGCGTGCTGTCAAGGTCGGCAAGCCTTGCGGTGGTTATTGCACAGTTACCTCGCCCGACGGCCTCGAGCGCCGCATCGAGGTCGCCGCTCAGATCGAACCGGCGACAGATACGGCGAAGCTGGATGATTCCCGTACCTGCCGACAACGCCGCAGCCAGCCACGAGCGCTGCAACGGTTGCGCCTGATCCGGCAGCAACGCGAACCTGGCATACATGCGCTGCTCCCAGTCGTTGGGCGTGTCCGGGATCGGACTGGTCGCGAGGCGGCGCAGATCGCGCAAGGTGAGCATCATTAGCCGGCGGGTCCGAAATGCAGGCGACAGCGGCGGCAGCAAATGAAACGAGAGAGCGCCTGCGCCGATCCCGGCGACGATCGCCAACGCCGAGTTATAGAATTGCGCGGTGTCGTATGTCATCGGATTCGTGGGCGCCAGTAGCGGAACAAAGGCGGTCACTATTCCCGTGAGAATAGCCGGCTGCCATTGGACAGCGAGAACAGTACCCACTGGCACAAGGACTAAACCTATGATCAAGCTAAAGACAGCAAAGGTCTCTACGTTCGGCAGCACCGCGAATTTGAGTGTTGCGGTGATAGCTACGGTCAAGATGCTGCCGATCATAAAGCCGATCGCGGTTGTGTAGGCTTGGTCGGCGCGCGGCGCAAACAGGATCACAATGATAGCGGCGAAGGTGATGGCATTGGCACCGCTGGGCCATACGGTAACGATCCAGAAAAGCTCTGCGGCGCCGATCACGACGAACGCGCGCCCGGCATTGACCAGCGGCGGAAGCCAATCGGGGATGCGCAGCCGGCGGCCGCGACTAGGAGCAAATGCCCGCGCGGGATCGGCAACGAGCAGCGCCAGCGCGCCGAGCGCCTGCGCAATGCCGGCCAACGCTTCTGCCGTTTGGTCAGCGAGCAGCCGCAGGGACGGCGTTCGCGCTCGCAAGGCAATGAGCCTCCGTATCGCCGCGTTGCAGGCCCGGAGCCGGCGAGTTGGATCGGCCAGCCAGCTTCTCGCCTCGTCCTGTTGCTGTCGCGTGCGAAACTCCTCGGGCACCTGTGCCAGCGCTGCTCCCGCCTCTTGTCGCGCCCTGTCCTCCTGCAACCGCACCAGCAGAACCGCCGCCGTGCGCCAAGCGGCGACGGCCGTAACCAAACCGTCTAAAGCATTCTGCAAGACCGGTGAGTGGTAGCGGAGTTCGGAGGACTCGCCGAGTGCCTCGTCGATAACCGGGTCGAGTGCGATAACTCGGCGGACCAGCTCGCGCCGCGTCGTCTGGGTCTGCTCGAATTCGGCTCCGGCATTGACCAATGTGCCGGTGAAGCGGCAGGCGATCTCGGCGGAGAGGCCGGCGAGCAGGTTCGCCACCCGGCGCCGCGCGCCGCCCAAATCAGTTCCAGCAAGCACGACACCGGCGCAGACGATGCCGATGCAGATCTCGCTCGCGCGATCGACGGCGAGTATAAACGCCTGCCCGTTGAGGCCGCCGGTGGCGCCAAGTTGGTCGCTCGCGATAATTACCGCCGTATATCCGGCCAGCGCGGCGGAATAGGCCGCGAAATTGCGCAGCAGCGTAGCAACGAGCGCGCATGCGGCACCCCACAGCGCAAGGCTCACAAGAAAGGCGGCACGGTCCTGCGGGAAGCAGGCGGTCAGGACGACGATGGCGACCGCGCCTATTATGGTGCCGATCAACCGGAACCAGCCCTTGCGCAACGATGCGCCGAGATGCGGTTGACACGCGATCGCCGCCGTGGTGCCGGCCCAAAACGCGTTGTCGAGCTCAAGCCAGAATGCAACATAGAGCGCCAGACACACCGAAGCCCACAGCCGCAGACCGAAGAGCAGCGGCGGCCCCGCGGCCCTTAGCGCATCCGTCAACCAGATCTCCAGGGATGCTCTCCTGGAACCTTGTGCCGGAAGCCCTACCTCTGTCATGGAAGGGGTTCAGCTCATGGCTTCGGGTGTCCGGAGCAAGCGACGACGTTGCCTCATCGCCGAACGAACGGCGGAAACAGTTCGTCGGGATCGTTGACCCACACAAACGGTATGCCATGCTGGTCGGCGCAGTCCACGACGTGACGAAATTCCACCTCTACGGTGGCTTCGGGCTTGCTCTGGTCGATTACCGTTTCGGTCGGTTCGCCGGGCGGGAACCGCCAACTCCCGAGAATTCGATTGGGGTCGGTCGGACTCCGGTGGACCTTGAACTCGATGTATTGGGCGGTGCCGGCGCTTTCTTTCTCTTCGATAACCGCAACCACGGACGTCTCCGACATAGACGGATGCCATTCAAGCGCTTCGGTGCTAATGGCCGGCACTCCGATTAAGCAATTGCTTCGATTTCGTCCACCGTTGTATGGTGTTGCTTTCCCGATCAGGTCGTAGAGAAGGCCATCCCAAGATGGCGGATGATGGCGGGCTGCCGTCCGGTGCCTTTGCGAAGCTGGACGACGAGGAAGACGAGATCTTTTATGAGCTGCCGCGGCTCGTATACCACATAGATGACGGAGCGATCGCGGCGCTTACCGCCTTCTACCGCAGCGTACTGCCCGCCGGCGGCGTGTTGCTCGACCTGATGAGCAGCTGGGTCAGCCACCTACCGCCCGACATCACCTACAAGGAAGTGATCGGCCACGGCATGAACGCCGCCGAGCTGGCGGCCAACCCGAGGCTCAACCGCTGGTTTATCCAGGACCTCAACCGGGAGACACGCCTGCCGCTAGGCGATGCGAGCCTCGACGCCACGATGATTTGCGTGTCGATCCAATACCTGCAGCAGCCGATAGAGGTATTGTGCGAGGTCGTGCGCTCTCTGAGGCCGGGCGCGCCGCTCGTCATCAGCTTTTCGAACCGCTGCTTCTGGACGAAAGCCGTGGCAATTTGGCGGGCGCTCGATGATGAGGGGCACGCGCACCTTGTCGAGCGCTATCTGCGCGATGCGGGGTTCGCGCGGATCGAGAACCATCGGCTGGCGGAATGGGTCGAGGACGTCAACGACCCGATGACCGCCGTTGTCGGTTGGGTGTAGCCTCGGTCGAAGCCGAGAAAGAGGAGCTGAAGCATGCAACTGGGCGCATTGTTGCCACTGGGCGATATCGGGGGTGACCCTGCGATCGTGCGCGAATACACGCAGGCCGCGGAAGCGGTCGGCTACGACTTTGTCGAGGCGCCCGATCATGTGCTTGGTGCCAGTGAAGCCAGCGCGCCGGAGCCTGGTCGCACCGGGGCCGGGCTGTTCCACGATCCGTTCGTGCTGTTCGGCTATCTCGCTGGGTGTACGCAAAAGCTCGGCTTTTCGACCGGGGTATTGATCCTGCCGCAACGCCAGACCGCTCTCGTCGCCAAGCAGGCCGCCTGTCTCGACGTGCTATGCGACGGCCGCTTCCGGCTCGGCATCGGAGTCGGCTGGAACGAGATCGAGTTCATCGGGCTCAACGAGAATTTCCATAATCGCGGCCGCCGCTCCGAAGAGCAGGTGCAGGTCATGAAGAAGCTATGGGCCGAGCCGCATGTGACCTTCAAGGGTAGGTGGCACACGATCGAGGATGCCGGCATCAATCCGCTGCCTGCCTCGCGCACGGTGCCGGTGTGGTTCGGCGGGCATCACGAGCGCACGTTACCGCGCATCGCCAAATGGGGGGACGGCTGGATGCCGAACGCCTACCCGCCCGATCAGACGGCACTCGATGTTTTTGCCCAGTTGCGCCGCTTGACCCAAGAAGCCGGCCGTGACCCCGTTAAGATCGGGATCGAGGTTTGGGTGTCGATGGGCACCGGAACGGAGGCGGACTTGGCCAAGGAAACCCGGTTTTGGAAAGCTGCCGGCGCCTCGCATCTTTGCCTGACGACGACCTTTAGCCGCCGTCACCACAAGCGCATTTCGGGCCATACGATGGGCGACCATCTGGCCGCCCTGCGACGCTACCACTCGGCGGTCGCCGATCTCCTCTAGCTAGCGGCTGCGGTGTCAAAGGGGGCGCCGCTCGGCGGGATGACCGCCAACCTTGGTTGCACCGTCCGCGAGCACCATCAGATCGGACTACCGGCGATCTTCGCGGGGTTCTTTTGGCTCGGCGTGACGAGCTTCGGCGGCAACACCGCAGCGTGGCTCTATCATCAGATCGTTCAGCGCCGCCATTGGATCAACGGCGCGGAGTTTCTGTCGGGCGTGGCGCTCGGGCGGATCATGCCGGGCTCGGGTGGGGTCAACCTGACCGTGCAGGTCGGGCAGCAGCTGCGCGGCGGCACCGGCGCCGTCGCGGCTGTGGTCGGCCTTCTGTCCGGGCCGCTGGTGATCGTAGTGGCGCTTGCCGTGGCCTACACAGGGATGGGATGGAGCCCGGCGGTTCACGGGATCCTCGATGGCATTACCGCGGCTGCGATCGGTCTGACCTTCGCCACCGGGCTCAAGCTGCTGCCGAGCGGTTCGGCAAGGCTCGGCCCGCTGGCCGTTGCATTGGCGACCGTGCTCTGTGTTGGCGTGCTGCGCTGGCCGATGCTGCCAGTGGTTCTGTGTCTGGCGCCGATCAGCATTGGGCTGGCACTGGTGCAGGGCCGCAATGCCTGACGATTTCAGAACATTGCTGGCGTTAGTGCTGGTTTTCGTCCCGCTGTCACTGCTGTCGATCGGTGGCGGCGCGTCCTTGCTCGCCGATATGGAGCACCAGTCGGTTGCTGTCCACGGCTGGACGACGCCGCGTGAATTCGCCGATCTCTTCGCGTTATCGCGCGCGGCCCCCGGGCCTGGGACGATGCTCTCGGCGCTGATCGGCTGGAAGGCCGCGGCTTGGGGCGGTGCAGTGACTGCTACGGCAGCCCTGTATCTACCGTCTTCGTTGCTCGTCTACAGCGCCGCCCGGCTGTGGGGTCGGTGGCGCGGCTCGGTCTGGCATACGGCGGTCGAGCGCGGTCTGGCTCCAGTCGCCGCCGGCCTCATTCTGTCAGGCGGGATCGCCGTCTTGCGCGTCTCCCCCGGAGGGTGGGCGATCTGGGCCGGAACCATCATTACGACGGTGTTGTTGCTGCGCTGGCCGCGCCTCCACCCGTTAGCACTCTTCGCCGCTGGCGGCGCCCTGTTCGGGCTTGCCGGCCTGTGGTAGATTTAACCCGCGTCCCAAAGCGAAGGGGACGATCTCAGGGAGGGTACGCAATGCCCAAATATTTGATCTCCGCATCCTATAGCGGCGAAGGTCTGCAAGGCCTGCGCAAGGACAAGGCTACCGTTCGCAGGCAGGCAATCACCACCGCCATCGAGAGCCTCGGCGGCAGACTCGAATGCGAGTACTTCGCGCTCGGTCAGCACGACGTTTATCTGATCGCGGATCTGCCGGACAATGTCAGCGCCGCCGCATTGGGTATCGCGACATCGGCGACGGGACTGGTGCGTACCAGTACGACGGTGCTGATGACCGCCGAAGAAGTCGACCGAGCCCTCGAAAAAAGCGTCACCTACCGCGCGCCTGGCCGGTAGCAAGCAAGGCGGCTGGCTGCAGTCAGAAGGTGACACCCGACTGCAGCCAGTGCCGTACGATCTCCTCGCCGGTCGCGAACCAGACGCCGGCGTGCGAGCGGATGTATTTGAGTGCCGAGTCGAGCCCGGCAATGCGGTGCGGCACGCCGATCAGATAGGGATGCAGGCAGATCGCCATGACCCGGCCGGATTGCGCGCCCTCTTCATAGAGCGTGTCGAACTGGCGACGGATCATCTTCTCGAACTCGTCGATCGTCCCGTTCCGGTTGTTGAAGTGCGGCGAGTCGTTGATCTCGTAGGAATAGGGGATCGACACCAGCCTCTTGCCGGCGATGTCCATCCAATAGGGCTGGTCGTCATTGACCCAGTCGGCGACGTAGAGGCAACCTTCCTCGGCGAGGAAGTCGAGCGTGTGCCAGGTCTCGGCGAGGCCGGAGCCGAGCCAGCCAGCCGGTTTCTTGCCGGTCATCTGGGCGATGCGGGAGAGCGTATGCGCAATCGTTTGACGCTCTTCGTCCGGGCTCAAGGTGTCGAGCCAGATACTGTTGGTCCTGTTGTGGCCAAGGATCTCCCAGCCGAGCTCGATCGCGGCGCGGACGATCTGCGGGTGATGATCGCAGATGTCGCTGTTCAATGTTGGGCTGGCGCGAACGCCGTGCTTGCTGAGCACATCCATCAGCCGCCAGATGCCGACGCGGTTGCCGTAGTCGCGCTGTGCCCAGGCCCGCACCGAGGGCGCATTGCCCGGAGGCAGGCCTGGCTGGCCAGCGATGCCGCGGGAGAGCGGAAAGAACTCGATATTGGGAATGACCCAGACCGCGAGCCGAGCACCACCGGGCCATTCGAGCTTGGGGCGGTCGTTGATCGGGACATAGGGAAACGGGCCGTAATCGCGCGGTTGCATGGCACTTCCCTTTCGGAGATTCGACTCTGACCAGCATGCCAGAGATGCTGACGGAATGGCAGAAATTCGAGCAGCTCTCGGCGGCAGCGCTTTATGAGCTCCTACGATTCCGCCAAAGCATCTTTGTCGTCGAGCAACGCTCCCCTTATCCCGACCTCGACGGCCTCGACCAGAGCGCCTGGCATTTGCTGTTACGGGTTAAGGGTGAGCTCGCCGGCTATGCCCGACTGATCCCGACGCCATTGCGGATCGGCCGGGTTGCGGTGGCCGCCGAGTTGCGCCGGCACGGGCTCGGCCGCAGGCTGATGGAAGAGGCGCTGCTATTCTGCCGCGCGCACTATCCGGGCGCGCCGGTGGTGCTGACCGCCCAGGCCTATTTGGTGCGGTTCTATCGCAGCTTCGGGTTCGGACCGACCGGCGCGCCCTTTGATGACTTCGGGGTTGCGCATGTCGAGATGAAGCTGCTGCATAGCTAAAGTTTTTTGGCGAAGTGTGACCTACTTCACACTTCGCGGCCGACTAGGCACCTCAAGCTGACGGTCCGACGGCCGACCACGTCGGCGCTTGTCGTGCTCGACGAGGCCAGGCCGCACTGGGGGTGAGGCATCAGATCGCTGCAGTTTTAGGTCAGGGAGGCTCGAAAGATGGTCGACGACGCCAAATTGCATCAGTTCATTGGACAAATGCTGTCAGATCTCGGCGGTGCCGCGAGTGTCGCGCTGGTGCGCATCGGCGAGGCGCTGGGTCTTTATAAGACCTTGCATGAGCGCGGCCCGATGACCGTCGACGAGCTCGCCGCCGCAGCCGGGGTCAATCAGCGCTATCTGCGCGAATGGCTGTCGCATCACGCGGCTTCGAACTACCTCTCCTATGACCCCGCGACGCAGAAATTCACCTTACCGCCGGAGCAGGCGATGGTTTTCGCGATCGAGGACAGCCCTGTCTACATGACTGGGGCGTTCACCTGCATGGCGTCGTTCTTCGACAACCTGGCCAAGGTGCAGCCGGTATTCAAAACCGGAGGCGGCGTGGCCTGGGGCGACCAAGCGGGTTGTCTGTTTTGTGCAGTCGCACAGTTTTTCCGCCCGGGCTACCTAAACAGCATCGTCGGCGACTGGCTGCCGGCGCTCAATGGCGCCGTCGCCAAGCTGGAGCGCGGGGCCCGGGTTGCTGACGTCGGGTGTGGCCACGGCGTGTCCACCGTGATCATGGCGAAGGCGTTTCCGAACTCGCAATTCATCGGTTATGACTTCCACCCGAGCTCAATCGAGCACGCGCGAGCCCACGCCAAGGAGCACGGCGTCACTTCGAATGTGCGTTTCGAGATCGGTACGGCCAAGGATTATCCGGAGAGGGATTTCGATCTTGTTGCCTTCTTCGATTGTCTGCACGACATGGGCGACCCGGCAGGTGCCGCAGCGCATGTGCGGCAGTCCTTGAAGCCGGACGGCTCGTGGATGATCGTCGAGCCGATGGCCGGCGACCGTCTCGAGGACAATCTGAACCCGGTTGGCCGGATCTACTACGCTGCCTCGACAATGGTGTGCATACCGACTTCGTTATCACAGGAAGTGGGCGCCGCACTCGGCGCACAAGCCGGCGAGGCGCGACTGCGCGAGGTCATTACCGCCGGCGGATTCCGCAGTGTCAAGCGCACCACCGAGACGCCGTTCAACATGATCCTCGAAGCACGGCCGTAAAATCGCGCACGTCGTTCAAGCGGCTACTTCCTCGGCCAATGGCACACGCGCGACCTGATGCGCGTGCAATGCCGGGAGCACCTCGGCGGCAAAGCGGCGGATCTGCTCCATGAACATCTCGTGCGGTAGGACGCCGCGATTGAGGCTGACCTGCACGGTGTTGGCGCCGGCGCTGTCGGCCGCTGCGATGATCCGCCTGGCCACCTCGTCCGGCGTCCCCCACGGCATCTGCTCGGCCTGCCGCTCGATATCGGCCATCGTCAGCCCGCGAAAATCCTCGCGGGCGAATTGCGCAGCGCGCAAATTCTCGGGACTCACGTAATCGGTGGACCCGGCGGCCGAATAGCCGGTCTCGCGCAGCCGATCGGTTTCGGTGAAGTTCCCATGGCTGAATAAGGTGCGGTTGAAATAGAGGTGGTGGGGGCCCATCTCGCGCACCGCTCGCGCCTTGCTGTCGGCGACATACGCGCTGATGCCGAGCGACAGATGGTCGGGCGTGATCCGGTGGCCCGATTGCGCGAGGCAACGCGCATAATAGCGGATGATGTCGTCGCGTAAGCCCTGCGAGCGGCCAAGACCGGGGGTGATCGGCAAATCGTGCCGCGCGGCGAATTCGATCG
>Ga0187846_10002005_pt1 | contig 11333 bp, 7 predicted proteins | sample TC_taG_FD_161473 | JGI IMG/M metagenome (GOLD analysis project Ga0187846, IMG submission 161473) | Biofilm microbial communities from the roof of an iron ore cave, State of Minas Gerais, Brazil - TC_06 Biofilm (v2) | ecosystem: Environmental > Terrestrial > Deep subsurface > Cave > Wall biofilm ... | reverse complement strand
GCAGGCCTGGACAGCCAACCTGGGTACAGTGAATTCTCCTACTTGTGGATCAGCAGGAATATTTAGTTCGGCAGCTGTAGCGACTGTGGCTATCAATGGAGTGTCAACCTCAGTTGTCTTTGTGGGTGGCGGCGATACGCAATTCTACGCATTGAACGCCGCTACCGGAGCGGTTATCTGGCACACCCAGGTAGGTGCGCAACCTAATGATTTGATCTGGGCTTCGCCTCTCTTTTATAACGGGAGTATCTATATATCAACGGCATCGAGCTGCGATAATCCCTTGACGCAAGGACAGGTCTTTCGTCTAGATGCATCCACCGGGGCCATCCTGAACACCTTCAATGTGGTGCCCAATGGTTGTGGAGGTGCAGGGGTGTGGGGTTCCCAGACGGTTGATGCGAGTAACGGAACCCTGTACTTTACCACAGGTAATCCCGGTAGCTGCACACCGCCAGAGTCGATGGGGTATTCCATCGTGCAACTCAATGCGTCCAACTTGTCGCTGATGGGGTTCTGGCAAGTACCTGCATCTCAGTTGTTGGCGTCGGACAGTGATTTTGGCGCCACGCCGACCCTGTTCACGGCCACTATTGGTGGCACTGTCCATCACCTGGTAGGTGCGGCAAACAAGAACGGAGTCTATTACGCCTTTGATGAGGCGAACATCAGTCAAGGCCCGGTGTGGCAAGACACCATAGCGGTGGGTGGACCGGGGCCTGAGAGTGGTGATGGCAGCATTTCGCCCAGCGCCTGGGATGGGAGCACCCTTTACGTTGGTGGAGGCAAGACGACGATCAATAGCCAGAATTGCCAGGGGGGCTTGCGGGCGCTCAATCCAGCCACCGGGGCTGTCATCTGGGCGCGATGCATGACTGACGGACCGGTTATCGGTGCTGTCACCCTCGTGCCGGGGGTGGTGGCCGTTGGTGAGGGAACGGCTCTCTGGTTGATGGCCACGTCTGATGGGCACACACTCTTCAAGAAGTGGGATACCTCTACCAATTCCAAATATTACGCTGCGCCTACCATCGCTAACGGCGTAGTGTATGTAGTAAACAAGAATGGAAAATTCACTGCCTACGGGGTAGCATCTCCTCCCCCACCGACTCCCACCCCCTCACCATCGCCAAGTCCCTCGCCATCGCCCACGGTGACCCCATCGCCGACTCCGAGTCCGACACCATCGCCCACGGTGACACCATCACCAACTCCGAGTCCGACACCATCGCCCACGGTGACACCATCACCAACTCCGAGTCCAACACCAGGCACAACCCTGGCGCAGGATAGCTTCCAGCGACCCAACCAGGCGCTGTGGGGAACGGCGTCCGATGGACAAACCTGGGGTGGAGACGCCAATACGGCAAGCGTCTTCTCGATTGCCAGCAATGCTGGACAGGTCTCAAATGGCAGTGGGATTTTTAATGCGTTGCTTGGCTCGACGGCTACTGATGCGGAAGTCCTGTTCAGTGGCTCAATGAGTAGTTACACCAACAGCAACCTGGGAGCGGTGCTGCGCTGGACGGATACCAATAACTGGTACAAGGCATATATCAACGGAGCGACCCTGGTGGTCCAGAAGAAAGTCAACGGATCAACCACCATCATTGGATCAGCGCCTTTTACAGCGACAGCGGGAACGTCCTACACCTTGCGTTTCCGGGTGGTTGGCAGCACCCTGTACGCCAAAGTCTGGCAAAGCGGGACAGTTGAGCCAGCTAGCTGGATGGTGATGGTGACTGACACCACGTTCTCATCCGGCTTCTGCGGCCTGCGCATGCAGATAGGAAGCGGTGTCACAGCCAGCTATACGTCGTTCCTGGCAACCATACCCGGAGGCACACCTACTCCCACACCATCACCAGGCCCATCGCCGACTCCGAGTCTGACCCCATCGCCCACGGTGACCCCATCGCCGACACCAGGCACAACCCTGGCGCAGGATAGCTTCCAACGACCCAACCAAGCGCTGTGGGGAACGGCTTCTGATAGTCATATTTGGGGAGGTGATGCCAATACGCTCAGCTTCTTCTCGATTGTGAACAATACCGGCCAGGTCTCCAAGACCACGACCAGTTCTAACGCCGTTCTCGGGCCGGTGGCCACGAATGCGGAAGTCCTGTTCAGTGGCTCGATGAGTAGTTACACCAACAGCAACCTGGGCGCGGTGCTGCGCTGGACGGATACCAATAACTGGTATAAGGCCTATATCGACGGGACGAGCCTGGTGGTTCAGAAGAAGGTCAACGGATCAACTACCATCATTGGATCAGCGCCCTTTACAGCGACTGCGGGAACGTCCTACACCTTGCGTTTCCGCGTGGTTGGCAGCACCCTGTACGCCAAAGTCTGGCAAAGCGGGACAGTTGAGCCAGGTAGCTGGATGGTGATGGTGACTGACACCACGTTCTCATCCGGCTTTTGCGGCCTGCGCATGCTGGCGCAAAACGGGGCGATAGCCAATTATACTTCCTTCCTGGCCACTGCACAGTAGGCAGGTGCCAGGCAGTGTCAGGGTGATTGGAAGCTCACAGCTCGATGGCTTCCAATCACCTTGCGATCTCCTGCAGAGATTGCCGGCCTTTTCTTTCCTTAACGATTTTTTTGGCCGTTCACGAGATTTTTTTGAGCGCATATGAACACAGGAATGTAAACTGGAAGATGGAAACTGCGAGCTCCATCATGCAACTTCTAATCAACTTTTTCCTCACAAATCTCTCCTTCGGAAGAGCATGCGGAATTGTGGTTGCAGCAACTGATCAGAGTTTCACGCTTGTACCAACAGGGCATACTCCCGATTACGAGCAGAAGTGAAGCGAAACACAACCGTCATACGTGTACAAGATGTGGAACAGGTCGTTTCAGGCGGATACGACGGTTGCGCTCTCTCAGACCGAAGCCCGGTAGCCCTGTGATTGAAGAGACGGTCGAAGAGATAATCGACGAGGAGGTGCCTGTTTAGGAAGAAGCCCATCGCGTGAACCAGGCTTTGGACAGTGCGGCCCAAGTTGCGGGCCGAGCAACTAGCGCACTTGCTGGCGCAAGGAGCAGGAGAGTTCGGGTACCGAGACAAGAACCCATCCAGACTGTTGAAAAACTCTTGAAAGGATGAGTCTGCTTGAGCGTTGACAGCACAAACGCCCGCATGGTACAGTGCAGGAAGAAGCAGGTGTCTCTAAGGGACTCGTCGTCGTAGAGCAGTAAGCTGAGAAGTGCTACGCACTCGGGAGAGAGCCAACCATGCCTGATACGCCTCTCAGTATCTTCATCAGCTATTCCCACGCTGATAGCGCCTTCGTCGATCAGCTGGAAGCTGATTTACGCCAGCAGGGATTTGAGACCTGGGTGGATCGCCAGCGCCTGGCAGGTGGTCAGCGCTGGCGGCGCGAACTCCAAGAAGCCGTGGAGCATGCCCAGGTGCTGCTGATCGTGCTCTCGCCCGATGCCATCGCCTCGCAGAGCGTACAGATTGAATTTGACTACGCGCTCGATCTCGGCAAACTCCTGATCCCCATCTACTATCGGCAGTGCGAGGTGCCCATGGAACTGCGCGCCATTCAGTGGATCGACTTCCGCCAGAGCTATGAAGAGGGCCTGGCGGCCTTACTGGATGCGCTGCATCGGCAACAGGAGCAAGTGGCTGCCAGTGGTTCCGCTGCACAGGACGGAGGACCCCTGCTGGAAGGACGCCTTGCTGCGCCAGCCGCCAGCGAGGCAGATGCAGCTTCCTCCCTGGTGGGACAGCAGCCAGCAGCCCCGTCCAAACCAGCGCCCCTCTGGAAGGTGCCCAGCACCTTCACCTCCCTGGTTGGACGCGAGCAGGAGGTGGCGGAGATCTCTGCCTTGCTCACCCAGCCAGAGATGCGTCTGGTGACCCTGGTGGGTCCAGGCGGGATTGGCAAGACCCGTTTGAGCCTCGCGGTCGCCACCCAGATGCGCTCGTTCTTCGTTGGTGGCATCTGCTTCGTTGGGCTGGCGGCCATGAACGACCCGCAGCTGGTCGTGCCCACCATTGCTCGGGAGTTGGGTCTCAAGGAACGTGGAACCCGGCCGCCCTTGGAGCAGGTGCAGGGCTTTGTGGGCGAGCAGGTCTTCCTGCTCGTGCTTGATAACTTCGAGCAGATCGTGGCCGCTGCCCCCCAGCTCGAAGAGCTTCTGGCTGGCTGTCCCCATCTGAAGAACCTCGTGACGAGTCGAGCAGTACTCCATCTCTCCGCCGAGCAGGTCATTCCTGTCACTCCTCTTTCACTGCCCAGTCTCTCCATCTCTGACAACGAGGACATCGCTCAATCAGCAGCGGTGACCCTCTTCGTGCAACGGGCGCGCAATATCCTACCCAGCTTTCAATTGACTCCTACCAACGCACGGGAGATTGCGGAGATATGCGTGCGGTTGGATGGCTTGCCCCTGGCCATTGAACTGGCGGCCGCTCGTGTGAAACTGCTGCCGCCCCAGGTCCTCCTGGCACGGCTGTCGCAGCGCTTGCAACTGCTTACTGGTGGTCCACGCAGTTTGCCCGTTCGCCAGCAGACGATGCGGAGTACCATCCAATGGAGCTATGATCTCTTAGCTCCTGAGGAGCAAGCGCTCTTTCACCTGCTTTCCGTCTTTGTGGGCGGCTGGACGCTGGAGGCTGCCGAAGCACTCTGTCAGGAAATAGGCCAGGCTGACCTGGATGTCTTGAACACCCTCTCGGCACTCCTGGATAACAGCCTCATCCAATCGAGCGAGCAGGGAGCCGAGGAGCCACGCTTCCTGATGCTGCAAATCGTGCGCGAGTTTGGGCTGGAGAGGCTAACTGCTAGCGGAGAACTGGAAACGACCCGCGTGGCCCATGCCCGCTACTTCCTGGCGCTGGCCGAACAGGCTGAACCCGAACTGGTCGGCCCCAACCAGGCTCAGTGGGTAGCTCGACTGGAGCACGAGCACGACAATCTGCGCGAAGCGCTGGAGTGGGCGCTGGAGAAGGCGATAGACGAACATGCGGCAGAGCGCAGGGAGATCGGCTTGCGCTTGAGCGCCGCACTCAAGGAATTCTGGATAAAGCATGGGCACTATCGTGAGGCTCGTACGTTTTTAGAGCGCGCCCTCGCTTTGAGCGAAGGGACCAGCACTTCCTTGCGCGCCAGGGTCTTACGAGCTATTGCATCTGTTGCGGATGTTCAGGGCGACATTGATGAGATAGAGGTGGCGGCCCAGCAAAGCCTGGCCATCTCCCGAGAACTGGAGGACACCGGCGGCATTGCTGACTCCCTCGGCTTACTGGCGGTTGCCGCCTGGTTTAGAGGAAAGCTTGTCGAGGCCGTCTCGCTTGATGAAGAGCAGGTAAAGTTGCTGCGGCAAGTGGGCTCGCCAGGGGAAGTTGCCACTGCCCTCTTCGTTTTGGCAGAGCACGTCAGCACGCTTGGGGAGTACGCCCGGGGACAGGCGCTCTTCGAGGAGGCGCTCCAGCTCTTCCGGCAAGCGGGCAATGAAGTGTGGGTCGGCGGCACCCTCGTCCACTCGGCCGCCTGGCTCTGGTTTACCCTGGGCGATGAGGCGACCATGCGCCAGCGGTACCAGGAAGGAAAAGAACTGATCATCAAGGTGGGCGACCGAGCCTGGAGCGCTGAATGCCATTGGGTTGGCGCACTGCTGGCCTTCTCTGATGGAGAGCTTGACACAGCAACCAGCCTGGTTCAAGAGAGCCTGCGCATCTATCGGGAGATGGGAGACCCCTGGTATAGTGCCTGGTCGCTACACATTTTAGGAAGGATTGAGGCACGACAAGGTCAGATATCAGCGGCTCGTACGTACTATCAGCAGAGCCTGGCGCTCAACCGGCAAGTAGGAGAGAGGTGGATGACCCCCTTCAATCTGGAAGAGCTAGCCGGTGTGTTTGCCACCCAGGGAGCGCTTCGCTGGGCAGCGCAGGTGTGGGGAGCGGCGCAAGCCTTGCGCGAAGCAATAAAGATTCCCAGGTTACCTGTTGCTCGTGACAGCAATGAGCAGGCGGTAGCGGCTGCTCGGAAGCACCTGGGAGAGCAGGCCTTTGATGCCGCCTGGCAGGAGGGACGTGAGATGAAGCTGGAGCAGGTCATCGACGACGCACTCAAGGGAGGAGACGAGGCAGGCTAGCAGTAACGGGCCTGGTGCGACGAGAGCAGGGAATTGGAGTAAGGGTGAGCTAAACCGTGCACGCTCGTCGGCCTCATCGTATACTGCCAACTGTCTTCGTCGGGGCACCTGGCGCCTATTACCTGGGCACCTGGCCTCATCGGCTTCCCCGCTCTCGTGCTGGTCTGGCACTTCTGGCGGATTCGCCGCAACCCGGCGCGCTTCTCCGACACCAGTGCTCTGAGCTTCGTGCTCAGTCTCGCGCTGCCCGTTGCCCTCTACCTCACCGGGTGGTTCGTGCCGCCCCTGTGGTACACCAGCGACGCCACGCTGATCTTCGTTGGCGGTTCCCTAATGCTCGCCGCGCTTCGAGGCGACGCCGAATGCGAGCTCCTGGTTCTCTCCAACTGGCTGTTGCGGCGCAGCGACCAGTTGGCCTGTGCCGCCTGGTCGCCCATCGACTCCTTGGAACAGAGCGGCTCTCGCTCCTAGCATGCGTGGGAGGGAAGCCTGCGGTAGCTTCGGTGATGACTGCTCAAGGCATGAGGATTCTGCTGAAATTAGCCATTTCAGCAGTGTAGATGTCCAATAATATAGATGAGCACCTCGGCACACTTATAGGATCAATCGCCAAGAGCTGTTCGTTCTCGCCGTCGTTTCGTGAAGAGCTTTAACAGGCTGCGGATGAGCGCTAAGGCTATAGATAAGACCACGAAAGCAACGATTGCCGAGACATCAACTGTATAGTTCGCCGAGGAGGAGGGGTGAAAAGCTATGAGCAGATTTCCAAATGGGGCTACCAGCGGCGTGCTCAAAGCGTTCACCCAGGAAGAGAACGCTCCCAGAGAAAGATGGAAGAAGGTGAGAGCGAAACGTGTCGCCAGGAGCAGGAAGAGCAGCACGCCGAACAATCCCAGCAGGTAGTAAAGTCCTTTGAAGATGACCACCAGCGTGTTGTCAACCAGGCGCAACCCCTTACGAACGACTGGCTCACGAGGTGCAACAGAAACGCGTGCCGGTGCTTGTATCTGATTAGCAACCGCAAACGGTGGAGCGTGTTCTGTGATACCGCCTTTGCCAGCTGCCTGTTGTGAGCTTTCCTTGATCGCCTGGTAAATGGTTGAACCGATGTCGATGGCCAGGGGAAGAAACGTGCGTACAAAGGTGCTCTGGGCCGAAGAGGATGCCTCATTCGTGGCAGCTGTGGAAGGTCCCATCTCAGGTGCGATGTATGGCGGCAAAGAAGCACTCGGTGATAATCCCCCTGAGTAAGGAGCAAAACGCTCTTGCGCCACCCCTTCTTCGAGAATGGCTTTGCGCATCGCTTCCGCTGATTGAAAGCGCTTGTCGGGGTCCTGCTCCATTGCCATCAACACGATATGCTCGGTTGCCTGCGAGATGCGTTGATTGAGTTGGCGCGGGGCGAGGAAATCGTGTGGATTGAGGCGGCGTGAGGGGGCATCAGCCGGGACGTTTCCCGTCAGCAAGTGATACAGCGTCGCCCCCAGGGCATAGATGTCTGAACGAGGGTCGCTTTGACCCCTGCCATATTGTTCGAGCGGGGCATACCCCTGCGAACCCAGCAGGGTTGTATCCTTGGTAGCCGATGCCTTAAAGACCCGTGCGATGCCGAAATCAATCAGTTTGAGCTGGTTGTCTCCAGTCACCATCACGTTCGATGGCTTCATATCACGGAAAACGATCGGCTGCAGGCGGCTATGCAGATAGTGCAATACCGAGCAGAGTTGCAACGCCCATCCCATCACCAGGGCTTCATCTAGTGGGCCACGTGCATCCTCCAGCACCCGCTCCAGTGTTTTCCCCTCGATGAACTCCATGACCAGGTATGTCTTCCCGCCCTCTTCAAAGAAGTCACTCACCTGTGGCAAGTTGGGATGGTTCAGTTGTACCAGCAAGTTGGCTTCGCGACGGAAGTCCGTAAGTGCCATCTCCCTTTCACTTGAGCCCAGGTTCGCATCGCTCATCTCTTTGAGAGCAACGACACGAGTCGCTTGGAAACGCTCGTCATTTGCTTTATAGACAGCACCAAACCCACCCTCACCGATCAACTGCACAATCCGATAACGCCCGCCCAGGAGTCTTCCCACCGTCTCAGTTCCTGTCAATTGAATCGACCCCCTTCTTCATATATGTCACCACAGGGGCATATGACCGCCGGGGCAATGCATCACCATCCCCAGATCACATCGCACTTCAAAGCTCTTCCAGGCGGCCCCTCATCGTCATCTTCTATGCAGAGCAGCCTCTCTTTTTTTCTTACTTCCAACCGGTCGAGCTTGCCCAGCGCGAGTTCGCTGCCTGGTCAAGCGAAGGCCTGCTTGGGAGCCTCGTCGTGGTTTGCGTGCTCGACCTCCTCTTGCAATGATATTCGCACCCGGGCTGAAGACCACATTGAACACAGACGCAGGGCGCTTTTCAGCTTTCCTTACTGGCTCGCGCCTGAACAGTGTGCCAAGCCCTCTGATGATCCCAAGCGCGAGCAGGCCTCCAATGATCTGCATCTTCAAGAGCGTGTCGGGCGTGAAGATCGGCCGGAATCTAGCAGTCCCCTGTTTCACCTCAATAAACCCCATGGGTGAAATGGACAAGGCCCCCCCTACTCCGATGCCTCCCTGCGCTTCCCTTTGTTCTTTTTGCCTCCTCTTCACGGTTCCGCTGCCGAACCTCCACCCTACTCTGGCAACCGGGATGATCACCAGGTCATCGTGCTTTTGTGGCGGCGCGAAGGCCACGGCTGCATTGGCTGTGCCATCCATTTTGTCATACAGTTGTTCGAGCACTTCAGCGTACTGCTCTGAGTACGACCGCTCGGGCTGAACATCTATCCGTGCGCTCATGATCTTCTCCTTCTAATGGTATGCGAGAGCACGCAGTTAGGCCGACATATCCCACGTGCTCATACGTTTGCTCAATCACGGCATCTCTACTCTTAAAGCATAGTAAGGCTCTGTCTCAACGCGCTCACAAAGCGAGCTTATAAGATCACAATCGGTTCACAAATCGCCATCTGAAATGGCTCCGCTTCGGAGAGATCCGGCGAAATTTGATCTCAATAGTGAGTCCGTCATCCTATGCAGGGATGATGACGAACGTGTCTGCCTCGATGGCATAGCTGGAAATGATACCGCCCGCAACCGCAGCGGAGGCAAACATCATCGCCAGAAACAGTAACCCGCTGCCAAAGAACACGGTTGAAAAGAACCGGTCTTCCAGGCTTCCCAGGCGATCGCGCACCACGCCTATGAACCACAGGAAGGCAATGCCAGCAAAAGGCACCAGCGTCAGTGCCAGAGAAATGATATTTGCGTTCCCCTGGAGCCATGAAGCGGCATTTGATCCTCTCAATTCCTCGGGCAGGGAGAGCCGCAAGAGTATCATACTGGTCGTGAACAACACTGAGAAGATGATTCCTGCCACTGCTGCGGCGCGCGGCGTCCTGATTGCTTGACGCGTCAATCCAACTCGTTGATTCATAGCTTCCTCCGGTTGGTTGTGCCAGGGTCCACGTCCTGACTGATTGCTCAATATAAAGTGAACTCACACTTCCGCATGAGCAAAAGGGAAGTGATAAGTAGCTTGCAGATCCCCTGAATGCCCACCAGAACTGCAACGAGGGTGACTGCGCCTGGGCACCTGCCGGATTCTAAGTCGTGCCAAAGGCGAACATCGCCTCCTCCTTCCAAACTCATTGGAGTAGCTCAGTAAAGGCTTGCCTGTTGCAAGGCATAGGCAAATTCCTGGACATGTGCATAACGTTGAAACGGGTCTTTGGAGAGCGCCTTTAACACGACTCGCTCAACGGTTGGCGAGATCGACGGAACACGGTCGCGCAAGCGTAGAGGAGGCGCAGAAAGGTGCTGGAGGCAGACCTGCAGGCCAGTTCCCTGAAAAAGAGGCTGACCGCTAAGCCACTGATAGATCACCGCAGCCAGCGCGTACTGGTCGCTCGAATGCCTAGGGCTGCCATTGATCTGCTCGGGAGCCATGTAGCTTGCTGAGCCAATCAACTCGTACGTCTTGAACTGCTTGTTGCGTACAGCCGACTCAGAACGAGCAATGCCAAAATCAGTGAGCCAGACCTGGCCCCGTGGTCCTAGCAGCATGTTCTCGGGCTTGACATCGCAGTGGATCAGCCTATGATTGTGGACATACTGCAACCCGCTCGCGACCTGCCCCATCGGTCTGCGAGCATGCCAGCACCAGCGCGTGGGACTGCGGCACACTGCCTTCGCGTGGACGCAGTCGCTGAGGCAGTCGGTCTTCATCGAGTCCGGTCCGCTCTTGCAGGACTGCCAGCGTGAGCCCAGTGAGGTGGTGCTGCAAGGCCGCTCTCGACTCTTCAGGAGCTTTTACCAATTGCGTGAGCAGGGGATAGGCATCCAACACGCGGCGATCCAGGTCTGCCGCATGGCGCAATGTATCCCAGTCTGGTTGTTTTGTCGAGGGTTTTACCAAATATGGGTGGATGGAAATTCGTTGTAGGCAATTGAGGAAGAAAAGAGGTCGGTTTCGCTTGACATATGATCTGAAAAGGGTTGAGCCTTGGCGATGTTCGACGTATTAACCTCCAAATCAGCACCATCCTAATTTTGGTAAAGAGTTCTAGATTCTTCTCTTCCTGCCAGTCCTAGTTCAAACAGGGCGCCTTGACGCTCTGCAAAGCCTCCAGGTACAGTGGCTCTTGTTACCAGGTTCGCTCTGCTCGTCACCTGCACTCTTGCTGGGAGATGAGCAGAAACGGATGAACACTGAAAGGAGTTGTTGTATTGCACATGTCACGTGAAGACCAACCTGTAGAAAGGCCCCAAGAGGCCTATCAAAATGGGGCAGGCATGCGCCCTCAACCAACGACAGGCCAGAATGGCGACGGAAGTGCGCCAGCGACGCAACCCGATGCCCCCACAGAACCGTTTCTTGCGAACGCAGCGTTCCCTCCTCAAGCGGAGGGCTATCCCGATGGGATGGAGGGCGTTGATCCGTTCGCCCTGTGGGCTGCGACAGCGGGCAAACCCCTGACCTCGCCACCGGAGCCCGAACCATCCACCCGCCGTCCCCCGGTGCGGCTGGCGAAATCAGATCGACGCTCGCGTTCCCGGCCCACGCAACAGGATCGGAGAAAGCTGATCAAGCTGCTTGCTGTGGGCGCCGCGGGTGTCGTGACGGTGGTCACGGTGGGTGGGATCAGCTTTGCACATGCACCTCAAAGCACGACA
>Ga0187846_10002004_pt1 | contig 11337 bp, 8 predicted proteins | sample TC_taG_FD_161473 | JGI IMG/M metagenome (GOLD analysis project Ga0187846, IMG submission 161473) | Biofilm microbial communities from the roof of an iron ore cave, State of Minas Gerais, Brazil - TC_06 Biofilm (v2) | ecosystem: Environmental > Terrestrial > Deep subsurface > Cave > Wall biofilm ... | reverse complement strand
CATAGATCGATTGCCCAAGGTGCTCGGCGGCATGGCGCACCACGAACAGCAGGACACCGCGTTCTGTGTTCTTCCCGCCGAACCACGGCATGCTCTTTTCCAGATCCGCGTCCGGCATGGCGGTGATCGCCTTCTTCGCGTGCTCGAACGAATCTTTCAGCGTGGCCATCACCTTCGCCTTGTCGGTGGTCGACTTCTCCAGCCCCTTCACCTCCACTCCTTCGGGAACCTTCGCGCCGACCAGCGTGTAGATGTTGTAGTTCGCGGCGGCTACATGCAGGAACACCTCGGCGAATGAGCGCACATCCGCCGATGGCCGCCAGGTGAACTTGTCGGCGGGAATCGCTTCCGCGAGGCGCGTGAACTTGTCCTGCTGCACGATCACTTCCGACAGCACTTCCGAGCGGTATCCGGTAACTCCGGGTGTGCCGTCTTGGTAAGGATTTACCTGCGCCGCGAGACCAACCGCCGCAACGCTTAAGAAGAACAGCAACAGCGCGGGGAGAATGCGTTTTATGAGGACCCTCCTGTGGGGACTCCACGGTCTCACCATCGCCCGCATTTTGTCCAGATGCCCCGAAAACCGCGTGCTTCCGGGCTATTTCGATGCTATAGTTTTGAGCTGCTACCGGTGACGTAGCCTGCCTTTCACGCGCAAAGGTCCGAATCCGGAGGAAAAATATGAGAAGCAGGCGAGTCTTGAGTCCGACCATTGTCTCTGCCGTTCTCCTGCTGGCAACCGCCGCATGGGCTGCCGGCACGTCCAAGGTCATCTACAGCTTTCAAGGCGGCAACGACGGCGAATACGCCGACACTGAGCTGGCCATCGACAGCGCCGGCAATCTCTACGGAGCCACGGTGCAGGGCGGCAAGAACGCCAGCGGCACCGTTTTTCAGCTGACCTCGGCCGGCGTGCACACCGTTCTCTACGATTTCCAGGGCGGCGCCGATGGCGGCGAGCCCTACAAGGGCGTCACCCTCGACATCCACGGCAATCTCTTCGGCACGGCCGTGGCGGGCGGCGGCGGTTCGTGTGAAGGCGGCTGCGGCGTCGTCTACATGCTCACCAGCAACGGCGGAACCTGGACCCAGACCGTAATTCACACGTTCCTCGGCAGCGACGGTTCCGGTCCCGGTGCGCCCGTCGTGTTTGACCGCCACGGCAACCTCTACGGAACCACCCCCACCGGCGGCAAGTTCGGCAACGGCGTGGTCTTCAAGATGCGCGTCGATTCCACCGGCACGTGGCACTTCAAAGTGCTCCACAACTTCACCGGCGGAGTGGACGGCCTGGGAGGCTCGGCCAGCCGCCTGCTCATTGACTCAGCGGGCAATATCTACGGAGTCTGCACCTCGGGCGGCGCCAACAGCGCGGGCAACGTCTACAAACTTTCGGTCGTTCAGGGCAAGTGGCAGCTTACCCCGCTCTACTCTTTCCAGGGCGGTGCCAGCGACGGCGCCTCGCCCTACTCGGGACTGATCTTCGACAAGAGCGGCAATCTCTACGGCACCACGTACTACGCGGGCGCCAACACGCAAGGCACCGTCTACAAGCTCACGCCGGGCGCCAACGGCTGGACCGAAACCGTCCTCTACAACTTCAAGGGAGGCTCCGACGGCTCCAGTCCCATCAGCGGATTGATCGCCGGCGCGAAGGGCAACCTCTACGGGACGACCAGCGCCGGCGGCTCGTCCACGTGCAATTGCGGCACGGTGTACAAACTTACGCCCGGTGGTAACGGCTCGTGGACCGAGAGCGTCTCGTACCGCTTTACCGGTCCTCCCGACGGCCGCTTCGCCTACAACAGCCTGGTGTCCGATTCCAAAGGGACCTTCTATGGCACCACCGTGGGCGGAGGCACGAACGACGACGGCACCGTCTATCACTTCACGCCGTAAGAGAATAAGAGAATCTGGTTCCGAATGAAAACGCCCCGGCTCTTGCCGGGGCGTTCGTTTTGCGGGGCCGGCTCGGATCGCACGACCATTTCTTCTGCGTCATCCCGGCACCCCGCGCTGTCGCCAGCGGGGCGAGGGATCTCCGGAGCATCGAAATCACGGTTCAGAGAACCGTCGACGCTCTAGAACAGGTTCCACAAGAACTGGTTGTACACCTCGTGGTGGAACTGCACCTCCGCCGCCTTCACCACCGAACCCAGCAGCCGCGGGCAGCGATCCGCCGACGCCTGCTTCAGGTCCGCGTAGCGCGCTTTCACGTCCTCGCCCAGCAGCTTGGTCGTCCACTCCGCTTTGCGGAAGTCATCAATCGCGGTATAGATGTTGTCCGGCAGGTAGCGCTCCGCCTGGCGCAGGTTCTTGATCTTCGCCGTCGTGCCTTCCAGCCCGGTCTTGAAGATCGACAGCATCACCAGGTAAGGATTCGCATCCGGCGCCACCGCGCGCACTTCGGTCCTCATGCTGCGCTCGTTGCCGATCGGAATGCGGATCATGGCGCCGCGATCCACCGCCGACGCCTTGAGCTGGTTCGGCGCCTCAAAGTGCGGATCCAGCCGGCGATACGCATTCACGCTCGAATTGAACACCAGGCAAAGATCGTTGCCGTGCGTGAGGATGCGGTCGAGGAAGTCATATCCCAGCTTGCTCAACTTCTCCTCGCCCTTCGGATCCCAGAACAGATTCTTGCCGTCCGCGCTCACCGAAACGTTGGTGTGCATGCCGCTGCCGTTCACACCCACGACCGGCTTCGGCAGGAAACTCGCCGTCAGGCCCATGTTGCGCGCGACTTGCCGGCAGATCAGCTTGTACAGCTGAATCTGGTCGGCCGCCGCCACCACTTCTCCGTAGCCGTAGTTGATCTCAAACTGCGATGGCGCGACCTCCGGATGGTCTTTCTCATTCTGGAAGCCCATGGCGCGCTGCACTTCCGCCGTCGTGTCGATGAATGTGCGCAGCGGATCGCCGGGCAGCGAATGATAGTACCCGCCGGTGTTGACGTACTCGAACTTGCCGGTATCGTGATACCGGCGCTCCGCGTCGGGCCCCTGGAACAGGAAGCCCTCGATCTCGTTGGCCGCGTTCAGCGTGTAGCCGTGCTTCTTGTGCATCTCCGCGGCAAAGCCCTTCAGCACGCTGCGAATGTCGGCGCGGTACGGCTCGCCGTTCTTGTCGATGACCTCTGCGAACACCAGAATCTTGCCCGGCCCGAACACGTCCGCCGGTCCCCAGTAAAACGCGCTCCAGTCGACGCCCAGCCGCAGATCGCTTTCCCGCTGCGCGGTGAAGCCGCGGATCGACGATCCGTCGAACGTCAGGTTGTCAAAGCTCTTCAACAGGAACTTCTTGTCGTAATCGAGCATGTGCAGCCGGCCTTCGAGGTCGCTGAACAGCACGGTCAGAGCCTTGATCCGCTTCTCGTCGCTCAGGTACTTCAGCCGCTCCTCGCGAATCTTGTCGATGGAAACGCGGTTCTTGCGCTGCTCCTTGGCCTTCAGGTTCAGGGTTTCCAGTTCGTCGTAAGCCAACGCCAGAAAATTGCGCAGTTCAGTAGACATGGATCTCCTTCAGTCTCCTATTCGTCCGGGCAGATTTGTCGCTTAACAAAACTCAACGTCGCGACTTCAGGGGAGTTCACCGGGCTGGGTTTCAACACGGAAGAATAGCGCGGGACTGGGGTACCCGCCAATCGAAAAAGCTGATGCACGGGATAAAAGCGTTTTATTCCGGGACAGTGATTTGTGGCGCGGGCGCCCCGCCCGCGCAAAAGCCAGAATGTGTGGCGCGGGCGTCCCGCCCGCGCAAAAGCGTGCATCGCTCACACCCGATGGGGGTCAGTGCCTACTGCCGGTGCGCCTTGGCTCCAGCCGCCAGCTCGCGCAGCGCGTTCACGAAACCGGTCGCGGCCCGGGGATCGGCGATCGTCTCCAGATTCACGGTTGCGGAAAACTGCGGCGATTCCGGCCGGAAGCGCACCTGCAGCACGTCCTGATGCCGCGCCGACATCAGCGCATTCAATTCCGTGCTCGGATCCTCTTTCCAGTGCGTCTTGGTGGTCAGCACAATCGGGCCGGGCTGGTAGACATCCCACTCGCGATCCTGCCGCCTGGCGTGCGCCGCGCCCCGGTTGCGCCACGTGCAGCGGTGACGCACCACTTCCAGGTGGAAGTTCGGAGAGCCTTCGAGGTCGGCTTCAAACGTGAGCGTTTCTTTCTGATGGTGCCAGCAGGCTACAAGCCACTGCACCGGCAGGGCGCGCGGCCGCAGCTTCATGGTCACGCGCGCATTTTCAAACCAGCGCGACGCGAAATGCAGGCGGGCATCCAGCTGCGAGCTTCCCAGCCAGCGCGCTTCCAGGATGCGTCCCTTGCCCACGCACGCCGACTGCACCCAGCGCAGCGCCGCCGCACCTTTCCTGCGGTTGTAGCGGGAAAACACCACGTACCAGAGCCCCAGGGTGGCGACCGCACTCACCACGTCAATCGCAAGAAGGCGCCCCACAACGCTTCCTCTGATGCCGATGGTACGTCCGAAGATGCGCGGGAAGCAAGGGGACCAACGGCTCCAAACCGGATTTTTTCTTCCGTCGTCGACGCAACGCCTGTGGAAAAGCCGGGCCGGTTCCATCCACCGCGAGGAAACGATTCGGATCGGGCACACTGCGCCGTAAAAGCATTCTTCGGAGTCGCCTTCAGCGCCGCGGCCCTGACCCCTGGCCTCCCCGCTACAATATTCCGTGGCCTTCCTCATCCGCGACGCCAACCCCGACGACTTCGACAAGCTCTGGCGCATGGATCAGGAGTGCTTCCCGCCCGGCATCTCGTACTCGCGGATGGAGCTCAAGGTCTACATGCGCCGCCGCGGCGCGTTCACGCTGGTTGCGGAACAGCCGCCTTCCTCGAAAGCGCAAGCCCCCATCGCCGGCTTTCTGGTCGCCGAAGCCGGCCGCGGCGTCGGCCACATCATCACCATCGACGTGATTCCGTCGACGCGCCGCTCCGGAGTCGGCTCGCAACTGCTGCGCGCCGCCGAAGAACGCCTCCGCGCCGCCGGATGCCGCGCCGTCGCCCTCGAAACTGCTGTCGACAATCTCTCCGCCCTCGCCTTCTACAAGCGCCACGGCTACGCCGTCATCAAGACGTGGCCACGCTACTATTCCAACGGTGTCGATGCGCTCGTGCTGCGGAAGGAACTCCAGCCCCAGGGTCATAATTCTCTCCGCTCATGAACCTCTCCGCTCATGAACCTGGAACCCGTCAGAAAACCGGGGCCGTACGAGTCGGGGCGAGGGATCTCGGGCGCATCGGGACCCCACTCAAGTCCTGGGGCCTGTCTCTTCCCGCTCTTTTCCCGCTCTGGGCGAAAGCGCGGGATTCCCTGCGATTTGCGCTTTTCAGCTCTCTCCACTACTTTGCTTCGTGATGAAAGTTGCCATCCAGGGCGAACTGGGCTCGTTCAGCCACGAAGCCGCGGGACGCATGCTGCCGCGCTGCACCGTCGTGCCCTGCGCGCGCTCGGGCGAGGTGTTCGACCGCGTCGAGCGCCGGTCGGTCGACGCCGCTGTAATCCCCATCGAAAACACTTTGGCCGGAACCGTGGCCGAGCACGCCGATCTGCTGGTGGCCCGGGACGTCTTCATCCAAAGCGAGTTTCGCCTGCGCATCGTGCACAACCTGATTGCCGCTCCCGGGGTGAAGTTGAGCGCGCTGCGGCGCGCGCTGTCGCATCCCGTGGGGCTCGACCAGTGCCGCAACTTCTTTCGCCGCCATCCGCGGATCGAAGCCGTGCAGTTCTACGACACCGCGGGCAGCGTGAAGCACGTGATCTCGAGCCGCCTGCCCGATGCCGCCGGCATCGCCGGACGCCAGGCGGCGCGCGAATACTCGGGAAAGATTCTGGCCGCCGGCATCGAAGACGATAAGCGCAACTTCACGCGCTTCTTCCTCATCCGGAAACGCACCGCGCGCGGCCGGCGCACGGGAAGCGGCGACTATCGCCGCCTGATTCCGCGCGGCGCCGACAAAACTTCCATTGCCTATCAGGTGAAAGACGCGCCGGGCACGCTGTTCAAGTCGCTGAGCGTGTTCGCCCTGCGCGACATCAGCCTGAGCAAGATCGAGTCGCGGCCCAGGCGCGGACGCCCCTGGGAATACGTCTTCTACGTCGACTTCCTGCGCGGCGACGACGAGGCCGCGCGCCACGCGCTCCGCCATCTGGGCGAAGTCGCCGAGTTCGTGAAGGTGCTGGGCATTTACCCCGCTGCCTGAAGTGTGCGATCTTTGACGCAGAACTCGCGCGGGGGCGTGCGGGAGGAACACATCATGGCAGAGATACCTGCCACACGCCGCAGGTTTCTTCAGAACACCTCGTTGCTCAGCGCCGGCCTGCTCGCGCCCCAACTCAGCCTTGCCGGCCAGGACCATCCCGCCCCTTCGGACAAGGACAAGGACAAGGATAAGGACAAGGACAAGGACAAAGAAAAAGACAAGGCCAAGGGCGACCAAGGCATCTCCCCCGCTGAAGACCTGATGCGCGAGCACGGCGTGCTCAACCGCCTCCTGCTGATCTACGACCACCATGTTCACCTGCTGGCGGCGAAGAAATCCTTTGACGGATCGGTGCTGACCGGCGCCGCCGAAATCGTGCGTCATTTCGTCGAGGACTACCACGAGAAACTGGAAGAGAATTTTCCTTTTCCCCGCTTCCGCAAAGCCAACCAGCTGGTCCCCCTCGTCGACACCCTGCTCGCGCAGCACAAGGCCGGCAGAGACTTGACCGCACAGATCCGCGAACTGGCCGCAACCGCGACGTTCCGCTACGTCTCCGACACCGACAAGCTGGCCGACGCCCTGCGCGCCTTCATCCGCATGTACCGGCCCCACGAGGCGCGCGAAGATACCGTGCTGTTTCCCGCGTTCCGCGGCATTGTCTCGCCTCACGAGTACGACGCGCTCGGCGACGACTTTGAGAAGAAGGAAGACGAACTGTTCGGCGACGACGGCTTCTTCAAAGTCGTCGATCAGGTCGCGCAACTGGAGAACAGAATCGGGATCTTTGAACTGGCGCAGTTCACGCCCCAGTGATCGTTTCCTGTGTTGAAACCGGCTTCGGCGCAAACCTTCAGATTTCGGTTTTTTGCGCTTGGCATTTCAGACCTGTCGCGGTAGCCTCAGCACCTTGGAGATAGTGCCAACGCCACTTCGACCGAACTACAATTCTCATGGCTTTAGAAGAACCTCTGGCGAGCCGATGAACCCTTTGGGGAAGAGTATCATCTAAACTTGAGCGAGTTACACTCAAGGAGGGACATGAGCCAGCAGCCGGTCACCGAGCGCAGCGTTAAGCAGAAGGAAACAAACGACCTACGTGCGCTTCCTGTGCTTCCCGTACGGGACACGGTGCTGTTTCCCCATGCCGTCTTGCCCCTCACCGTGGGCCGGGAGAGTTCGGTTCAGCTCATCAATTCGCTCGGCGAGGACAAGACCATCGTGGTCGTCGCCCAGCGCGAGGCGCGCGTCGACAATCCCCAGCCCAGCGATCTCTACCTGGTGGGCACGTCCGCGGTGGTCCACAAAGTCGTCAAGATGCCCAACCAGAGCCTGTTCGTGTTTGCCGAAGGCCTGGAGCGGGTGAAGCTGGGCGAGTTCACGCAACTGGCGCCCTTCATGCGCGCCCGCGTTTCGCCCATCCCGGAAGCGATTCCGGTCGTAAGCTCTGAAGTCGAAGCGCTGCAGCGCAACGTGCTCACGCTGTTCCAGCAGATCGTCGCCGGCTCGCCCACGCTTTCCGACGAGCTCTCCACCGTCGCCATGAACATCGACGAGCCTGGCCGCCTGGTCGACTTTATTGCGTCGTCGCTGCCCTCGCTCTCGACTCCCGACAAGCAGGACACGCTCGAGACCATCGACATCCTTATTCGTCTGCAGAAGATCAACCAGCACCTGGCCAAGGAGCTCGAAGTTCAGCAGCTGCGCAACAAGATTCAAAGTGAAGTGCAGGACCGGGTGCAGCAGACCCAGCGCGAGTACTACCTGCGCGAGCAGATGAAGGCCATCCAGAAAGAGCTGGGCGAGCAGGACGAAGGCCAGCGCGACGTCGAGGACCTGAAAAAGAAAATCGAAGAAGCCGGCATGCCCGACGAAGTCAAGAAGGAAGCGCTCAAGGAATTGGGCCGCCTCTCGCGCATGTCCCCCATGGCCGCCGACTATTCGCTCACCCGCAACTACATCGAGTGGCTGGCCGTGCTGCCCTGGGCGAGGACTTCCGGGCAGGAAATCGAGATCCCCAAGGCGAAAGAAATCCTCGATCACGACCACTACGATCTGGAGAAGGTCAAAGACCGCATTCTCGACTATCTCTCCGTCCGCCGCCTCAAGCCGAACATGAAGGGGCCGATCCTGTGCTTTGTGGGGCCTCCCGGGGTGGGCAAAACTTCGCTGGGCAAGTCGATCGCGCGCGCCCTGGGCCGCAAGTTCACCCGGCTCTCGCTCGGTGGCGTGCACGACGAGGCCGAAATTCGCGGCCATCGCCGCACTTATATCGGCGCGCTGCCCGGGCAGATCATTCAGGGCATCCGCCGCGCGGAAACCAAAGATCCCGTCTTCATGCTCGACGAGATTGACAAGGTGGGGCGCGACTTCCGCGGCGATCCCGCTTCCGCCCTGCTCGAAGCCCTCGATCCCGAGCAGAACTCCACCTTCCGCGACAACTATCTCGACGTGACCTTCGACCTGTCGAAGGTGCTGTTCATCACCACCGCGAACATGCTCGATCCCATCGCCGAGCCGCTGCGCGACCGCATGGAGATCATTGAGCTGCAGGGCTACACCGAAGAAGAGAAGGTCCACATCGCGTTCCAGTATCTGATTCCGCGCCAGACCGACGAAAACGGCATCACGGCCGAGCAGATCGAGTTTCCCGAAGAGGCGGTGCGCTACATCATCCGCCACTACACGCGCGAGGCGGGCGTGCGCAGCCTGGAGCGCACCATCGGCACGATCTGCCGCAAGCAGGCGCGGCGCCTGGCCGAAGGCAAGACGGAAAAGCTCGTCGTCACCAAAGAGATCATTCAGGAATTCCTGGGCGGCATCAAGATTCGCACCGAAGGCGAAATCGAGGAACGCACCGAACGGCCCGGCGTGGCCGTCGGTCTCGCGTGGACGCCTTCGGGCGGCGACGTGCTGTTCGTGGAAGCCAACGCCATGAAGGGCAAGGGCGGATTCACCATGACCGGCCAGATCGGGCAGGTGATGCAGGAATCGATGCAGGCCGCGCTGACCTGGGTGCGCTCCAATGCCGACCGGCTCGGCGTGACCGAGGATTTCTTCGCCAGCCACGACATTCACATTCATGTGCCCGCGGGCGCCATTCCGAAGGATGGTCCCTCGGCGGGCGTGACCATGGCGACGGCCCTGGTTTCGCTGCTGACCAGGCGCCGCATTACCCCGCTGGTCGCCATGACGGGCGAGATCACGCTGAGCGGCAACGTGCTGCCCGTGGGCGGGATCAAAGAGAAAGTTCTGGCCGCCAAGCGCGCCGGAGTGCGCGACGTGATCCTTCCCGCCGAGAACAAGATGAACGTCGACGAGGACCTCACGCCCGAGCAGCTCGAAAATCTCAACGTCCACTACGTCAAGACCATCGACCAGGCGCTGCAGATTTCTCTGCCCGCTGTTGCTGGAGAAGAACCGGAGAAGGTTCTGGCGACGCAAACCGTGGGATGAATTCAGGGCGTGCTGGCGCCCCCAATTTCACCAGCCCTCTGATCTCCAGTCGAAATCCGAACAAAGCCGCGCCATCAGTCGAGCAAGTAGACTTAGCGAGCGTCGCAACCCGTGATAAACTGCTCTCCCGCAGGGGGGCTCCAATGTGTGCGCGTTGCGGATATTTCATCATGTTCGCGACGTTCGCCCTCGCGTTCTCTTCGCCGACTCTGGCTCAGTTTGAGACGAGGGGCACCTCTCCCGTCCTGACCGAGCCCTACTCCATTGCCATCGGCGATTTCAACCACGACGGCAAGCTGGATATGGCCGTGGCGAGTGTTTACAACGGCATCACTCAAGTCTCTGTGCTCCTCGGCAACGGCGACGGCAGTTTCAAGCCAGCCACCTACTATTCTGCAGGGTCCTCGCCCGATTCCATTGTCGCAGCCGACTTTAACAAGGACGGCAATCTTGACTTGGCTGTCGGAGATTCAGTGGGCTCGAGCAACATTGCTATTCTGCTGGGCAACGGAGACGGAACCTTCCAGGCACCCAAGTTTTTCAGCGTTCCCTACGCACCGACCTATGTTGCAGTTGGCGACTTCAACAACGACCACAAACTGGACCTAGTAGTGACTGACAAACAATACGTCAGTGTCCTACTCGGAAATGGCGACGGAACCTTTCAAGCAGCCATCAACACGAAGCCCTCCTACGATCCTTTGGCTTTGGGTGTAGGAAACTTCAATTCGGATGGCAATTTGGATGTTGTAGTGGGTCAGGTGTCTCTTGGCGTTACACAGGTCCAAGTTCTGCTCGGTAACGGAGACGGAACGTTTGGCCTCGGCCAGGCATTCCCGGTAGGTGATGGTCCTTCGTCCATCGCCGTTGGCGATTTTCGTAGGATAGGCAGACAGGATTTGGCGGTGGCCTGTTCCTCGGCCACTGGAGTCGACGTGCTCTTGGGAAATGGCGATGGCACGTTCAAGCCTGCGGTAACTTATCCTGATCCCTCCGCCTTTTGGGTCGTGATTTCCGATTTGAACGGTGACGGTAAACTCGATCTCGCAGTCGCGAACTTTAACTTGACTCAGCACTACCCATCGGCGGCGGTTAGCACTCTCCTAGGCAACGGCGACGGCACATTCCAGCCTGCCATTCTTTATCCGGCCGGGAAGATCGACACGTTCGTCGGAGTCGGGGATTTCAACAGCGACGAAAAAAACGATCTCGCCGTCGTTGACGAGTACAGCAATGATGTAGTTGTTCTTCTCAACACTGGCGTCGTCACCTTCTCCCCCACCACGCCGCTAAACTTCAAGAAAGTCACGGTGGGCACCACCAGCCCGCCGCAAACTGTAACTCTTACCAACACGGGGAAATCTGCGCTGGCGATTTCGGCCATGAAGGCCGCCGGCCAGTTCGGCATGACTTCGACTTGCGGGACGAGCGTCGCGCCGGGCGCGAACTGCGCGATCAACGTGACATTTTCCCCGCAGACCAAAGGACCGAAGAGCGGGACGGTCACCATCCGCGACAGCGCGTCATCGAAGCCGCAGGTCATCGAACTCTCCGGCACCGGAACATAGCTTCGGCAATCTTGGCCCCCTGCCCCCCGTTGTTCCTAAGTCGTTGAAAGTTCGTGGAAGTCGTTGATTTTAAACACCCGGCTTGAAAAATC
>Ga0187846_10002003_pt1 | contig 11339 bp, 8 predicted proteins | sample TC_taG_FD_161473 | JGI IMG/M metagenome (GOLD analysis project Ga0187846, IMG submission 161473) | Biofilm microbial communities from the roof of an iron ore cave, State of Minas Gerais, Brazil - TC_06 Biofilm (v2) | ecosystem: Environmental > Terrestrial > Deep subsurface > Cave > Wall biofilm ... | reverse complement strand
TTGCTCGGACTGGCTGAATTGCTGAGTCCGATCGCGACAACTCTCAAATGCCTGGAGCCCTTCAAGTTCATCATGATCGACGATGACGACTATCAAAGGCCAGAGCCCGTCGCCCGTCTCACAAATGTTGGTTGAAACTTGTTAGCTGTTTTCCTGCGCCTCGGGAAGCGGGCAGAAGTGGGACATGCGAGGCCGATGGGAACTCAACGATGCCCAATGGAGGTTGATCGAACTGAGCTTGCGACCCAAGCGGCGTGCCGACGGTCGTGGTCGGCCGTGGCAGGACACGCGGGCCGTACTCAGCGGAATTCTGTGGGTCTTGGGGACAGGGGCGCAGTGGCGCGAACTGCCCAAGAAATATCCGCCATACCAGGCCTGCCACCGCCGCTTCCAGCAGTGGGTGCGAGAGGGCAAGCTGGAACGCATCTTGCGGGTCCTACCCAAGGAGTTGCGAGCCCGAGGAAAACTCGACCTGGAGGTGGCTTTATCGACGCCTCCTTCACGGAGGCAAAAAAGGGGGCCGCGCGGTCTGGCCCACAAAGGCGGCAAGGGAACGAAAATCATCGTTCTCGCCGATGATCATAGTCAAGACGTTTTTCCACGAGGCTGAAAAAGGGGCAAGGAGGGATAGCGGTGGTTGCGCTGATCGGCGCGTCGTCGAATTTTTTTGACGGACCCGGGAGTGCCGTTCTGGGCTACTGTCTCGTCCCGACGAGGCTGGGGCACTTGCAATCTCCAGCGCCGAGCTGCGCCCTTTCAAGTTTCTCACTCAACAACGCTCAGTTGAGAATCCCGCTCAACCAGAACCGGGTGGAGTGCCAACCAGCTATCTTGCCAACGGCAAAACGCGCTGCAGCAGCTCATCGGTGAACTTCGCGCGTTCCTCAAAGAATGGGAAGTGACCGGAGTTGTCGAACCAAACAAATTGCTTTTGCGGAGCCCTGATGGTTTGGTAGTAGTCCCAGATCAACCTTGGGCGGCAATAGGGGTCCTGTCGCCCTTCGAAGAGAAAGACTGGTGCGTGGAAGTCGTAGCCGAGTTTTGTCAGATCAACGTTGGTCAGCTGCGGAAAAAGTATCTCACCCGAAAGCATCTGGCCGCGGATGAAGCTGAGATCGTCGATCAGCGAATATTCAGGCGCGGATGCGACGTCGGTCAAAATCCTTGCCACGTCTTCAAACCTTTCACCGCGCGGCGGCGGGCCAAGAAATTCTCCGGCCCACTTATTTACGGTGATCATCTTCTGCAAGTCAGGATTGGCAGGAGGATAAGGGGAAACGCTTTCCAATTCTTTCAGGGCTTGCTGGTTGTGTCGCTGGCGTGCTTGTTGCAGCGCGTCTTGATAAGCGGTTTTGGCGTTCAGCGGCATGCTGACGACTTGTCCGACGCCAACGTATGCGTAAATTACATCCGGATGCTCATGCGCCAACCAAAGACCGAGCACGCTTCCCCATGAGTGGCCGAGAACGAAGATTTTCTGGCGATGAAAGCGGTTACGGAGGTAGTTCACGACGTCGAGGGTATCTGCTTCCATTTGGGAGACCGTCATGGTTCGTCGCAGCAGGTCGGCGTTGTTCGAGGCGTATGTCTTTCCTGCTCCCCGCTGGTCCCATTCGACGACGGTGAACTCTTTCTCCCACGGTCCCTGGAAGGCGGCGGCGAGAGGAATGAAAGCAATCCCAGGGCCTCCATGGATGACCAGAAGAATAGGGTTGTTCACGTTCTGGCCGCGGACTTCGATCCACTGATCGATGCCGCCGATGCGCACGGCCTCGATACTGTCGATGCCACCTGAAGCGGTAATCGCACGCTGCTGTCTAACAATTTGTTGACGATGTTTTCGATAGATGAGAGCTGAAGCGAGCAGAACCAGGATCAAGCAAGCGATTACTATGCCGAGACGTTTGAGCAATTTGGTCATGAGGCAAAGGCGAACGAATGTCGCTGAGACTAAGTACGTGGAGAGGGAGGCGATTGTTCCGCGAATTACCGGAGTGCCAGATCGAGGAAATCAGCCAAAACCGTCTCTAATCCCACGACATGGTCCAATTTTTGAACGCAGTTTGACTCACTTCGGATCCGGATGAAATGACTGCACAGACTTAGACAGAACTGGAAAATCGCGCATGCAGGAAAGCTCGCGAACATTCCTCAATCCTGTATCGCGCATGGTCACGAAATGTCTCGCAGCGGCTGTTGGCTAACCGGCAGCAGTCGCTGTTCGGCGTCATCGTTCAGGACCAGGGAGAGCTTTCGTTCCTTGAAAAGTTGAAACTTGGCAGCTCCCCCATCAGTTTCCACTCCCTCGCCTTGTTGAGCATGCGCCGCAAAGTACGCAGCACACAGCACCTTACGCGGTTGCGCGCGTTACAACAAACACAAAATGCAGCCGTACGCCTCTAGCTCAAACAGGAAACTTCTCCTAAAGACCGCACCACGCGTTTCAGTTGGATAGCTCTTGCCGTTGCAGAAGTATTTCAAGCGTTTCAAACACTGCATCGTCCTTACGGGCGAGTTTTGCAATCCTTCGGACGCCAAGATCTCGCAGTTTGTTTCGCGAGTTTTGCAACGCACTCACAGCGGCTCCTCTGACATCCGCATCGTTATCGTGCGTCATTTGTATCAGCCTCTTATACACTTTGGGCTCTGAGGCGGCGCCGCCGAGGGCTTTGGCTACGACCATGCGCTCCGTGTCAGAGTCGTCATCCTCACCTTTCTTGTTCTTCGGAGGAAACGTGAGTGCGAGCAAGCGTTCTTGAACCTCGGGAAGCGAGGCCACACTTTGGAGGCTCTCAATCGAGTACCAACGGACGCCCTGGACAGTCTCGTGCGTAAGCTCCAGCAGTCGTTTCCACACTTTGGGCTGATGAGCCACATCCTGGAGTGACTCCGCTGCGATTCTCTTCATCCACATTTCTTTGGACTTGCTTGCGTTCAACAATGTCTCTTGTACCGTCGGCACGTCCGCCGCTTTACGAAGAGCCCGCACCGCCGCGAATCGAATGTCAGGCGGACCTTGCAGGGGAATCAGTCCTGTGTGCCAAGCAACTGGCGTGGTCTCGATCAAGCTTACGAGGCGCCTCCAGACGCTTTCTTCATGGGATACATCTTCAAGCGCAAGGGCAGCCGCGTAGCGAATATAGTGTTTGGGATCGAGCGTCAGCCTCAGCAAGGTCTCGCGGACTTTGGCTGCCGCGGATGCCCCCCGCAACGCCTCCGCAGCGTGGAGACGAACATTGTCATCGAGGCTCTCTGTCAATTGAAGCAGCCAGGCTTGAACGGCAGGATCGCCGGCGACGGGTTGGAGCATTTCTGCAATCGCGCGCCTGAGTTCATACTTGGATCGGTTTATGAGTTCCGCCAGGCTTCGTTGCACAACCGGCTCGGATGCAACCGATTGCATTGAACTGATGACTGCTTCATGGTAGGCCTCATGCGATGTGTCTGCGAGTTCGACCAGCCGTGCCAATACGGAAGGCTCTTGCGCATTTCCTTTCAGTGCCCAAACAGCATATCGAGCAGTTTGATAGTCGTCGTGATTGCGTGTCATCTCTAAGAGATGATCGCGTATCTCCGGGGCACTCATGATTTCACCCAATCCTTCGGCCGCAGCCCAGCAGACATACCCATTCCAGTCAGTAAGCTGTTTCACTAGACAATGTTGAACGTCGGTCTCTAAAGCAACACGCCTCAAGGCTCTGACGGCACACTCGGGAGCTCTGCGGCGCCATCGTAGGAGCGGCAAGCCCATCTCCTGTGCCATATGCGCCAAGAAACTTCGCTCCTCAGCCAACTTGATGAGAAGTCTTCTTCCCGCCGGCAAGCACGCTACCGCACCCATCGCATCGATGAACGATTGGCGCACACGCGTTACCTTTTCAGACGGATACTCCCAGCGAACCAGCGGTCTCGCTCGAATAAGAGAATTGATCATTTTACGGATCAGCGCGTCGGGGCACCCGATCGATCCGGACACACAACGGGCGGCAAGCCTTAAGTCACGGCGCAGGATCGTCTCGTATTTCGAACCCCGTTTCAGAATCGACTTGATGAAGAACTCAGTTGAGCCCTTTGACCTGGCCTGCTGGCTTTTCAGCGACTCGTGGGCGGGCGAGATAAGCACCTCAATACACGTTAAGAAAGACTCTTCCGCATCGGGAAGCCCTGGTGTTTTCGCAAACGCTGCGATCCCCGCTTCCACGACCTTGGGTCCATATTCGACGAGCGGGTCCGGCAAGTTCACACGGGAGGCCCGGATTTCCGCCAGGCTGCCCGCGGAATACACGATCAATTCCTGCCAATCGGGATGATGCATACGGCGCCGGACCATGGCGAAAGGGTTCCGACTCGCCGCAATGGCCAGCGCAGCAAAGTATTCTCGAAAGGTTGGCAGTCCGAAGCCCCATCCTTGGTCGTACCTCACGATGAATCGGGCGGCTGTGAGAAAACCAACGGCCTGATTGAATTTTCCCCTGGCGTCTGAGTCCATCTGATTCACGGTGGTCTCTTGGATCATGGCGCTTCCGTCTTCAAAACTCTTGAGCGCCGCCCGGGCAAGGATTTCCACGATGTCGGCGGCGACCACGACGGGCTGCCAAGTCTTAACCCCTTTTTGCTGATTCCACCAAATCAACGCATTGATGCAGTCGGTCAGCAGAGCGACGGGTCGCGTAGCGAAGGTTTCGAGGCTGTCATGCATCTGCCTCCTGATTGCAGTGAGACACATGAAGGACAGCAGCAGACGGTTTTGCGCCATCTCTGCTGCCTGCCCGGATGACACTTGTTGTATCTTCCTAAGTGCTGGCGAATAGTCCGAACACTTTAGATCGCGCGCAATCGCCGCACAGACCCGAGCAGCTAAAAACCGGGTCTCAATGGACCGTGGTGGTTGCAGCACATGCTCGACAAAGCCGGGGATCGGTGTCAGCCGGTAAGCATGAGGGCGCGACGTGACGACGGTTTGATTTTGCGCGAGGAGATCCGTTAGCAACAACTCCCGCACCTGCAGCCGGGCCTCGTCCTCGATCTCGTCGTAACCATCCAAGAGAATGCTCGCGTCCCCAGTCGAGATCGCGCGACACAGAATCCTCCGGTCGTTCCCACCCAGCGATAGTTTCAGAGCGTCCGGCATTCGCTCAAAGAGCCATTCGTGAGCGTCCGCCAAGGCTGCAATCCTTCCTCGTTTCCGTCGTAACTCCACGAGCATCGGGATCCGTTGATGCTCTCGTGTCGCTGACAGGCGCTTGGCATATTGCAGGAGCAGAACGCTCTTGCCTTGCCCCGGCTCACCCAAAACAGCGATCTTGAGTGTGTCTTGGATCGCTTGCAGTGCGGGTTGTGACTCCGCGGTTGTTGTTCGTTTTGGTGGGGATTCGGAACGCTTCCGTTCGTTACCGTGCAACTCGCCGGAAACAGCCGCGCTGTCCATGAGTCGCGGCTCTACAAACACCTCGTCCAAGGTTATTGAGGCCGACCCTTCAGGGGCCGGAACCCATCCCTGGGATGCATACTTAGACAGGGCACGAAAATAATTGTCTAGTTCAGACATTGCAGGAGCGTTGCTCCCTGCTAGGCGCGCGCGATTCCCTCGGCCCAGCTTTTGCAGAGTTCGTCTTTAGCGGGCCAGATAAACTTGCGCACGATCAGAGGCGCGAGTGCCGCCGCGATCGGGGCGGGCACACCCATCGCCAGCAAGGCTGCGGCCACTGCGCCGATTACGGCCGTTTCGCCCAGATTCAGGGCGCCCAGTATTTCCTGGCGCTCCTTTCGATCACGCGCCTGGGTGCCGCACACGAGACCATGCAGTTCCTTGTTCCAGCGCCGAAGAATGCGGCCGCCCGCTTCTTTCAGAGGATCCATGAACCCCATGGTGGTTTGATCGTATTTCGGTTGAAGATTGGCATCCTCTTTGAGCGCCGGATTCTTCTTGATCTCCTGCTCCATCATTCCAATCAGTAACACGAGCGATTCTTCGTCTTTGGCGGCTAGACGATTCGCCGCATCAACAACCGTTTTTACATCAGCCATGTGTTTCTCTCCTGACAAAAGGAAATTGCGATTCTTCCACGGGTCCCAAAATCATCGGTCCGGATCCGACCCTGGCGGTTCCTCGGCCGTACAGCGTGTAAGCCAAGCCCAGCGGATTGCGCATATCGCCGGACAGGAACTGCCGTCTGGCCTTCCACAGGGCAGTACCGATGTCGCCGCCGCGCAGCAGTTCGTCGAATAACACTTTGGCAAACGCGCTGGCGAACACGGACGTCATTGGGCTCTCGGTTCCGATCACAGCAGAAGCATTGCGGTCAAGGAAGACGCGCACAAATCCGCTGGTCGACGACGGTACAAGCTCGGCGGACTGACAGGCATTGAGGAAGACAATCGGGCGACGTTTCCAAAAGAAGTCGCGATCTCGAATCTGGCTCTCTTTGATCTCCGCGTTTCCGATGTAAATCCAGGGCTCGGTTTTCATCTTACCCGTGAGCGTGAGAAGCGTCTCTAATGCTTCGCGCGCCGGCGCATCGTCGTCGAGCGCTTCGATCTTTTCCCGCAACAGTTTCACTCCATCGCGGCGCAGCACGCCCTTTCCCGCCGGGGCGTACCCATGACAGTAGAAGTAATACAGATGGGCGGAAGGATCTTCGCTCAAGCCGGAAAACAACTTGTCTTTGTCGCAAAGCGAATCGCCGACATGCAGTTTGCCTCCGGCCGCCGACTCGTAACCGTGCAGCAGTTCCGTTTGCGCATCGGAATTGGCGAACTGTGGGTCTAAAGCCAACGCAATCCGCACGGGCTCGTCACTGAGCACATCATCCTTGGGTCCGGCGCTGACCTGCTCAATCCGATAGCGCGCTCCCCAAAACTGGTATGGATCGGCTTCACTGCCGCCGTCGGGCGGGTACACGATGCTCCAAGGGAACACGAAGTCCTCGATCCCGCTGTAGGTGATCTGTACGTGCGCGCCTTCGCGCGTGTGCATCGCAGCTAGGAGATCCCCAAGGGCTGGTGCCCCGATTATTCTCGCGAAACGGTCACCGAACAAGAGTCGCCACGCCCGGACTCCCAAGCTACGAAGCTCAGCCAAATAGTGACCAAACGTCGCAGCCGTGACTGTCAGATCTGAGGCGTAATTCGCAATCACCATCTCAGTCCAGAGGTCGCGCACATCGCCCAGCAAGTTTTCCAGATCTTCTGGCGCGATGTAGCTTGATCCCGGGATACTGACTGACTCGCCATTGTTGGCCAGGAATTTGAAGAATAGACGGTAATGGCCGCTCGCAGCGGACAGGCCAACGTCAATCGACAGCAGCCTGGGCGGGGTGCGAGGGGCTATCCGAAGGTCGCCGCCAGAGATGTCGCACCACGTGAGCGATTGTTTTTTGTGGCCCGCTGGTATTTCCTCCGTTGCGCCTGCTACAGTCACTGAAAGCCGCACAATGTCGAGCAAGTCGAGCGACCCATCATAGAGCCGTACTTCGATCTGGTTCTGCGCCACGTGACCCGTGACCGGACGTTTTACCTCAAGCCGGAAGAACGCCGGCTCGCTGTCCTTGTTCCACGGCCACTTGATCGAGACGAAGGGCTGCGGAATCTCGATTTCCGGTCGTAGAGAATTCGCCAACACGTAAATCTTTAGCTCTTCCTTGTCCTGGCGTGGATTGATGACAGCGCGTACTGCCTCGCGCGGGGCATCAATCCCGGTGCGCTCCAGCCGGATCGCGACTTCAAGTGTGTACGGCTCGCCCGGAACGAGCGCTACCTCTTCTGCGATGCGGCTTGACTGCTCGGGCGCATCGCCTGGGTAAAGGTGTCCAGAGAAGAGGGTGAGATCGGTGTAGCGAGCAGGCTCTTTGTGTGCGGCAGACCCGGCACCGGTAAGATCACCAGCCACGTTGGTGTGAGCGAACCGGATGTCTTCAATGCCCTCAATATGAAAGCGATTCAACTCCGCCGGAAGAATATCGTCCGGACCGGAGCCTCCGCCAAAAGATGGTGGGTGCTTGGTCGTTGCGTACCGCGTTGCTCCTTCTATCAATTGTGCTGCTGCCCAGCGATCGCGCGCACTCGATGATTGGAGCGGTTTCTTCAAGCCTTCAAGCAGCGTCCGCATTCCGGGCCGCGAGAGTGTCCACTCGATTTGGCGCGTCACGGCCAGCGGACCCTCGGTCAGCGGAAACCATAACGGCATGGCCTTGTGCAGGTCGTATCCGTCGGCGTGCAACTTCGCCAGCCACTGAAGCCAGAAATCAGTAGCCTGCGGCAGAAACGACTCGTAAACGGCAAGGAGCCCCGGCACGTCTGGCTTGAACTTAGACCCAAGTTCACTGACGATCTTGCTGACGTTTTCGGCCTCGACCAGGCGCTCGTGGTGTTCGTCGTATGAGGGCATGTTCAGGCGCGCGAACAGCGAGGTCACCAAGTCACTGGCCAGAACGGGTTCCGCCGTTTCCAATTGCACCCAGGGTATCTCCGCGCCAATGTTGATATAGGCATCCGCGGGGGCGGTGATGAGCCTGGAAATTCGATGGTTCGCGCTCTCCTTGTTTCTCTCCCGCTTCAAAGTCAAAGGAGAAGCAGCTTCAGTCTTATCAGCAATCTCGCGGATGACAGAGTAGGCGCGCTCACGGTCGAGTTGGCCAAACGTCGGAAGCAGGTCCTTAATTTCCAACAGCACTTCAGGGCTAGGCAGGAATGTCGCCCCAAGAACGTCTCCGCGGCGGTGTGTAGGAAGCCGCGTTGCAACGCTTCCCACGATCTCATTGCGCAATCCTGAGGGAACCACTTCCATGGCTGCAAGCCGGCTGGCCGCTCGCATGGTGGCGATTCGGACGATCTGCGTGGGGTCGTCGAGATTGCGCACCAGTCCCTCAATGACCTGGGGAGTAATCCGTGCCCGCCCGGAAGCGAGCTGCGTTATTTTAGGTGAGAATTCGATTGGTCGCCGCCTCCCGCCGCAGTCCCAGAATTGCCCGTCAATTAGTGCTCGGGACCCTTCAATCATTGCACCGGACAGGAGCTTGAGAAGTGCCCTGGCACCAGGATCAAAACGTCTTCCCGCCCCTCCAGTTCCATCATGACCAGTGACCTGCCAACTGCGAAGGCGTTCCTAACAGATTGGCCGGCGAAGATCGCCTGGTAGAAACCCGTTGCAAAGCAGACCGCCAGAGTGTCGCTGACGGCGTCGGACATGCAGACGCTGGCCGACGTGCAGCCGATAGGACGCTGGCTTCGCTCGCTGAGTAGCAGCAGTTCAGGACCACAAATTCAACGCGATGTTCGACGGCGTTCAGCAAGCTGGCGATCGCCTTGCAGGACACCGGTTTCAGTTCACCGGAATCATTCTCAAAACACAGTTGGCCCGAGGCCGTGCCGTGCCCTGAAAAATGGATCATCGCGGGTTTCACCCGCAGCACCGCCTCGGTTATATCTCTGGGGCGGGCCGACGGGCAGGTCTCGATGCTAAAGCCTTCGCGATTACTGCTTGACCGAAGTGTCGAGCGGATCTCCCTCTCTTCTTCTTGCAGCCTCAATCGCGGCGCCCGACGGGGGTCAGGCGATACGTACAAGATGGTCTTTTTGGCCTGTTTGGCATCGGCTTCCTGCGCGTTGATCAGGTCCCAGCCTTTGGGTGTGAGCGCCTCAAGGTTGACCGCGTAGGTGTAGCTGCCATTGCTGGTCCATGTTCCGGTGGCAAGTCCTGAATCCAGCAACAGCTCCTTGTGAAATGTGATCTCTCGCGCATCGTAGCCATTCAGATCGGCGTTATGTTCGCTGCCTTTGAGCCGTTCAAGCAATGCCCGCTGAAGGCGCCAGTCGAACTGAAGGCCATCCGTGGAGAAGGCGGCCACAGTCTCGATGCAGTACAGATCATTCTCGAGATAGGAGTAGGTGCCGCCGAAGGACTTGCAACGTTGCGCACTTTCCTCAAGTTCTCGAAGGGCTTTTACATAAGCCATCTGGGAATCATTGCGGCGAGACGCGCGGATGCTGTCCACCGGAGGAGCCAACTGCAGCACTTCGGCGACTAACTGTTGGAGCGAGCGGTCCTGCCTCGGCGCCTTATCAGAGATCACACGGCCTAAAGCTGCCAGCGTTCTCGCTAGTTCGCGATGGTTTGTCATACTCAGAGAACAAAAGGGAGCCCACGATGCGACAAACTTGTTGATCCGGCAATTGTCGATTTACAAGCATAACTCAAGAAAATGCAGGAAAAGGCTGTTTTTTGCCGAGCGCCGTAAGGTGCCAGGCAGGCCGCGTATCGTCGATTGGTTCGCATCCATCCGCGTTTTCTCTTTTTCTGCGAGCGTAGAATTACGGAATGTCGCAGGTTGGAGAAGCACTCTCGGAAACTCGCATCCGTTCCTTGCTCACGCTTAAGTGATCTTCGCGAGCTGGGTCCGCAGCACGTTTCTTGCCGCTGATTGGAAAGGGAAACGAACACGCCCGACGCGCGATTTCCAGCGCGCTAGGCTTACGGCTCGCAGACCTAGTTCAGGTCAGGCTCAAGAAAGCTTGTTTATCAGCACCAGAACGCGATTTTTGCAGCAAAGGAGCGCTTGCCAGAAATGCCAAACCGACACGCAGACCAGAAGCGGCTCAGGAGATGACCGACTGCCAGGAAAGGCTCGCGTCATTCAGGAGCGATTCAGGGCATTTTCTGGCGTTCAGGGGTACTCAGGTATACCCCGAGCCTCCAGAAGCGTCCAGGGGCTTCAGAACGCAAATCCGGGGGTATTCCAGAGGGCTACCGCAACGTTTTGGCTGGAATCGGGCTGTCTGCGTGCAATTTTCGCGGAAAGAAGGCCTAAACTCCTCTCATCAACTCCGACATGGTAATTCCAAATCCTCTGGAGAGCACCTCCAACATAGGCAGGCAGACGTTCTTTTTTCCACGTTCCAAATCTGAGATGTGCCCCCGGTCGATGCCGAAACGATGAGCCATTTCGACCTGGGAAAGGCCGCGCTTCTGGCGAAGCTTGCGGATTCGTTGCCCGAACCTGAGGGCAATAGGAGTGGACACGCTGCCATTGTGTGGTGTAGGCTCCGGCCTACCTATCGGCTCTGGCCGACAGTCCCTTGCCCGCACCATCTGGAAATAAGGAGTGCGCCATGCGCCGCCACCGCGCTTCATTGTTCTGCTTCACGTCTATTGTCTTGAGCTGTTTGCTCTGGTCGGGTTGCGGAGGCAGCGAGAATAGTTCACCGAGCACCGCAGCGATCAACCTCGCCGGGAATTGGCAAGCCAGCACAGTCTCGAAACTCGGGTACAACACGTCACTTGCGGGAACGCTCGCGCAAACCGGCAATCAGATTTCGGGGACGATGAGCATCAGCGGCTCGCC
>Ga0187846_10002002_pt1 | contig 11341 bp, 8 predicted proteins | sample TC_taG_FD_161473 | JGI IMG/M metagenome (GOLD analysis project Ga0187846, IMG submission 161473) | Biofilm microbial communities from the roof of an iron ore cave, State of Minas Gerais, Brazil - TC_06 Biofilm (v2) | ecosystem: Environmental > Terrestrial > Deep subsurface > Cave > Wall biofilm ... | reverse complement strand
GCCGCTTCAGAACAAAGCCTTCAAGCTGCTCGGCGTCAACCTCGCGCGTACCCAGTAAAACCACCCGCTACAGCGACGAATACCAACGGCGTCAAGCCGCTACGTCGCGTCCGTTGGCAAAGTTCGGCCTAGCGAGGCGGCACCGTCGCCTGCGCACGACCCAACACTCCAGGCTGATTCGCGTACCCCTGTACAATCGACGCGAGCGAGCTATCGGTCAACGAATCAAGGACGCCAATATGCCCCGACGTTGCGTGTCGCTATTGTGTGCGCTGCTGCTGGCGAGCTGCGCGGCGGTCGATTCGAAACGCGGCGATGCCACGCTCGACAAGATCAAGGCCAGCGGGACGATTACGCTCGGCTACCGCGAGGGCGCGGTGCCGTTTTCTTTTCTGGGCAAGGACGACAAGCCGGCCGGCTTCTCGGTCGACCTGTGCGAGCGGGTGGTAGAGGGCCTGAAGACGCAGCTCGCGCTGCCGGCGCTGAAGACCAATTGGGTTGCGGTGAATGCCGACAACCGGTTTCAGCAGGTCACCTCCGGACAGATCGATCTTGAGTGCGGCACCACCAGCGTGACCTTGACGCGCCAGGCGGAAGTCGATTTCAGTCTCATGACCTTCCTCGATGGCGGCGCGTTTCTCACGCGCCCCGGTACGTCGCCGAAGACGCTGGGTGAACTGCACCGGCTGCGCGTTGCCGTCAGCACCGGCACGACCACGGAAAGCTATCTGCGCAAAGCGCTGGGTAGCCAGAAGATCCAGGTCGAGATCGTGCCGGTGAAGAGCCATGCCGAGGGGCTTGCGCTGCTGCGCGACGGCAGTGTGGCGGCCTACGCCTCCGACCGCACGGTGCTCATCGCGCTCGCGCTCACGGCCGGTCAGGGGTCGGCGTTCCAGCTCTCGGAGATGATGTTCTCCTACGAGCCCTACGCACTGATGCTGCGCCGCGATCCGGACTTCCGGCTGGCGGTGAACCGGGTCCTGGCCGGCATCTACCGCAGCGGCGATATTGTTGGCATCTACGTGCGCTGGTTCGGTTCCATCGGCGAACCGACCGACGCACTGAAAGCGATGTATATCATCCAGTCGCTGCCGGAGTGAGGCACGCGACGCGCGCCGATCACTGAAACTCGATGATCGGCTGATCGACCGCCAAGCTGTCGCCGGTCTTCGCCAGCACGGACTTCACGACCGCGTCGTGTTCGGCGCGCAGCACGTTCTCCATCTTCATCGCCTCGATCACCGCGAGCTTTTCGCCGCCCTTCACCTTCTGGCCGGGCGCAACGGCCACCTCGGCGAGCAACCCAGGCATCGGCGAGAGCAGAAACTTCGACAGGTCGGGCGGGGCCTTCACCGGCATCATCGCCTGCATTCTCGCGGCGTGTTCGGTGAGCACCAGCACGTCGGCCTGCACGCCGCTGTGCGTGAGGCGGTACTTCGTGCCGACGCGCTCGATTTGGACGCTGACGAGCTTGCCGTTGATGGCGCCGACGAAGAGCGGCTCGCCGAGCCGCCACTCGGAGCGCACGCTAAGGGACTTGCCGCCGAACGTGACTTCCTGGCCACCGGCGATCGAGCGGATCTGGATCGGGCATGGCTCGCCGCGCAGCGTAGCGACGCGCTGGTCGCCGAGCGTCCGCTCATGTCCCGGTACTTGGCCGGCGATCTTCGCTGACCGCTCGGCGTAGCGCCAGTGCACCGCCGCGGCGACGGCAATGAACAGGCTTGGATCGCCGATCGCGCTCTCCGCCGGCTGGTAGCCGTGCGGGAACTCCTCGGCGATGAAGCCGGTGTGGAACGTCCCGGACGCGAAGCGCACATGGCGCGCAACGGCGGCGAGAAAGGCCAGGTTGTTGGCCGGCCCCCTGATGACGAAGGCGTCGAGCGCTGCGGCGAGCCGCAGTCGCGCCTCGTCGCGGTTCGCGCCGTGGCAGATGAGCTTGGCGACCAGCGGGTCGTAGTACATCGATACTTCGCCGCCCTCCGCGACGCCGGTGTCCACTCGCACCTCGCCCGCGCGCTCCTCCGGCGGCCGATAAGTGATCAGTCGACCGGTCGCCGGCAGAAAGTTGCGCGCCGGATCCTCAGCATTGATCCGGGCCTCGATCGCCCAGCCGTCCATGCGGACTTCGTCCTGTCCGAACGCGAGCTTCTCGCCGGCCGCGACGCGGATCATCAGCTCAACGAGGTCAAGACCGGTGATCATTTCGGTGACCGGATGCTCGACTTGCAGTCGGGTGTTCATCTCGAGGAAATAGAAGCGCCGGTCCTTGCCGACGACGAACTCGACGGTGCCTGCCGAGCGGTACTTCACCGCGCGCGCGAGCGCGACCGCTTGCTTGCCCATCGCCTGGCGCGTGGCCTGATCGAGGAACGGCGAGGGCGCCTCCTCGAGCACCTTCTGGTGGCGGCGTTGGATCGAGCACTCCCGCTCCCAGAGGTGCACGATGTTGCCGTGTCCGTCGCCGAACACCTGCACCTCGATGTGTCGCGGCTCCTCGATGAACTGCTCGATGAAGAGCCGGTCGTCGCCGAACGCGCTGCGCGCCTCGTTCTGGCAGCTGACGAAGCCCTCGCGGCACTCGCTGTCGGAACGCGCGATGCGCAATCCCTTGCCGCCGCCGCCCGCGCTCGCCTTGATCATCACCGGATAGCCGATGCCGCGGGCGATCGCCACGGCGTGAGCGGCGTCGCGGATGACGTCGGTGGAGCCGGGAATCGTGCTAACGCCGGCCTGCGTGGCGAGTTTCTTGGAGGCGATCTTGTCGCCCATGCTGGCGATGGCCGGGCGATTCGGACCGATGAAAACGATGCCCGCGGCCTCGAGCGCCTGGGCGAAGGCCTCGTTCTCGGACAGAAAGCCGTAGCCCGGATGCACCGCCTCGGCGCCGGTGCTGCGGCACGCATCGACGATGCGCTCGATGACCAGATAGCTCTGTGCCGAAGGCGCTGGGCCGATCGGCAGCGCTTCGTCGGCGCGCACCACGTGCAGCGCATCGCGGTCGGCCTCCGAGTACACCGCCACCGTGCTGATGCCCATGCGGCGCGCGGTCTTGAGCACCCGGCAGGCGATCTCGCCCCGGTTCGCTACTAGGATTTTTCCGAACATGAACTCGGCGCCGCCCACCGGCCGTGCGGCGTGGCGATCCGCTCCACTACAACGGAATGTTGGCGTGTTTGCGCCACGGATTCTCGAGCTTCTTCTCGCGCAGCATCGCGAGCGAGCGGCAGATCCGACGGCGCGTCTCGCGCGGCATGATCACGTCGTCGATGAACCCGCGGTGGCCGGCGATGAACGGGTTGGCGAACTTCTGGCGGTACTCCTCGGTGCGCTCGGCGATCTTCTGCGGGTCGCCGAGATCCTTGCGGAAGATGATCTCGACCGCGCCTTTCGGGCCCATCACCGCGATCTCGGCCGAGGGCCACGCGAAGTTCACGTCGCCGCGCAGGTGCTTGGAGCTCATGACGTCGTAGGCCCCGCCGTACGCCTTGCGCGTGATCACCGTCACTTTGGGCACCGTCGCCTCGGCGAAGGCGAACAGCAGCTTCGCGCCGTGCTTGATGATGCCGCCGTATTCCTGCGCGGTACCGGGCAGGAAGCCGGGGACATCGACGAACGTGATGATCGGGATGTTGAAGCAGTCGCAAAAGCGCACGAAGCGCGCGCCCTTGATCGAGCTCTTGATGTCCAAACAGCCCGCCAGCACGAGCGGCTGGTTGGCGACGATGCCGACCGGCTGGCCGTTCATGCGCGCGAACCCGACGACGATGTTCTTCGCGTGCTCGGGCTGGATCTCGAAGAACTCGCCTTCGTCGCCGACCTTGAGGATCAGCTCCTTGATGTCGTACGGCTTGTTGGGGTTGTCCGGCACCAGCGTGTCGAGCGCGGGGTTCTCGCGGTCTGCCGGATCATCGGTCGGCCAAACCGGCGGCTTGGCGCGGTTGCTGCCGGGCAGGTGGTTCACCAGCCGGCGCGTCATCATCAGCGCCTCGACGTCGTTCTCGAACGCGCAGTCGGCGACGCCGGACTTGGTCGAGTGCGTGATCGCGCCGCCCAGCTCCTCCTGCGTCACCTCCTCGTGCGTCACGGTTTTCACGACATCCGGACCGGTGACAAACATGTAGGAGGAGTCCTTGACCATGAAGATGAAGTCGGTCATCGCCGGCGAGTACACGGCGCCGCCGGCGCACGGCCCCATGACGACCGAGATCTGCGGGATCACGCCGGATGCGAGGACGTTGCGCTCGAACACCTCGGCGTAGCCACCGAGCGATGCCACGCCTTCTTGAATGCGCGCGCCGCCCGAATCGTTCAGGCCGATCACCGGCGCGCCCACCTGCAGCGCCTGGTCCATGATCTTGCAAATCTTCTCGGCGTGCGCCTCCGAGAGCGCGCCGCCGAATACCGTGAAGTCCTGGCTGAAGACGAAGACCAGCCGGCCGTTGATGGTGCCGTAGCCGGTCACCACGCCATCGCCTGGGACTCTCTGCTCGACCATGCCGAAGTCGGCGCAGCGGTGCTCGACGAACATGTCCCACTCCTCGAACGAGCCGGGGTCGAGCAGCAGGTCGAGCCGCTCGCGCGCGGTGAGCTTGCCCTTGGCGTGCTGCGCGTCGATGCGCTGCTGGCCGCCGCCGAGCCGCGCTTGCGCGCGCTTCTCTTCGAGCTGGCGCAGGATGTCTTGCATAGTTTCCTCCCGGAAAGCTTTCGGCCGCGGTTCTCAACCCTTCGCGAGACGCAGCAATCGCGCGGCCGCCGCGGCAGGCGTCGTCGACCCGGCCGCGACCGCCTCCTCGATCGCCGCGCGCTCGCGCCTCACCGCCGGGTGCTGGTAGAAGCGGCTGCGCAGCTCGTGCTCGAGCAGCGCGCTCAGCCAGTCGAGGGCTTGCCGACGGCGCTTCGCCTGGAACGCGCCGCTCGCCGTGCACAGTGCGCGATAGCGCTCCGCTTCGCGCCAGAACGCGTCGACACCGTCGCTCTTGAGCGCGCTCAGCGTAAGTGCCGGCGGCGCCCAGTCCGCGGTCGGCGGGTGCAGCATCGACAGCGCATTCGCGATCTGCGTGCGCGCAAGTTCGGCCGCCTTCGGATCGATGTCGGCCTTGTTCACGACCACGATGTCGACGAGCTCGATGATCCCGCGCTTGATTGCCTGCAAATCGTCGCCGGCGTTGGGCAGCGCGAGCAGCACGAACAGGTCGGTCATGCCGGCGACCGCGATCTCCGACTGGCCGACGCCGACCGTCTCGATCAGCACCGCGTCGTGCCCTGCGGCCTCGCACACGAGCATCGCTTCGCGCGTGCGGTGCGCCACGCCGCCGAGGATTCCACCCGAAGGCGAGGGTCGAATAAACGCCTGCGGCTCGCGCGCGAGGCGCTCCATCCTGGTCTTGTCGCCGAGAATCGAACCGCCAGAAATCGCGCTCGAGGGATCGACCGCGAGCACCGCTACGCGCTGGCCGAGCGTCGCGAGATGCAGTCCGAGCGCCTCGATGAACGTGGACTTGCCGCTCCCGGGCGCGCCGCTGATACCGATGCGGAACGCGCCGCCGGTGTGTGGCGCGAGCGTATCGAGGACGTTTTGGGCGCGCACCTGATGGTCGCGGCGCGAAGATTCGATCAGCGTGATCGCCTTCGCGAGCGCGCGCGGCTCGCGCGCGAGCACCCCTTCGACCAACGCTCGATCGGCGGCGTCGAGCCGCTCGGCCGGCGCCATCGCCCGCCGCTCGGCCGGCATCACTTCCGGCCCGCGCGCGCCGCCCGGACTGCCGCCAGCACCTGCTTCGCAGCGTCCGAAACCACCGTGCCGGGTCCGAGCACCGCCGCCACCCCCGCGCGCTCGAGGAACGCGTAGTCCTGCGCCGGGACCACACCGCCAACCACAACCACGATCTCGCTCGCGCCTTGATGGCGTAGCGCCGCCACCAGCGCCGGCACCAGCGTCTTGTGCCCTGCGGCGAGGGTCGAGACGCCGATGGCGTGCACGTCGTTCTCGATCGCTTGGCGCGCCGCCTCCTCGGGAGTCTGGAAGAGCGGCCCGATGTCGACATCGAAGCCCAGGTCGGCAAACGCGGTGGCGATCACCTTCGCGCCGCGATCGTGCCCGTCCTGGCCGAGCTTCGCGATCATGATCCGCGGCCGCCGCCCCTCTTCGGCGGCGAACGCCTCAATGTCCGTTTTCAATGCGTTCCAGTCCGCATCGTCAGTGAATGCCGCGCCGTACACGCCGGAGACCGTCTGCGAACTCGCAGTGTAGCGGCCCCACACTTTTTCGAGCGCGTCGCTTACCTCGCCGACCGTCGCGCGCACGCGTACCGCCTTGATCGCAAGGTCAAGCAGATTACCCTGGCCGGTGCGGGCGGCAGCGCTCAGCGCGGCGAGCGCGGTCGCGACCGCCGCCGGATCGCGCCGCCTGCGCACCTCCCGCAGGCGCTCGATCTGCGCTTCGCGCACCGCGGAGTTGTCGATCTCGCGGATCGCTACCGGCGCCTGGTCGGCGAGGCGGTACTTGTTGACCCCGACAATCACGTCCTCGCCGCGATCGATGCGCGCCTGCTTCTCGGCGGCGCAGGCTTCGATCTTCAGCTTTGCCCAACCCGATTGAACGGCCTTGGTCATGCCGCCCATTTGCTCCACTTCGTCGATGATCGCCCACGCTCGATCGGCCATGTCCTGGGTCAGCGTCTCCATCATGTAGGAGCCGGCCCACGGGTCGACGACGGCCGTGATGTGCGTCTCCTCCTGCAGGATGAGCTGGGTATTGCGCGCGATGCGCGCCGAAAAATCCGACGGCAGCGCGATCGCTTCGTCGAAGGAATTGGTGTGCAGCGACTGCGTGCCGCCGAACACCGCCGCCATCGCCTCGATCGCGGTGCGCACGACGTTGTTGTACGGATCCTGCTCGGTGAGCGACCAACCCGAAGTCTGAACGTGGGTGCGCAGCATCAGCGAGCGCGGGTTCTTCGGATCGAACTCCTTCATGATGCGCCACCACAGCAAGCGCGCCGCGCGGAGCTTGGCGATCTCGAGATAGAAATTCATCCCGGCACAGAAGAAGAACGACAGCCGTCCGGCGAACTCGTCGATATCTAGCGCGCGCTCGAGCGCCGCGCGCACGTACGCCTTGCCGTCCGCCAGCGTGAAGGCGAGCTCGAGCGCCTGCGTGGCGCCGGCCTCCTGGATGTGATAGCCGGAGATCGAGATCGAGTTGAACTTTGGCATCTGCCGCGCGGTGTACTCGATGATGTCGGCGACGATCCGCATCGACGCCTCCGGCGGGTAGATGTAGGTGTTGCGGACCATGAATTCCTTGAGGATGTCATTCTGGATCGTCCCCGACAGCTGGTCCTGGGGCACGCCCTGCTCCTCGGCCGCGACGACGTACCCGGCGAGCACCGGCAGCACCGCGCCGTTCATCGTCATCGAGACCGAGACCCGGTCGAGCGGGATGCCGTCAAAGAGGACTTTCATGTCATCGACCGAATCGATCGCGACGCCTGCTTTGCCGACGTCGCCGACGACGCGCGGATGGTCGGAGTCGTAGCCGCGGTGGGTGGCGAGATCGAATGCCACCGATACGCCCTGCTGCCCGCTGTCCAAATTGCGCCGGTAGAACGCATTGGACTCCGCAGCGGTCGAGAAGCCAGCGTATTGCCGGATCGTCCACGGTTTCACGGCGTACATCGTGACCTGGGGTCCGCGCACGAACGGCTCGAAACCGGGCAGGGTGTCGGCGTACGGCAGGTCGCGCGTGTCGGCCGCGGTGTAGAGCGGCTTCACGTCGATCCCCTCGGGCGTACGCCAGACGAGGGGCGTGCCGGCGGATTTCGTCGCCGCCCGGTGCCAGTCCTCGAGGCGCGGGCGCTTCGGCATTCGATCGTTCATCGTCGTTCGCCTTCGCGAAGGATGCGCTCGCCCGGCCGGCGGCCGCGCCAGCGGGGCGAAATGCTGCTGCTATTCTAAGCGGGAACTCTGTTGCAGGGCAGCAGGGGCTATTTGGACACGTCGCGGCGGCGACGCGCAAAGACGAGCCATGCGGCGATGAAGATCGCGGCGAGCGCCGTGAACACCCAGCCTTCGAGGCGGTGCAGGTCGCCGAGGATCAACGTCAACGCTTCGCCGAAGAGGTAGCCGGCGCCAGCGATCAGTATGGCCCAGATCACGGCGCCGATCAGATTGAGCACCATGAACCGCAGCGGTTCGATGCGCGTCATGCCGAGCGCGAATCCGCCGATGAGGCGCAGCCCATACATGAACCGATTCGCCGGCACCACCAGTACATCGTAGCGCTCCAGCGCCGCGGCGACCCGGGCGACCGGAAAGGCGAGCTGCGGGAACCGCGCGACGATTCGGGTGCCGTAGCGGCGGCCGAGCCAGTAGCCGACTTGATCGCCGAGGAAGCTCCCGACCGCGGCAATCACCATGACCCATTGCAGCGCGAGGTAGCCGCGGTCGGCGGCGAGCCCGCCGAGCGCGACCAGGGTCTCGCCCTCGAGAAAGCTCCCAACGAAGACGGCCGCATAGCCGTACGACTGGACCAGCGCAGCAAAGTCCATCGGCAGGGATCGCGCGCGCGAAAAGGGCGATTCTGCCGGCCGTGGCATTGCCGTGTCGAGCGCCGCGACGGGCGGCGCGGGCGCGCATAATGCCCGGTGCGCTCGCGTCGGGAGGAGGTCTTCGGTGCGTGTCCTACTGTCGGTGCTGATGGTCCTACCGCTGGCCGCCCACGCCGGCGGCTCCAACTACGGCGTTCCCGCCGGCGCGCGAGACATCGCCGGCAAGATCACCGAGTGGCCGGTGCCGACGCCGAAATTCGCGCGCGATCCGGCGATCGGCCCCGACGGCAACATCTACATCACGGTCATGCTGGGCGACAAGATCGAGCGCTTCGACGTGAACGGACAAAAGTTCACCGAATGGAATCTACCGGCGAACGCGCACCCGCACGGCCTAGTGGTGACCAAGGACGGGCACGTGTTCTACACCGGCAACGGCAACGGCACCATCGGCGAGCTCGATCCAAAGACCGGCAAGGTGGTCGAGCACAAGGCGCCGTCCGGCGGCGACCCGCACACGATCATCCTGGCCGACGACAACACGCTGTGGTTTACGGTGCAAGGCGGCGGGCGCATCGGGCGCCTGGACCGGAAGACCGGCCTCGTCACCGAGTACCAGACCTCGGGCGGCCCCTACGGGCTCGCGCTCGACAAGCAAGGCAACGTCTGGTTCTGCCGGTTCAGCGCCGATTCCCTCGGCCGGCTCGATCCGCGGACCGGGCAGATCACGACCCTCCCGACCGGTCCGGGCTCGCAGCCCCGGCGCATCGCCGCCGCGCCCGATGGCACGCTCTGGGTCACCTACTACGGCCGCGGCAAGCTCGCGCGCGTCGATCCGGCGGCCGGCAAGGTGCTCACCGAATACGAGATGCCGGCGGGCGCGGCGGGCGGGCCCTACGCGGTCACCGTCGATGCCCGCGGGCGCGTGTGGGCGAACGAGATCCAGACCGACACGGTCGCGATGCTCGATCCCGCGACCGGCAAGTTTCAGGTCTACGCGCTGCCCTCCAAGGGCGTCGGCATTCGCAAGGCGATCATCGACGGCGAAGGCCGGTACTGGTACATGGGCAGCCACAACGGCCGCCTCGGGGTCATAGAATAAGATTTGCCGTCGCCCGTTCAATTCCAAACGGGACGCGGCACAGCGGTTGGCCTGACGGCGTGTCCCAAACGGGCGCGGCGCCGGCGATGAACGATCTCGCTCGGCGGGGACGGCACGTTGCCGCGCCGGTCTTTCTGATCGACGGTTCGCTGGTGCGATCAGCCGGCGAGGAACGTCGCGATCGGCGCCGCGATCGTCCCCGGCGCCTCCTCGGGGATGAAGTGACCGCACGGCACCGCGAAGCCGTGCACATCGGCGGCGTAGTGACGCCAGACCCCGAGCGGGTCCGCCGACTTTCCCTGGCCGACGAACGTGTTGGACCAGATGGCGAGGAGCGGGCAGGCGATCCTGCGGCCGGCCGCGATGTCCGCTCGATCGTGCTCGTCGTCGAGGGTCGCACCGGCGCGATAGTCGGCGCACGTTGCCGCGATCACCTCGGGCCGTCGAAAGCAGCGCTGGTACTCGGGCAGCGCATCCTCGAGCGGCGCGAAGTTGCGCGCCCACTTGCGGCACAGAAACGCCAGCCAAAAATCGGGGTCGGCCGCGATCAGCCGTTCCGGCAGCCCATCGGGCTGGGCGAGGAACCCCCAGTGAAACGTGTTGACGGCGAAGGCGCGGGTCGCGGCCGCCCACATCGCGCCGGTGGGAATGATGTCGAGCAGCGCGAGCCTCGCCACGCGTGCGGGATGGTCGTACGCCATGCGGTAGGCAATACGCGCGCCGCGGTCATGCCCGACGACGGCGAAGCGTTCGTGGCCGAGCGCGCGCATCAGCGCGACCAGCTCGGCCGCTAGCACACGCTTCGAGTAGTTCGCCGCATCGGGCTCCGGCGGCGGTGCGTCGCTGTCGCCGTAGCCCTTGACATCCGGCGCGACCACGGCCAAGCCGCGTGCGAGCTCGGGCGCCAGATGCCGCCAGACGAGATGCGTTTGCGGATAACCGTGCAGCAGCAATACGGCGGGTCCGGCGCCCGCCGTGTGGACGCTGAACGTTGCGCCCGCCGCCGCGACGCGGCGATGCGCGAGCCCGGCGATCATCGCTTGGCCGCCAACTCGAGCAACGCCGCGATCGACGGCATCACCACTCGGCGCCGCAAAGGCCGAGCGCGCGGAGCGGACCGGGCCTTAGGCGACGCCGTGACTCTTGAACCACGCGAGCATGCGCTTCCAACCGTCCTCCGCGGCTTCCTGGCGGGCGATGACGCTGGTTCATGAACCCTCCCGATGGGAGCGGTGGGGCGGTGCGCGAGAATGCCGCGCATTCTGCCATCTTCCTGTTTCGGGAGCGAGATCAGCGCCGCCCTGGGCCGCTATCCCGTGGCCTAGCCGGTCGCGCGCGGGCGGCGCGTGGCGTGGTCCGCGCTCCCGCCTCGCTCGGCGCGCCGGCTGAGGCCGGCCTACTGCCGGCCATCACGAACGCCGTTCTCGCGCCGTTCCGCAATGCGCGCGATGCACGCGCGTCGGGCGATGGACGCCCGGCGATGGGTCACGGCGCGACGGCGATCCGGCACGAGACGGCTGACGCCCGCCGCGCCCAGCCGTTGGCGATCGGCGGGTCGGGTCGAGCGGCCGACCCGCCCGGTCAAATTTCACACCGCGGGTCGTCCTCGCCGGCGGCGACGCAGCCCTGGCATGAACCCTGCAGCGTTTGCGGTCGGTGGCCGCGGTTTCGGATTGGGGGAACGGAC
>Ga0187846_10002001_pt1 | contig 11345 bp, 20 predicted proteins | sample TC_taG_FD_161473 | JGI IMG/M metagenome (GOLD analysis project Ga0187846, IMG submission 161473) | Biofilm microbial communities from the roof of an iron ore cave, State of Minas Gerais, Brazil - TC_06 Biofilm (v2) | ecosystem: Environmental > Terrestrial > Deep subsurface > Cave > Wall biofilm... | reverse complement strand
ACTCAAATCATACAGTTGGTGATCAAGATATTCCGGGTTCTTATGTTCCCGTCTCATTACCACCATCTTGCATCCACCTTCGGCCATAGACATGTACACCTAAATAGGATAGAATCTCCTTGGGAGTGCCGGAAATAGGCATGTATGATACCTTTGCATATTTGGCCGGTACATTATGTACAACAGACGAATCGTTGTACCCATATGTATTTTTATAAGTTATGCGGTGTGTCAGCTGCGCATTCCCATCCGGGAATACGTAATAACACCATGGCCTCTTGTTTCTTCCAATTCGGAAGACACCCCAGACTACAGCCTTACCATCGAATTGATTGTTCAAAACCTCGACCCACTCCATGAGTTTCATACGATAGGCATCTGTAGCAATCATTTTGAAGATGTGTGCTGGGTAAATCATATCTTCCTCATAGCGGCAGTCAGCCTGAATTTGGCCATCCTTCAATTCAGGTATGACAGAATAGCACCAGACTTTACCCCGGTGTTGAGAATGAGTTGTGTTAATATTACACAAACTCATTGTCTCGCCATTCTTAACCCAAACCTTCTCCCCTCTCTCAAAGGGACTCTCCCGTTTCTTCCCGGGTTTATTGGCAGCTTTCTTTTTAGCTTTAGGTTTCTTCTTCAGAATACCAGCCTTCTCAGCTGCCACAAGCAAAATAGGTTTCTTTGCCATATTAGTCGATGGGGACCAAATCCTTGGTATCCACCCTGCGCGAATGCGACAAACGGAATCCGCTCCCACTCCACCCTAATTTAATCTGATAAGAGGCATCCACTTGTGGAGCAGGTTTGAAACCCATCTTATAGTAGAATAACGCCAGCAGAGGATTTGCAAACCGTGGCGCGCTATACGCATTGTAATAATACCAATGATTATTATCTACTATTCCCTCTTCTTTTATCAGCGATTTTAGCCAGCTATCGTAGGCTGCCGGGAAGGTAAACATCAACTTCTCCACTGCTACCTGTTTGCCTGACTTGACTCGAGCTATGATAAAATTCCTGTTCTGTGGAGGTTTGCCGCCTAACGACAAAGGTTTTGGCAAAGCGCCAAACAAGAAGCGAGATGTAAATTGGTCTAGTGGTTCATGACCACCATCAGCCAACATCTTTTGACGCGCGCGGCGCTCCAACTCAATCGGAGCAATCTCCCGAAGAGATTGCCATTTATACATCTCATACATTATACTGGACTTCTTATCGGCAAGCCATTTGTCGACTGTTATTAACCAAGCCAATCCACGGCGGTGGGTCAATTCTGTCTCGGACATTGTGGCAAACTCTGCCAGGTCTTCATTAGGTAAGTCCCTCAAGAGATTATCCACTTCCGCCTTGGATTCCCCATTGAGACAAGAATATTCTTGTGAAACAGCATTCCCACTAGCGTTTGGATTCTCCAGCTTGGTTTCAGCCCAAGCTTCTGGCGTCAAGAAATCGTTGGCCACATGGAAAGAATGAATGATTTGATCTTCATTCTCCATATCAGCCAATTTCTTTAGTAGTCTTTCATCTTTCATGTATGACTCCCATGCAAATCAAAGAGATGGTTCCTTGTGATATCAACGATAAGCCTCGATATTGCCTTGACATCAGGCGTAGATGGGACCGCAAATTCTTCTGGTCGTAGACTATCAATCTTTGCCACCATATCATCGGCGTAGTTTACTACCTCCTCATAGGTCCACTTACCTGCTCTGATGTCTAATAGTTCGGCAGCGTCGGGCCGGCGAACAAATAGATTACCAGTCGTAAGTATTTCCAACCCGGCGCGTAGCAAACGAACAAGATGCATCGCATGCTTTGTATCATAACCGAACTGTAGCTCCGTGCTATGACGGTCTGGGTTCCGTTCAGCCATCCAAGTGACATACTGGTCTCGTTTCTTTTTTGCCTCATCATATAGATGTTTCTGAAACAAATGTTTCCCTGGGGCAATCTCCTTGAGGAATCTATCATCCTCTGGATCAGGACAAATGATATTCGATCCTTTGAATATTTCAACAGCCTCATTCGATGGCAGCAAATCTAGAAAACCTGTGGGAAAGATATCCCCCAACCTCTGAAGCATATTCTCACCAAAGCGCCATGCCACCCACTCCTTGGTAACTCTGCGATTTCTAACCAAGGGTTCTAATATTCCAATGTCATGCAACTCTTGAGCCAACCATTTGGTATGGACTCTTATCCTATGGAGCTGGGCTTTTGCATATCCTACGAATGTTTTTTGGCATCTTTGAGAGAGGAAATCAATTCTCCGTTCTCTAAGTATATTTGCAGGCGGAGTGGCCAAAAGCACATCTTTGTCGTCCACGAAGAGCAATTCGAGCACATTCGGATTATTTGCAACTGCCAAATTGGCGTATTTCCGAATCGAGTAATAACTCTTGTCGTCTTCGCCCTGCTCAGAGAGCAGATCAAACACTTGCAATCCGAAGTAATACTCGATTGGTGGTATGAAAATACCAGCATAGTCGACATCAGACGTAGCGATGTTGGTCCCATAAGCATGGCTACCACACCTCACTTTGTAAATTAGATTGGCTTCAGCGAGTTGAGTTGTTGGATTCACGTTGCTTTCTCACGGGTATGTAGTATTCTTTTTTACTAGCGTGGATTTGGATTGAGCTCTTTGCTCGCAGCCAAATACAAAAGGCTGGAGCAAGCACAATACATCTCTTTGCTTTATCTAAAAGAGGATACCCATACACCCACCATTTCATCATTTCTTTTTGAACTTCGGCACCTTCAGAAGAAGGCGTGAGACCATATCAACTGCGTTCAATGCCACCTGATCCAATGCTACAGTCTTATTACACCAAACAGAAACCCTACGCGGAAAGACACCGTGAGGATTCTTTCGGCTAATTCTCATGTAGAGCTGGACTTTAGGATCTGTGGGTAAGGACTTTGTCGACGATGCCATAATCTTTAGCTTCTTCGGCTGTCATGATGTAATCTCGCTCACAGTCTATATGGATCTTCTCCAATGGCTGGCCTGTGTCTTCAGCCAGCATCTTCTCCAGTTGATCACGCATACGTGTAATCTCCTTGGCTTGGAGCAGAATATCCGTCTGCTGTCCACCACCACCATAAGACCATGGCTGGTGAATCAAGACGCGCGAAGAAGCAAGAGCTGCTCTTTCTCCTTTCTTACCCGCCGCCAATAAGACTGCCGCCATCGACGCACACTGCCCAAGACAATAAGTATGGACAGGCGGCTTGATGAAGCGGAGAGTATCGCGGATCGCAAGACCCGCCGTAATATCACCACCCGGGCTGTTGATAAAAAGTCGGATTGGATCCGTCTTGCTCTCGGCCTCGAGATGCAATAACTGCGCCACGACCACAGCCGCCACATAATCTACGATTGGAGTACCAATCAATACAATGCGATCTTTGTGCAAACGCGAAAAGATATCGTAGACTTTCGTTCTATTCCCATCGGTTTCTTCGATCATGGGAATGGTAAACATTTTTTCATTCATTTGCTACTCCTTTCGCAGGTAATTGCTCAATTGCTTTCTTGAACTGCCTCTTGAACTCTTCGATTACAAACTGTTCAAGTTGGTCCTGATTACCGACCAATCTACATAGATCCACCTTTACCTCCATATTGATACTCATATTGGTTTGATGGGAGGTTTTCACCTTGGGTTCCTCACCTTTGCAAGGAAAATCTTTGCCGGTAAGATACATGATTGCCGCAGCGAACTCGTGAGCTTGTGCCACACTCAGTCTGCCCCAAATCGGCTGAAGCATTTGCTTATAACCCCAACCTGGGCCACGTCCAATACCAATCTCAATCTCTCCAGTGTCAGCCTTCTTGAATAGACTGACCATACCTTTACCTTTGCCTCGACGGGCGCCAATGCCAGCACTATTTACGGCTATGTATACCCGTCCGTCAGCAGGCGGCTGTGTAATTGCCATGTTCACCTCGCTATATTGTGTGGGTCAGATGCTAATCCCACTGCGCGACCTGTGTCCAGATACTGCCTTTTGAATCTGTCCAAGCATTTAATGACTTTGTATTTCTTGTTGAGGATAGCATCAGATGCCTTGTTCTCTCCCGCTTCGTCGCGTAAGAGTCCCGCTGGATGTGGGAGACAATACACAGCCTTATCGGGTAACAAAGAAGTTGTATACCAATGACCCATATGAGAAGCCTCTTTGGGCTCTCCTCCCAAGAGACATCGCGCAGCACTCCAGCCCAACGTAACAATGACTTCAAGATGTGGCATTGCCCGGAGGACCCGCAGACATCGAGATGGAAAACAAGCGGCGTATTCGTCAAGTTCAGGTTCACGCTGACTTGCTTTCTCCTCGCCTGATTTCTTCACATCAGGCGGTTTACATTGGACAACGTTGATAACAAAAGCGTCTTTGTTGGTATCGATGTGTATGTATCCGAACCACTTGTCACACAACTTACCAGAACCACCAATAAGAGGCTTGCCTCCCTCCATTTCCTTGGGACCAGGCATAATAGACACGATAGCAATCTTAGCATTAGAATTCCCCCTCCAAACCAAACCTCTGTTATGTTTGGGGTTTTGGAAATGGCCCAGCCTGCAGTCATAACAAGGATGTGATAAATCCTTGATGACTATAAGACAATCCTCTTTCTCTTCATATAGGTCACCAAAATCGAGCATTACGTGCTCCGTTTGCGGCGAGTATACTTTACTACTCGATACTGTCCTACAGTATAACTAGCCTCTAATTGCAGCTGTTCCCGCGCAGCTTTTCGTGATATAAAGAATGTTTCAGGATGCCATTTGTTTTGTGGTGTCTTTCTCCACTCCAACATCCAGACATACATAGTTATATTTTCTCCTTGGACACCAAGAAATCAGGCGTATCCTCCTGGCCAAAGTTCTCCAGGAATTTTATAAGAGCGAAGACTTGATTGCTTTTTTCATCTGTCTTATTATGCCAACGCCACAACCTTACAGGTTTGTTTATAGCGTCGTAGAGTTCTTTTAATTGAGTTAGCTCCATTGGAAATTTGCGTCTGAACAAATACCAATAAGCAAGGCGTTCTGGAATAACTTCACCCAATGCTCTTCGGTAAGACATTTATTCCTTTTTATAGCGCCGCATGTCTATCTTCTCTTCATCAATGTTGACGAATAGTACAGCGGCTTCCGGGTAAATTCGGTGCATTTCCTTGCTCACAATTACACCCTTTCTGCCTTTTTTCCAAGAGGTCTTTGTCTCATGTTCACACTTTACTTGCCAACCTTGAACCTCCAACCAACTTTCATGCAGGGTTAGTCTCGCACGGACAAAGACTTGGTCCATGGCTCTATTGTCTGTGAAGCGTATGATGAGGTGTTGAGCCTTACGGTGATACATTAGTGTATAGGCCCCTGCTTGTAAGATTTCCAAATACTCTCTCTCATTTGGCTTCTTACTTGCCAGCCGGCGTACATAGCAAAAGACCCCAGCACCAACAACCAGAAGTCCTTACTACGCAACTTCCAGACTATAAATGCCAGGATGTGCTTCATTCGGGGAGCTCCAGTAATATACGACGCTGCCAGGCTTTGTATTTCAATGTATCTTCATCTTCTGCGAAAACCTGTTGGTCGAACATTCCTAGTATGAATCTGGCAACTTCAATAAGAGCTACAAAGATGGCTCTCAAAGGCCAGCCTAATAACCACGCTGCCTGTTTTATCATTTACCTTTGCCCCAAGTCAGTTGGACAGGGGAGAGGACATAATGGAAGGGCATGTTTCCTTCTTGGAAATAGACATGGTCGTCGGCCGTGTTATAAGAAATCACAACGTCCTCCGCCTGCATTACACCCAAGACATTGATAACATCCCCAGTAGCCAAACCTATTGTAGCCACTGGCCCTTCGGTCTTCTCCGTCTTTGGAATCACTTCCTGAAATTCAGAATTGAAACCTCTCGTAGCGAGGCGGACCTTGTCGTTGGAAACTGCCAAAGCAAAGCTACCTCCTTCAGCAAATGCTGTGAGGCGTGTAAATACCCCGGCAAATTGCTTTCGGTTGACTGTGGCTGTTTTGAATGCACTTGGTACAGTGAATACCCCTGCCACCTTCTTTGGATAGGGCGTGGCCAGCTGCCGAACACCCAAGACAACATCCGAAAAACGAAATAGAATTTCGTTCGTGTTGCCTTCCTTGGAAGTTGCACAAGCAATAGTTACTTCTTCTCCTTTATGCTTGGATAGTATGGCCTTAAGGGCGACCAAAGCATCTCGATGGATTCCACCGGTAAATCCGCCCGTAACCAACTGATCATGTATTTCAGCTTTCCCTGCAATGATTTTGTTGGTAGCTGTTGCCACGAGAGAGCTATCGCCAGCCTCGAGGAATACGTTCGAGAGCCAGGCACCATCGGCGACACTGTTGGCCCCCATGGCAGTACAGAATACTGTACGGGAGATTGCATCAACCAACGTCTGCGCGGATACAGTAAGATCAGGCTGGGACAGGCTTGGAATAGTCGACAATACCGTCGACATCTTTGCACTGTCCGCATGAACTGCGATTTCACTTTTGATTTGCTCATATTTCACCTGTAGCTTGGAGCCTGAAGGGCTCAAAGTCAGCTCAATGTTATCCTCATCCGGCAGAGAGGCAAGAATTGCCTGTAGGAGCTTGGGTTGGATTAAAGCGATACCATCCTTTTCCACCTCTGCTTCAACCTTTAACAATGTCCGTGCAAGACCGAGGTTGCTGGTATAGATTAATAACAGGCTCTTTGATTCCAAACCAACGGTTTGTCCGCTTGGTTTTGCCTGGCGGGCAATCAAAAAGACATAACTTCCAATGCTGGCCGCCTTGGTATCAAGAGTATGGCTTGCTTGTCCAATCGCATCGCGCAACTGCGCGATGTTTACCTTTGTCAACATCCGCCCTCCTTAACAGGCTCTGTATCCAACTCTGCCGACACTACTTCGAACTCACTGCACATATCAATGAGTTCTGTGAGGTCGGCAATAACCTCATCAGCCCCGCTGTACGTCCCCTGTGGGACTACTAGCTGGACTATCCAACGTTCCATCTTTTCTGCCATTATCTCTCCTTTCTTGATGCCAAATTACAACTATCCAAGTCTTCTACGAATGCTCTTGCTTGTGCCCGCGCCAGCACATCATTTGGGTTGACTAATAATGTAGCAATGGCCAAGCGCATAGCAAAAGCATGCTTACCCTGTAAAAAATAACCGGGCCAATCCTCACCAAATTGGACTGGCCCTGTTTCAACTCTTTCAGGCTGTTCTGAAAACTTTCTAATGTCCACCTACACGCTCCTGTTTTCCATCGTTGGGGTTTCTGATGCTGGCGTTGGTTTTTCTTCAGGCATACACAAAGTTTCAATTACTCCAAGCCGCTGCACAACACTAACTTCCATACCTTCCAATTTCTTATTTGTCTCATGCTGTTGCTTGATAATAATATTGACTTGGTCGCGCGTTTCATAGGCCGCACGCTGGACATTATAGAGATAATCATTCGTCAGTTTGCCTATGTAAGCACAAGCGATGCCAATGATTATCCCTATCGCAACCCAAGTTCCGGCCCACATATCAAGACTTCTTTACTGCTTCGGCCCGGACTTTCTGGCACGGAGCACAGAGTTGCGTCTTATATTTGCGCTGTGAGTTGGCAATAAGTTCCGTAATCGACAGGACCCTATCGCCATGCTGGAAGGGTTGGATGATACCATTACAGTCCTGACAATGCTTTTTAGGAACCGCCCAGTCAGGCAAATCTGGCGGAGCAGTAATTCGTTTTGAGGTGCTATCATAAGCGCACCATACACCCTTTGGTAGGTCGTAAAGATAACGGCCCAATCCAAAGCGAATAGCTGCTCGCTTGAATGCTTGAGCTTCCGCGGAAGTAATTGCATTTTCATCCGCCGCGTCGGATTCACCAGTGCCGCTATTTGAGCCGATGCCTTGAATCGTAAGGGAAGCAACCACCAAGACCTTGCCCTTGAAGATAAGCTTCTTCCAGTCAGACTCGGCTTGTGGGTTGAGGATTGGAGCAATAGTATAAACAGTATAACTTGTGCTCCACTTGTGAGGGCCAACAACTTCATTCAACCGGTCAGAGTATGCACGAGGATCTGCATAAGCTGCAGCAATAGCCTTCGTCTTGTCCTTGTTGGTGGCCTGTGGCTTCCAATAAATTAGCTCTGGATCGAACGGTTCGGCCAGAGCCTCAAGAGCATCCCGAAGCTGCTTGTCCGCAATCACTGCTTTTGCTTTCTCAAATTCCATCTTCAAATCTCCTTATCTTTATTATAGAATTCCTCAAAGCCTTCCCCAAAACGAAAAATTGGCTCAGGTGCCTTCGTCATTTCTACCTCGCGTGTTGTCTTCACTTTATTCCTTTACAAATTGAATAAAGTGTAGCAACTAAATGGGAAAATCCCAAAGGCCCATCAAAAGGAACATTCTCTGTTAGTTTTCTGATGGCCGCCGCACAGAATTCAGAGTTGTCGTCTTTGAGGAGTATTGACTTAAAGTAATTAGCTGTAACAGCTCTAATTGCCATGGCTTCATCGGCTGTGGCTTGTGCAAACAGCCGCTGAACGGATGGCCAATCTCTTTTCCAAACAGCCCTAGCAATCTCAAAAGCCTGGGGAGCATCCTGCGATCCAAAGGCCGCGGCAAGAGGATCCATTCCTCCGTAGAAGCAATCCACCGCGTTGAGGATTGCTCTGGGATAAATGATGTTCTCTTGAACCAGGACCTTAATAAGTTCCTCAATCTTTGGTTCACTTCCACCTTTCTTTCCAAGGAATTGCAGACCACGATAGACGAGAAGAGCTACTTGATCCGCCTTAAGGCCTTGTAATGCATACGATACACACCTATCGCGTAGGGTAGGGATAAGTTTCGTAGGTTCTGTCGTACAGAAAATCCAAATTGTAGATGGCGGAGCATCCTCCACATGTTTAAGCAGAGCATTCTGTGCCTGTTTTGTTAGCTGATGTCCTTCATCAAGTACGATAATCTTATAATCTCCCAATAACGGACGATGCTGAGCTTGTTCCCCAAGCTCTCGAGCGGCATCAACACCCGTTTCATCCGCAGCGTTTCGTTCGCTGTATTCCCCTTCAAGGTGGTTCGAGATACACCGTGCGAGCGTAGTCTTACCACTCCCTTTGGGTCCCGAAAACAGGAACGCCGTAGGAATACGGTGAGAATCCAACCGGGACCTAATGTCGGTAACAATTCTTTCGTTCCCGAGGTATTCATTGAATGTCGCCGGCCGCATTGAAACGGCAAGATTTCTTCCGACTGTGGGACTTGATGGTTTATCATTCATTAGTCCATACCTTTCAGTAGCGATAGAAGGCGAAAGATTCTATAGCAAGTAAAGCAATGATCCCATCGCCATCTAAACAAAGGATTTCTATGCTTCATCATTTCTTTACCAGCTGTAGTCTACGTGTAGAACCAGTGGCAGTACAGAAGGACTTTATCCATTTCTTCTTGGAGTTCCTTTTCAGGATCCTCTTACAACCTGGGCAATAATACTTATTCAAATCATTACTCCTAATACAACAAAGGAATCTTTCTTACGAGATGATACCTATAAAAACCAGGTATCCATTTTCTCCAGTTGCCGCGGGGAAGTCGGGGCAAAGTAGGGAAGCATAAATGCTTCAAATGTCCTGGCTTACGAAGCAATGCTACGTCCTAGTATCATTGCAGAATACATGTCAACCATGTGAATGATTACAGCCAGAGCATTTTGTGCCATTACTCTTTCCCCCGTTCTGGACAGCCCAGCAATCGTGAAGTTCCTATCCGCGTAACCACCCTCTGCAAACAGTACCGCCGACCATTGGGTCTCACTGGGCACGATACCACATCTGCCCAGCTCGAGAAGAGTTTTAGATTCTTCATCAACGACGTCAAATGCCCCATGGACTGGCTTGAAAAGCTGCTGCTCAAGGTATTTCTTGGGATTCTTTTCTCTGTCTTCATCGTCAATCATCTCGTAAGTCCAGATTTTGGCGAAATCGTGGAGGTAACAGGCAATAATAATATCATCTTTGGTTATCCTTCCCTGTAGATCTCCATAATAGAGATCAAATAGATCGAAACCAATGCCTACCATTTCCCTGAAGTGGTCGGACATACCACCCAGCCACCAATGATGATGTCTGGCACCAGCACAGACTTGATCGAAGTAGGTATGCTGATCATGAAATTCAACATACTTTGTAGCAAGTTCCACATCTGAAATCTGGGCAAGTATCTCTCTTGTAGTTTCCTTGCCGAAGCGCGCCCGGCTAATCCGAAAGCGTTCGTCGTGTAAAGCTTGATCGAGTGTCAACTTTTCCATGATTATTCTGACCTTTCGGAGTAATTGAAATGGAAGCGTAGCGATGAATCTGCAACTGTGCTACCCCCAGGCCGGCTATATTCTTTATATGCGAGGACGTGTTCCGCAAGCTGTCCACATATAGGGCATGGTTCCTTGAGTGGTATCTTAGGTGCATCACTCTTAGAGGCAAGCACAGGAGCACAGTGCTCATTTCCCAGGCATTCAATGCAAACCTTTTGATGATATCTTGCTTCGTTCGGATCGGAAACTTCGATCCGTTGTGTAAGCTTATCACAGTACTTGCACCACTTATAGATACCTCCCTTTATGTTTACGAGCTTGTCGAATTCATGGCCTTCGGGACATCGAAAATGATAGTTTGGCATGTTTCTCCCTCCCTTGGCTAATTGAGCCCATATGTCTCAATGTAGCAAATACGAACCACCTAGCCCAATGTTTACCCCTCACTGGTAATACCATGCAATAACTTCCACTCGCTCATAAATTGCCAAGAGGGCAAGAACTTCTTTTTGAGGTGGGCTTCTATATAAGCGGCCCAAATGCTCTCCCATTCCAGGCCCAACATTAAAGCCAATTGTCCAAACTGCTGGCGTGCTATTTGATATCCGCCAGTTCTACGCGCTTTGTTCAATGCTTTCTGTTGTGCTACCCCAGAGTATACACTCTTCCCAGTGGCAACACAAAAGATAATCATATCTGTTTGCGCCTGGCCGCCACGATACAAAATTAGATGAATCAAATCCATAAAGTCATCGTGGCCTTGCCATTCTCTACGTCTATAACCGCGTAACAGAATATAGAATGCACTGGTTTGTTGGGGTGCAGCCAATGATAAGGGAATCACGCATCCCTCACAATCATCATGAGCTCTTTTTCAACCCAATCAATAAGAAATAATGATCTAGTTCTTCTGAACGTAGAAACAGCCTGGTATAGCCGGCGGAGACGCTGCCTTTCTATCCAGGCTGGGTTCTCAACTA
>Ga0187846_10002000_pt1 | contig 11352 bp, 11 predicted proteins | sample TC_taG_FD_161473 | JGI IMG/M metagenome (GOLD analysis project Ga0187846, IMG submission 161473) | Biofilm microbial communities from the roof of an iron ore cave, State of Minas Gerais, Brazil - TC_06 Biofilm (v2) | ecosystem: Environmental > Terrestrial > Deep subsurface > Cave > Wall biofilm... | reverse complement strand
CCTCACCATCATCTCCGATTTGGTCGGCCTGGCCGGAGGATTGATGGTCGCCAAGCTGCTCCTTCACCTGGATGCGCGGCAGTACTGGAGCAACGCCTGGGAAACGCTGGTTTTTCAGGACGTCTTCATGGGATTGCTCAAACCGGTGCTGTTCGGATTCATCATCGCGACGATCGGCTGCTATTACGGCCTCTCCGCGCGCGGAGGGACGCAGGGCGTGGGGCGCGCCACCACGCAGGCCATGGTTGCGGCTTCGGTGCTGATCCTGGTAGTGAATTTCTTCGTGACTCGCGTGCTGATGGCTTTGCTGTCGTACCGGTGAACCTATGTCCACGATCCTGCCGTTCGAGTCCGCTCCGCCTGCTGCACAGGCGCTGCCGGCCTCTGCGGTCGTATTTGAAGACGTGGCGCTCGCCTTCACCGACAACGAAGTTCTGCGCGGCATCTCCTTCCGCCTGGGCTTTGGCGAGACCAAGGCGTTGTTCGGCGTCGCGGGATCGGGAAAAAGCCTGATTCTGAAGCTCGCGCTCGGCCTCATCCGCCCGGATTCGGGACGCATCACCGTGCTGGGCCAGGACGTAACCGCGACGCGCGAAGAGGATATGTTCGAGTTGCGCGGCAAGATCGGAATGGTGTTTCAGGAAAGCGCGCTGTTTGACTCGCTCACGGTGCGCGAGAACGTCTCGTTCCGCCTCATGGAAGAGCATGCCGAGGGCGATGAGGAAGTCGAACGCCGCGTACGCGAAGCTCTGCGCTTCGTGGAGCTGGAGCACACCCTGGACTTGTTCCCATCAGAATTATCCGGCGGCATGCGGCGACGCGTTGCGATTGCCCGCGCGGTGATCACGCATCCCGAACTGCTGCTTTATGATTCACCCACCGGCGGCCTCGATCCGGTCACCTCGAATACCATCATCGAGCTCATCATGAAGCAGCGCGACGTCTACAAGACCAGTTCCCTGCTCGTCTCCCACCGCCTGCAGGACGCTTTCACCATGGCCACGCACGAGTTCGACGAGAAGGCCAACCAACTGCGGGCTCTGCCCAAGGGTCAATACTGCACCGTCCCCATGAGCTTCCTGGTCCTGAAAGACGGCCAGGTGATTTTCGACGGCGACATCCACGAACTCGCCCACACCAGGAACGAATACATTCGGGAATACATCTCGTAGAAGGGCGTGACGACCGGCAGCTCGGATGGGAAGGCCGAACCTACTTCCCGACCATCGCCTTTTCTATATCGTCCGCCGTTGCCGGCAACGCGCCGCTCAGCTTGATCAGCTTGCCGTCGGGATCCACGTAGAAATCGTCCTCAATCCGCACCCCGAGGTTTTCCTCCGGGATGTAAATTCCCGGCTCGATGGTGAACACCATGCGTGGACCCAGCGCCGCACCGTAGTCGCCGGGATCGTGAACGTTCAGTCCGATGTAGTGACTCAGCCCGTGGATGAAATACTGTCCCAGCGGCTGACCGTGCAGGTCCTTGCCGTGCGTGTTGATGTAGTCGTACGCCACCTGATGCAAAGAGTCGGGATCATTGCGCCTGAGGTTCGACTTGCCCGACTGGAAGGCATCGATCGCGGCCTGCTGCGCTCCCAGCACGATGTTGTAGATCTCACGCTGGCGCGGCGTGAAGTGGCCGTTGATCGGCAGCGTGCGGGTGATGTCGGCGGCGTACATCGAATACTCGCCCGCTGCGTCGATCACCACCACGTCTCCCGACTTCATGGTTGCGGAATCCTCGGAGTAGTGCAGCACCGTCGAATAGAATCCGGAGCCGACAATCGGCGCGTAAGCGGCACGCTCGCAGCCGCGCTTGCCCCATTCATACTGCATGAGCGCGGAAATCTCGCGCTCGGTCACATTCGGCTTCACCGCCTTCATGGCGGCCGCGTGCGCCGCCACCGAGGCATCGACTGCCTTGCGAATCAGTGCCACCTCTCCCGCATCTTTGTACGTGCGCTGCGCCGCCAGCATTGCTTTGACATCCTGAAAAGACAGGAACGGATTGCTGCGCCTCAGGAATGCCATCGGCTCCACGCTTGCAGAAGCCTCGCCGTGCGTCGGAACGTCGGTGTAGATTACGGGACGCACTCCGGTCGCGAGCCTGGTCACTTCCCCGGGCAAACTGCCCATCTCTTCGACGCGATCGAAGCCCGTGATCTTTGCCGCCTCGGGATTCTCCGGCCCCAGTTTGGGCCCGGTCCACTTCTCCTGCATCAGATTGCGCGCCGGAAGAAACAGAACTTCCGTGTAGGGCCGCGCCGGCGCATCAGCCTTGGCATCGGCTGCCGGCGCGATCAGCAGCGCGGCGCCAGGCTCAGCCAAGCCAGACAGATAGAAGAAGTTGTCGTCCTGGCGAAACCCGTAAATATTGTTGGGTCCTTCGTTCTCCAGGGGAGCGAACAAAACGATCACCGTTCCCACTCGTTTTGCCAGCGCTTCCCGCCGGGCACGATAGTCGGCGTTCGGTTGCCGATCGAGCGCGTGGCTCGACCAGCAGGCAAGAAGTAGGCTCAGCAGGCAAAGAAACATCCGGCGCTTGCGCATTTTTTCCCGTCCTATGGTGATCGTGGATCTAACTGAACAATCTAGTCCGGCCGTGGCGGCCCGCAACGCGGTCTACACGCCCACAGGGAACGGCTTGGCATGGCTTTCGGCGCCGAGCGAGACACCCGCGAATCGGCCCTGCAGCAGCGACATCAGCCCCGTATACCAGTACCCCACCACAAACAGCAGCAGAAACGGAACCGTGATGTAGTTCTCGTTTTCGACCGCGTAGTAGACGGTCAGCGAGAAGTACACGCCGATCAGCAACTCAACCCACGGTACCCACCCCAGGCGCTTGCGATACTTGGTGGCGCCGACCTTGTCTTTCTTTGATTCCACGCGGTACTTCGGCGTGCGCGCGAAAGCGGACTGCTTGCCGATCAGCGCTTCGATCACCGCTTTGGTATTCGTAATCGTCAGGCCGATCCCCAGAGCCATCAGAAATGGCAGATACAGCAGCGCCCGCGGCCAGCTTCGCGGAAACAGCTCGCGCTGTGACACCAGGTAGAAGCTCGAGATGGAAAACGTCGACGCCAGAAACAGCGGCAGGTCGATGTACAGCATCTGGAACCATCCCTGATAGAAGCGGATGACCATCGCCGGCAGCAGCAGCGTCGAAAGCACGATCATCAGCGGATAGCTGATGTTCGCGGTCAGGTGGTACCAGGCTTCCAGCTTGGTGTGGAACGGCACGTCGCTGCGCAGCACGCGCGGCAGAATCTTTTTCCCCGTCTGAATCAGGCCTTTGGCCCAGCGCGCCTGCTGCGTCTTGAACGCCGTCATCTCTACCGGCAACTCGGCAGGGCATTCCACGTCCTGCAGATAGACGAACCTCCATCCCTTGAGCTGGGCGCGGTAAGAAAGGTCGGTGTCTTCGGTGAGCGTGTCGTGCTGCCAGCCGCCAGCCTCGTCGATCGCCGCGCGCCGCCACACGCCCGCGGTTCCGTTGAAGTTGAAGAACAGCCCGGTGCGCGCGCGGCCAGAGTGCTCCAGCACGAAGTGGCCGTCGAGCAGAATCGCCTCCACCTGCGTCAGGAACGAATACCCTCGGTTGATGTGCGTCCAGCGCGTCTGCACCATCCCGACCTGCGGATCGGTGAAGTGATGAATCGTTCGCAGCAGGAAGTCCTCTGGCGGCGTGAAGTCGGCGTCAAAAATCGCCACGAACTCGCCTTTCGCCGTCTTCAGCCCCTCCGCCAGCGCTCCCGCCTTAAACCCTTCGCGATTCGCGCGGTGATGATAGGTGATGGGGTACCCCAGCGCGGCAAAGCGCTCCACCAGACCCCGCGCGACGCCGGCGGTTTCGTCGGTCGAGTCGTCGAGCAACTGGATCTCGAGCTTCTCCCGCGGATACTGCAGCCGGCAAACGCTGTCGAGCAGCCGTTCGACTACATACTGCTCGTTGAAGATCGGCAACTGCACCGTGACTCGCGGCAGGTTTTCAAAACGGGCAGGCGGCTCCGTCGTGCGCTTTTCCCGATTCTTGTAATAAAGATAGACGAGCACGTAGCGGTGCACACCGTAGCCCGCCAGCAGGATCAGCACGATGAAATAGGGGATGAGCAACGCCAGGTCGAAACCGTTGGCGTGATATAGCCCGCGAAACGTGCTGTCGAGAAAGTGCTGGCGGATGTAGGGAATCACGCCCTTGGGGGCAGTCCACAACGCCAGATTCAAAAACGCAATGTGCACAGAAATCAGTCCGCAGTCCCTTGAAACCTTCTATTTTACCGAATCGGCTCTTTCGCCCTCCGTCGGCAGGCAAACCTGGCCAGTTGACATATTCCCATATCGGCATGTATATTCTCCCTCATGCCCCGTGCGGCCACGACCTCCGATGCTTTCAACGCCGTGGCCGAGCCCCGGCGCCGCCAGATTCTGGATTGTCTGGCCACGGAGGAGCGTTCCGTGGGTGATATCGTGGCCAGGCTCGGCCTGGAACAGCCGTCGGTCTCCAAGCATCTGCGAGTGCTCAACCAGGTCGGGCTGGTCAGGGCTCGCCGGCACGGCCGCCGCGTGCTCTACCGCACCAACCCCGAAGCCATCCGTCCGCTGCATGAATGGACTAAAACCTTTGAGCGCCTCTGGACTCACCAGCTCACGCGCATCAAAGAACTTGCAGAAAATCTGAGCTTGGAGCCCGATCACAGTTAATAAGGACACAGGAGAACGACATGAGCGCGATTTCCACTCCATCCGCAGTCGAAAGCTTGAGCCTGGTCATAACCCAGGAACTCCATGTGCGCGCGACGCTGGAGAACACGTTCGCCGCGATACTGGAACAAATTGGTCCCTGCAACGAAACGCCGGAAGGCCCGATGCCCATGAAGATTGAGCCCTGGCCCGGGGGCCGCTGGTATCGCGATCTCGGCGATAACAACGGACATCTCTGGGGCCACGTGCAGGCCATCAAGCGCCCCACGCTGCTGGAACTCTACGGCCCGCTCTTCATGTCGTATGGCGTCGTGTCCAATATCCAGTACCGGCTGAGCGAAGCCGATGACGGGACGTTGCTCAAGTTTCATCACAAAGCGTTCGGAATCATTCAGGACGAACATCGCCAGAGCGTGGGCCGGGGCTGGTCGCACATCCTGTCGCGCATCCGTAGCCGCGCGGAAGCCGGCTCGCGCTGAGAAATGGGAGGAGTTATGTGCCCCGAATGTCTGACAAGTACGGCCATGGTGGTGAGCGGCGTGCTCTCGACCGGAGGGGTCGGCGCCCTGGCTCTGAAAATCTTCCGCTCAAAAAACGCAGCACCCGATTCACCGCAAAGGAGAAATGATGATGGCAACAGCGACAAGCAACCAACCGGCCGGCAAGATCGCCACTCACGATGAGTGGATTGCAGCCAGAAAGACTCTGCTGGCAAAAGAGAAGGAATTCAGCCGTCTGCGCGATGAGCTCAGCCGCACCCGCCGCGAAATGCCGTGGGAAAAGGTGGAGAAGCGCTACGTATTCGACGGCCCCAAGGGCAAGGAAACGCTGGCCGATCTGTTCGACGGACGCAGCCAGCTGATCGTCTATCACTTCATGTTCGGTCCGGGATGGAAAGAGGGATGCCCGAGCTGCTCTTATCTTGCCGACGGCTTCGACGGCACAACCGTGCATCTCGCGGCGCGCGATACCACGTTTCTGGTCGTCTCCCGCGCGACTTTGCCCGAGATCCAGGCCTTCCAGAAGCGCATGGGCTGGCGGTTCAAGTGGGTGTCCTCATCCGGCAGCGACTTCAACTTCGACTTCCAGGTCTCGATGTCGAAAGACGAGGCGGGAAAGGGCAAGGTCTACTACAACTACGAGATGACAGACTTTCCCTCCGAGGAGCGCCCGGGGGCCAGCGTGTTCTTCAAGCGTGACGGAGAAGTCTTCCACACGTATTCGGCCTATGCGCGTGGACTCGACATTCTTTTGCCGACCTACAACTTCCTCGACCTCACGCCGAAGGGCCGCGACGAGCAAGGCCTCGCGCATCCCATGGCGTGGGTTCGCCACCACGACCGCTACATCTCAGGCAACGTCGTGGACCCCAAGCAGCTTTACCAGCAGCCCGCAAAGGTTTCTTAGAACGGAATTCGGTGCCCCACCCTGGTCGCGCTCTCTGCGGCAGGGTGGGGAATGATTTGTCTCTCTGGGGCTTCTGCCGGGCTCACGACATGGGAGTTCTCAGCAGACCAACACCGAGCGTTACCACAGACACCGCCAGCACGGCTGCTCCTGCGTGGATAAGACGGATGAATCCATTCGGCGCCGTCGCCGCAGGAGATGGCATCGACAGGAAGAAGCCCAGCGGCATCAGAATCGCTGCCGCCGGCACGCCAATTCGCGCCAGCCACAACAACGGCTCCGGCAGTGTGGCCGCGTCGGCCAGAATCTGGCATACCAGCGACAGGATCACGATCACGCCGGCATGCGCATGACCGGCGCGAAAGAAATTCTGCCGCAGCGGATTATCCATATATCGGCTGTTCCGATCTCGAAGCGATGTGAGCAGAAAGTATCCGCCATATTGAATCGTCGGAACTGTAAGCAGAATGATCCCCGCCATCGTCCTGGCTTCGCCAGTCATTGTCTCTCCTTGAGAAGTTGCCCTTGGCTCCTTCTACCGGCGTAACATACTCAGCGCATCTGCGCCACTTCCCCGCCGTCCGGCACAATAAACGCGTCCACGCGCAGCCCGTCGGGCAACTGCGAACCCGGATCGAGTTCCACCAGCGTCTCCAGGATCTTCGTATCCACTTTCTCCGTAGGCTCGTCGGTACGGACGTTCTTCGGCCCCAGTTGCTGTCCCACGCGCACCACGCGGCCCCAGAACTTCTGCTTCCCGAACGCATCCGCGGTCACGTACGCTCTTTGCCCCAGGCGCACCTTGCTTACGTCGGTTTCGTCCACGTCCATGCGCACGCGCAGCGCCTTGCGGTCGCCGATGGTCAGGATCGGATCCGGCACCGTCGACGAGTTCGACACGCTCTCGCCGCTGCGATGGTGCTTGCGCAGCACCGTGCCATCGATCGGCGAGCGGATGAACGTCTTCTCGTAGCGCGCCTTGGCCTCTTCCAGTTGCGCCTTCGCCAGCTCCAGGTCGGCCTCCGCCAGGGACTGGTCTTCTTCGCGCGCGTGATCGTCCACCAGCGAATGCTGCTCCACTGCCGCCTGATACTTCGCTTTGGCCACGTCCGCGTCGCTGGCGTAGCGATCCAGTTCCTCGCGCGAAACCACGCCCGCGGCAAACAGCTCCTGCCGCCGGTGCAGCTCCGCCTGCGCGTTCACCATCACCGCCTTCGCCTCGTTCACCGATGACCAGGCTTGGTCGCGCTCCTGGCGCCGCGCCCCGTTGATTACCTTGCGCAACCCGGCTTCCTTGGCGATAACGTTCGCCCGCGCCGAGTCCACCTGGGCGCGATAGTCGGCGTTCTCCAGCTCCGCCAGCGCCTGCCCGCGACCGATCCTGTCTCCTTCTTCCACCAGCACCGACTTCAGCCGCCCGCTCAGTTCCGAGCCGATCTTGATGTCTTCCGAATACGGCTCGACCCGCCCCGGCCCCGCGATCATCAGCGGCGCAGTGCTGTTCCTCGCGGCCTCCGCCGCCGTCGCATTCTCATGCCCTCGCCTCGAGGCGAAGACCAGCGACACCGTCAGCAGAAACGCCGCCATGCCGATCACCACCGCCGTTCTGTTTTTCAGCAGACTTCCGAATCCATGATTGCTGCTCATAACTTTCTCCCAATATTTTCTTCGCTGCGCTCAGACTGACCAATCGACGACTTCACTAAGCCAGGCTCCTTCCCGTTTGCTCCACGTTGTGCACCAGCAACCCTGCCGGCACAGGCCCAGCTTCCGCGGGCCGCGCCACCACTCCGTCCTCGATCTTCACCATGCGGTCCGCAAAACTCATCACCCGCGAGTCGTGGGTCACGATCACCACCGCGCGCCCGCGCTTGTGGGCCAGCTCGCTCATCATGTCCATCACGCCCTTTCCCGTGTGCGAATCCAGCGCCGCCGTCGGCTCGTCCGCCAGAATGATCTTCGGATCGCCGGCCAGCGCCCGTGCTATCGCCACCCGCTGCTTCTGTCCTCCGCTCAGATCGTTGGGAAAGCTGCCGTACTTCTCCCCGAGTCCCACCTGATCGAGCAGCTCCGCCGCCCGCTTCTTCGCCGGGATCCCCGAAATTCCCTTCAGATCGAGCATCAGCTCCACGTTCTCGCCCGCGGTCAACGTCGGAAACAGGTTGAACCCCTGGAACACAAACCCGATATTTGCCAGCCGCACCGCCGGCAGTTCCTTCTCCCGCAGCGTGCTCACTTCCCTGCCCGCAATGTGAACGCTCCCTGAACTCGCCGTCAGAATGCAGCCCATGATCGACAGCAGCGTCGTCTTCCCGCTGCCCGACGGGCCGATCAGCATCAGCAACTCCCCGGCGTGCACATCCAGATCCACGCCGCGCAGCGCCAGCGTCCCCGTCGCTCCCTCTTCATATTTCTTGGTCAACTCCCGAACCGCAATCGCCGCCTGCATCGTCCACCCCTCCACAACTCTTGTCATTTCGAACCGAGACCAAGCCTCGGTGAGGAACCTGCTTTTGCTCCCGGCAAAACCAACCCCTACCCCTTGAACACCATCGCCGGATCAATCCTCGTCACTTTATTGATCGAAACCAGCGCCGCTCCCACGCACATCAGCAGGGTCAGAAAGAACATGCCCGCCGCCATCGGCATCGGCATCACAATCGCCGCCCCGCCTTCCTGGCTCGCCCGCACCACGAACACGCTCACGATCATCCCCAGCACATAGCCGATCACCGCGCTGATCGCTGCCTGTTTCATGATCACCCGGTACACGTAGCTGTTGGGCGCGCCCATCGCCTTCAGCGTCCCGTATTCGCGGATGTGATCCATCGTGGTCGCGTAAATCGTCTGCGCCACCACCACGAATCCCACCACCAGCCCCAGCACCGCCGCGATCAGCACCGCCACGCCCGCGCCCGTCGTGAACATCCAGTAGAACGTCGTCATGCGGCTGAACTCGCCCGCCGTGTACACCTCCACATCCTTCAAATGCGCCAGCAGATCGCGCCGCGCCTGCTCCACGCTCGCCCCAGGCGCAACTTTCACCAGGATGAACAGCGTCTGGTCCTCGCGCATCGCCGAGTAATCCTGCGCGTTTTTGAACGTCGTGAACACATACGGCGATGTGGTAAACGACCGGATCCCGTGCGTGAAGCCCACCACGCGCGCCCGATGCCCGCCCACTTCAAACGTCTCGCCCAGCGCCGTCACGCCCAGCTTCTGCTTGTACAGCTCATCCAGGATGACCGCGTCCGGGGACTTCAAATCCTCGACCCGCCCCGCCACCAGATTCCATGGCCGCTCCAGCGGAGAGTCCACGTTCACGCCCACGATCTGCACCGACTCCTGCCCGCCGTCGTGCCGTTTCCATCCCGTCCAGTGCACGATGATCTTCTCCGCGTCCGCCACCCCCGGCACCGCGCGCGCCTGGTTCAGCTTGCGCTCGCTGAACGCCACTCCCTGCTCGATGTAGGGCACGTTCTTCGACGTGATCCATAAGTCCGCGTTCGAGTGATCGATCAGATTCGACGTCGCCGACGTGAAGCCGACGAACAACCCCAGCTGCACCACGATCAGCACCACCGAAAACACGATCCCCGTCAGCGTCACCGCCAGCCGCACTTTGTCGTGAAACAGATTCCGTTGTGCCAGAGGAGGCATGTTTACTTCCCCTTCTCATCCGTCGCTGGGGAAGATTCGCGCTTCGCCGCCGCGCCCTTCACCAATCCCAGCAACGTCAGGTCCAGCATCATCTCCGCCCGATCCTTCAGCGGACGCCACTCCACCCACGGGTCCTTGCACTTCGCGATGTTCAACGAAATCACCCCGTGCACCGACGCCCACAGCGTCTGCGAAAGCAGCTCCGCATCTTTCAGCTCTTCGCGAAAACATCCCGCATCAATCGCCTGCTGCACCGACCACTTCAGAAACGCGTACGCATCCTTCTCCGGGTTGCCCATGATCTCGCGGTCTTCCTCGTCCGGCTCGTGCGGCGGATGCGGCGTCATGAACATGAACACATAATGATTGGGAAACCGCGCTCCGAACTCGATGTAGTTCCGGCCGATCTGACGCAGCCGCTCGATGGGATCGCTCGGCACCTGCTGGCTGGTCATCACTTCCTGCAAACGCGCAAAATCCTGCCGGCACAACTCGTGAAACAGCTCCTCTTTGTCGGCGAAGTGGACGTAGATGGCCGTCGGCGAGTACTCGATCTTTTCCGCCACCCGGCGCATCGAAACCCCCTCGTAGCCCTCGCTGACGAAAAGTTTGCGGGCCGCGTCCAGGATCTTGTCCCGCGTCTCCGACCTCTCCCGCTCGCGTCGCTCTTTGACTCCCATGTCGTTGCTCGCGTAACTTCGTTAGCTTAATTAACAGTGTTCAGTTAACATCGATAACTTACGATACGGAGATCATTTCTGTCAAGTGAATTCTTTTCATGGATCGCCGGCTGCGATTCAAGCTTATGAAAACAGGGGAGATAATTCCGCCCGCCTGCCCAGGTAAACCCGATTCATCATTCATCCCGAATCGAGGCGCAGGCTCGGTCCTGTCATCCCGATCGAAGCAGATCGCCGCGACTAGCGGTGTTCTGCCGAGATGTGACCTAGCAGGCTGCGGAAAAACTCGACTTTCGTTCGTGTTTTGAAAGGGCGCGGCTTCGAGCCGCGCCGTAAATGCCACAAAATCAGTGGCGGCTTTAGACCGCCGAGGAACGTTTGCAGCGCCGAAATGAGTTTTTCCGCAGCCTGCTAGTGCTGAGGAGCCGGGGGGAGGAGCAGCGTTTCTTTGCTGAGTTGCCGAGACAGAGCTTGCCCTGAGCCTGCCGAAGAGATGCGGGTTTAGACCTTGTCGACTTGCCTGATTCGTCGGCGAGAGGTTCTCCGCGCGCTGTCAAGTCCACTTTCGTAGGTATCCAACGTCTACGAAAGTAGACAATTTTTCCACAGGCTAACTCCATGAAAACCCTGCCTCGCCAAAAATCGGCCTCGTAGAATCAGTCACTTCTGGCCTTGTGGTTTGCGCGTTTCCACAGCGTTCCGCCCGGAACGTTCGACCCAAATCCAGCTTCCGTGCTAACATTCTCGCGCCATTTTCGCCCCCCGGAGGACTCGTGAGACCCAGCCGCCTTGCTTCGATCGCTATCATCCTCACCACATTCATCGTCGCCTCCGCCGCCCAGGACCTTTCTTCCCACGTCTCCCGCGCCGTCCCCGTGACCACTTCCAGCCGCGCGCTCTC
>Ga0187846_10001999_pt1 | contig 11356 bp, 5 predicted proteins | sample TC_taG_FD_161473 | JGI IMG/M metagenome (GOLD analysis project Ga0187846, IMG submission 161473) | Biofilm microbial communities from the roof of an iron ore cave, State of Minas Gerais, Brazil - TC_06 Biofilm (v2) | ecosystem: Environmental > Terrestrial > Deep subsurface > Cave > Wall biofilm ... | reverse complement strand
CTCCCCAAACAGCAGAGTTCGACCACGTAGCCGATGTGTTCCAGACGGCCGAAGGATCGTCGGAGAGATAAACATTCCCGGATGTCGCGTTGAAAACCGCCGTCGGGGACATCGCCGTCCCGCGCGCCACGTCGGTGTTAGTCAGCGCCGCCTCCAGGTCCACGTATCCCGCGCCGACGGTAAAGACGTCATACTGGTCGTTGTAAGTTATGCCCGTTGCCGGATCGGTGTAACTGCTGTAGGCGGGCAAGGACTTCCAGGCCGTCTTCATGAGACGAGCTTTTACCTGGTCCGGGTTGAGGCTCGGACTCTTCTGCAAGAGATCGGCGACCACTCCGCTGACTACTCCGGCGGCCATGCTGGTCCCGCTCAGAGAGAAGTAAATCGGCGACACAGCGCTGCTGCCGCCGCTCACATAGTAGCTGTACGGCACGCGGTCACCCGGATACTTCGTATAGAGTGTCGAGCCGGGCGCTTCGAGCGACACCAGCAGGTTGCCCGGTGCCACGAGGTCAGGCTTCGCCACCGCGTCAGCTGCGGTCGGACCCTTCGAACTGTAGCTGGCGATGAGGTCGTCGTTGCGCGTAGGGGTTCCCATCGGTTTCATCGCACCCACCGTGATCACATGCGGGTCATTGCCCGGCGAGGTGATCGTTCCATATCCGTTGGTGGGCTGATAGCGCCCGCTATTTCCGGCGGAGACGACCACGACGATTCCACTCTTCCATGCGGCTTCGACCGCTTTACAGAGCGGGTCGAGCTTGTAGCTTTCGTATACCGGCCGTCCCAGAGAAAGATTCATCACGCGAATGTTGAACAGCGGCTTCAACGAGATGGCTTGGCTGATGGCAGCGATTACTGCGCTGTCAGTGCCGGAGCCGTTCTGATCGAGAACCCGCAGATTGACCAGATTCGACTGCGGCGCGATGCCCTCGAATGTGCGGGTATACTTCGAGCCCCTCGAACTCGATCCATTGCCGGCGATGAGCCCCGCGATGTGCGTGCCGTGACCGTACTGATCGTTTGCGCTCAAGTTCCCTGAAACAAAACTCTGGTTCCACACCACTCGCGAAAGCCCCAGCAGCCCGCCGTTCAGGTCGGGATGGGAGCTGACGCCGCTGTCTACCAGAGCGACGCCGATTCCGGCGCCGGTGTATCCCGATTGCCACGCTGCGTAAGCGTTGACCGCGGGTGCCGCATTGCTGAGGGTGGGAGTCAGCAAGCGGTCGGTGCTGATATAAACGACATGCTGTTCCTCGGAAAGGCTCTGGATCCCGTTGCCGTCCAGCAGAGCGACGACGCCGTTGACCAACGGGAGATCATTCAGCACCGTCCCGCCTAATCCCACAATGTCATTCACCAGGCAGCCGAGCACAGCGACCAGACCGTTGCAGTTTGCCTGACTGCCCGGCACATACTGCACAATGACCTGCACCTGTTGGCTCGAGTGATTGCCGCGCAACTCCGGCGCCAGTTTGGAGTCATCGGCGAGCGCCAGCGATGCGCTCAGCATAAAAAGGATGGCGAAAAGTCGCTTCATCGGTTCCCCCGCAAACGTGCACGCCCCGTGCACACCCACAGATTTCGCTCCCAGGGAAAGTGCACGGCGGGTTCCAAAGCCGTACGAGATATATATTTAGAATCAATAGCTTAGAGGGACATTCATGAACACCGATGAGCCATCTTGTCCCACTCTGAGGGCATGGGGACAAGCTGTCCCCGGGGGCCTGATTACGGTCGGTTACCCCGCGGCAGGGATCACGGACACGAACGTAATCAGCGGTCGCTGTTTTCGCGGCCAACCGTTCGCAAAGTTCGAGAGAATTTGAAGAATTCTCATGCCTGAAACCAGGAGAACAGGTGCACTTGTGTTTATCGCCGCTATGGCACTGGCGGCGATGGGATCATTTTCTTATGCACTCGCACACTGGCCCTCAGGCGATCTGGTCAAGTTTGTCTGCTACCTGGTCGCTGCGCTCCTGGCTTCTCCGCTCAAGGTGAGCCTGCCCAGCGGAACGTTGTCGGTAAACTTCCTCTTTACTCTGTTGGGCATCCTGGAAATGAGTCTGCCCGAGACGCTGCTGATCGGGCTGGTCAGCACGCTGGGGCAGTTTTACTGGAAGCCGACGCGGCGAGTGCAAACCATCCAGCTGATCTTCAACCTTTCACAAGTGACGGTTTCCGGCGCCATCGCGTACGGAAGCTATCAACTTATTGCGATCCACATTCTTCACGGTCCCGGCCCGCTCGCGCTAGTTGGAGCTGCCGTGACGCACTTTGCGGTGAACACGCTGGCCACGTCGACCATCATTGGGCTGACCGAGGACAAGCCGTTCTCGAAGGTGTGGACCGACTCCTATCTCTGGTCGTTTCCTTATTACATGGTGGGAGCGGCCGTGGCGGGTCTGGTCAGCTTTCTGAACCGCAACATCGGATGGCAATCATCTCTTCTGGTCCTGCCGCCGCTTTACCTGATGTACCGGTCGTACCGGCTCTACATTGGCAAGCTCGAAACTGAAAAGCGCCACGCGGAAGAGGTCTCAAACCTTCATTTGCGAACCATAGAAGCGCTGGCGCTGGCCATCGAAGCGAAAGATCAGACCACCGGGGAGCACCTGCAGCGCGTGCGTGTCTACGCCATGGAGCTTGCCAAGGAGCTTGGCCTAAGCGAGGATGAAACCGAAGCCCTGCGCGCGGCGTCCGTTCTGCACGACATCGGAAAGCTAGCGGTGCCGGAACACATTATTTCGAAGCCTGGTAAGCTCACGCCCGAAGAATTCGAGAAGATGAAGATTCATCCCATCGTGGGTGCCGAGATTCTGGAACAGGTCGATTTTCCTTACCCGGTCGTACCGATCGTGCGTGCGCACCATGAAAAATGGGACGGGAGCGGCTATCCGAATGGGCTCGCCGGCGAAGCGATTCCGATCGGAGCGCGCATTCTGACCGCGGTCGATTGCCTGGACGCGCTTGCTTCTGACCGCCAGTATCGGAAGGCCTTGCCTCTGGACGAAGCGATGGCCAAGGTCTCCGCGGAATCGGGCACCAGCTTCGATCCGCGCGTCGTGGAGATCCTGCAGCGCCGCTATATCGAGTGGGAAAGGCTGGCGCGTGAATTGCCCTTGCAGGCTCCGCCGAAATTGTCGACGGATGTAAAGGTTGAGCGGGGCGCGGCTCCCGACGCCGGCTTCGCCGCGCACGCTCGTTCGAATGCCCGAGCAGCGGTATTGCCTGAGAGTCTGGCGGCACGCCTAGCCAGGGTGCGGGAGGATGCACAGGCTCTGTCCGAGTTCAGCCGCGAACTTCATGGCCCGACGGCGCTCGACGACATCTTGTCCCTCCTTACCGTGCGGTTGAAGCGCCTGGTGCCTCATGATTCGATGGCCGTATATCTGTGCAGGGGTGACGTGCTGGTTCCCGGGCACGTTAGCGGCGAGAATGTCCGCATCTTCGCTTCCTTGCGAATTCCATTGGGTCAAGGCCTGTCCGGCTGGGTCGCGCAGAATCAGAAACCTATCCTGAATGGGAATCCGTCGGTCGAACCCGGATATCTGAACGACCCGACGAAGTACAGCACGCTGCGTTCTGCCTTGGCAGTTCCGCTTGTTGGGAATTCCGGAGTAGCCGGCGTACTGGCTATTTACCGTGCACGCCAGGACGCGTTTACCAGGGAAGACCTTCAAATCGTTGAGACCTTGGCGTCGGGGCTCGGAGTCGCCATCGGACGGTTTGCGCAGACAAAAGCGGCCGGGACCGCCGCCGGCGCTGACTGACTGTGATCGATTCCTGGGATAGACCTGTCACTGGTTCACGCCGCTGGCCAGATACCCGCCGTCGACTGGCAGAACGATGCCGGTGACAAAACTGGCAGCGTCGGAAGCAAGAAAGACTGCGGCTCCAACTAGCTCTTCCAGTTCACCGAAACGCTTCATCGGTGTGCGCAGCAACACTTCCTTACCGCGGCCTGTGCCCATCACGAGTTTTTCCGTGAGCGGCGTACGGAAGTATCCAGGCGCGATCGCGTTCACGCACACTCCCCGCTGTGCCCACTCGATCGCCAGCGATTTCGTCAGAGAGGCGAGCCCGGCCTTGCTGGCAGAGTACGCGGCAACTTCGTATAGCGCCAGGAACGATCCCATCGACGCGATGTTGATGATGCGGCCGTATCCGCGCTCGAGCATGTGCCGCCCAAACACCTGGCAGGCTCGCAGCGCGCCCGTGAGATTCGTATCGATGAGGCGATTCCAGTCGGCCTCTTTGAGGTCGAGAGTGGGAGTGCGCTGGTTGAATCCGGCAGCGTAAACGAGAATGTCGACCTTCCCCAGCTTTTCGACGACAGCTTTCAGCAGTGCTTCCAGCGATACCCGATCTGTTACGTCACAAGTGATGCGCAGAGAGCGTCGGCCGAGCGATTCAATTTCGCTCGCCACCTTACTGACAAGCTCGGCTCGCCGCGCAGCAGGCGCCACGTCGGCTCCCGCCTTCGCCAGTCCGCGAGCCAGAGTGGCGCCGATTCCCGAGCTGCCTCCGACTACGACCGCTACCTTTCCGTCGAGTTGCAGCTGCGTGTGCATGACTCCTCGCGGGGCGCTCTTTCACTACCAGTTGAACATCGTCCCATCCAGTTCGCGATTCACGGGCAGATAGGCTCTCCGGTAAGGGAATTTCTCTCCCAGCTTTTCGTTGTAGTCGACGCCCAGGCCCGCCGTTTCTCCTGGATGAAGATATCCATCTTTGAAGTAGTAGGAGTGCGGGAAGACCTCGTCGGTCTCGCGCGTGTGGCGCATGTATTCCTGAATTCCGAAATTGTTGACTGAGATGTCGAAGTGCAAAGCAGCCGCCATCGCGATGGGCGACAAGTCCGTGGCCCCGTGACAGCCGGTTCGCACGTGATAAATCTCCGCCAGCGCGGCGATCTTTTTCAGGGGTGTCAAACCCCCGCCGTGCGCGACCGTCATCCGGATGTAGTCAATCAGCTGCTCGGTGATGAGAAGATGCGCATCCCATACGGAATTGAACACCTCTCCGACCGCGAGTGGAGTCGTGGTGTGCTTGCGCACGATGCGGAAACCTTCCTGCAACTCCGCCGTGACCGCGTCCTCGAGCCAGAAAAGGTGATAAAGCTCCAGGCTCTTGGCCAGGCGCGCCGCCTCTATGGGCGTGAGCCGGTGATGCACATCATGCAGCAGATGCAAGTCGTCGCCATATTTCAGCCGCAGCGCCTCAAACAGTTTGGGGACATGTAACAGATATTTTTCAGTGGACCAGACGTTCTCCGGCGGCAGACCCTTTTCCGCCGGCTCGTAAAACATCTTGTCCTTCGCGACTCCATACGTGGATGGCAAGCCCGGGATGCCGCTCTGCGCCCGCACCGCCAGATACCCCATCCCCTTGTACTTTCCAACCTCATCCGCGGTCTCTTCGATGTCGCGGCCGTTCGCATGTCCGTAGACCAGAACGCCGCTCCTGCTCTTGCCGCCAAGCAGGTTGTACACCGGCGTGTGCAGGGCCTTGCCCTTAATGTCCCACAGCGCAGTGTCGACGGCGCCGATCGCAGTCATCGTCACCGGTCCGCGCCGCCAGTACGCGCCGCGGTAGAGATACTGCCAGACATCTTCCGTCTGGAACGGATCGCGCCCGACGAGGCAGGGAATCACGTGATCTGTCAGGTAGGATGCAACCGGCATCTCCCGGCCATTCAACGTTGCATCTCCCAGACCATACACGCCTTCGTCGGTTGAGATCTTCAGCGTGATGAAGTTTCGTCCGGGACAGCTGACGAATACTTTGGCGTCCGTGATTTTCAAGTCATCTCCCTGGGCCGCCAGGCCGCGAGTGAAACCAGAGCGTCAGATTCGTCGCACCTTTCCTTGATCGGTTGCCGCCGTGTTCCGAACCAGCAGTAGAACGAGAATCATACCTGCAAATGGAACCAGTCCCGCCAGAATCAGGATGGGATCGAACGAATGTGTTCCCGTGGCCGCGCGGGCGTCAGAAAAATAGCCGACCAGTTTGAAGGCAACAATCGTGCCGATTCCTGCTCCAGTCCCGCTGAACCCGCTGACCGAGGCGACCGATCGGCTCTCGAACAAGTCCGACGGCAAGACATTTGCCATCGTCGTGAACCCGGCATAGGTAAAGGTCGCAACCGCAAACAGAAACGCGATCAGGTACAGGTTGGTTGTAAAGATTGTCAGAATTAGTGTGGTCATGCCGATGCCGCCGTACACGATCGGAACTTTGCGCGCAACGCCGAGCGACCGTCCGTGCTTGATGAGGTAACCTGACAGGCCGCCTGCGAAAAAACTTCCGACATCGGCAGCGATGAATGGAATCCACACCGCGATCAACCCGCTCTTGAGCTCAATGCCCTTCCCCACGAGGTAGATTGGGAACCATTCGGTGATGAAAAAGAAGACCGGGTCAGTGAACGCCTTGGCAATGATTGTGCCCCAGGTTTGCGGAAGCTTCAGCAGATCATGCCAGCGCATGGGGGTGCTATTGCCTTCAGGGATCTCGAGCTCCCGCTTGTCAGCAGCAATGATCTGGAGTTCGCCCGGACTCACGCGCTCGTGAACCTCCGGCGGGTAGTACAGCCATCGCCAGACCGCCAGCCAAAGAAACCCCAGCACTCCCGGAATCATGAATGCAGGACGCCACCCCCAACGGAAGTAAATCCCCAGAACAATAAAGGGGGCAATCGCCCCCCCCATGGACGATCCGGTGTCAAATAGGGCCGTGGCTAGCGCCCGCTCGCGTTTGGGAAACCACTCCGACACAGCTTTCGTCGCGGCGGGCCAGTTGGCCGACTCGCCTGCGCCCAGCAGAAAGCGAAACGTTGCGAAGCTGTAAAGCCCATTCGCCAGCGACGTTAGCATCGAGACGATCGAATACCACACGACCGTCAAGGTCAGCCCGCGCCGCGTGCCAAGCCGGTCCATCAATCGGCCGAATACGGTCTGGCCAATGGAATATGCAACGCGAAACGCGATGGCGATGTTGGCATAGTCGGAGTTCGTCCAGTGATATTCGAGCTTCAGATAGGGAGCGAGCAGAGAGAGGGTCTGCCGGTCAATGTAGTTGATGACCGTCGAGAGGAACAGGAGGCCGCCGATCCACCAGCGTAGCGAAGGGATCGGCCTCCTGACGGTTGGCATTGGAGCGAATCGACGGCGGTCCTACGATGCCAGCAACGCTTGCGAATCGGCATTCAGCTTGTTGCGCAAGTCCGGACTTAACAGCGAGGCAGAGTCCTTGTCCAGATACACGGTCGCGTTGGCATGCCGGCGCAGAATTGACGCCGGAGCCGCAGGACGGATCTCTCCTTCGAAGCAGGCCTTGATCGCCTGGGCTTTGCGCCGGTCGGGCACAACCGCGAGAATCTCTCTCGCCTGCAGGATCTGGCGCGCCGACATCGAAATCGCACGCTCTGGAACCTTGGAAATATCAGCGAACCAGGCCTCGCCCACCTGCTGCCGGCGGCACGCTTCGTCGAGGTGCACGATGATATACGGCTCTTCGGTTTCGAAATCCGCGGGCGGATCATTGAAAGCTATATGACCGTTCTCGCCTATTCCCAGAAATGCAATGTCAATCGGTGCCGACGCAAGGGCCCGCCCCGCGCGCAGCACCACCTCACCGGGATCGGCGGCATCTCCGTCAAGCAGATGATAGCGAACGATCCCTGTTTTCTGGATTAGCTGTTCCAACAGCATCTTGCGGAAGCTTCCGGGATGTGTAACCGGCAACCCGATGTACTCATCCAGGTGAAACGCCTCCACGTTTGCCCAGTCGATGCCAGGAGCCTTGGTCAGTGCATCGAGGAATTCCAGCTGGGACGCGGCGGTGGCGGCGATGATCCGCGCCTGTCCGCGGGCGGTAATGGCGCGACGAATGGCGGTTGCGGCCTGTTCGGCAGCCGCGCTTCCCAAGGAGGGCCTGTCGTTGAATACCTTTAACAGCATAGAAGACCGGCGAAACCAGCGCGAGACTCGCCGTTGGCGGGTCGGCAAATTATACAAAAGGCAGGAAGCGTGAGACACGGCTGAGAGCCTGAGTTTCATCCCATGAAAACCGACCGCTCAAGACGGGAGCAGCCAAGCGCAAAACTCTTGGTCACACTTGGACCGAACGGGCTCGCAATTATTCATAGAACTTTTACAAGTCCTCCTTGAACTTTGAAATCGTTCGCGCATAAAATTCCTACCCGTCTTGAGGAGGCAGCCTGTGACTCATGATCAAATTGCAGCGTCTTTTGCGCGGCAGAATCCTCGCCCTCAGTTCCTTACGATTGCCATCGCTGTTCTTCTCGTGGGTTCACAGTTTGTCACCGGCCAGCAGACGCTCGGATCGATGAACGGCACCGTCACCGATCTGACCGGAGCCGTCGTGCAGGGAGCGACTGTGAAGGCGCGCGCCACGGCCACGAATCTTTTAGTGACGGCGGAGAGCAAGAACGACGGCTCGTTCAGCATCGCCGACCTGCCCATCGGGAACTATGAGGTCAAGTTCACCAAAGAAGGATTCGAGACGGTAGTGTTTCCTCAGATCATCGTGCAAGGCAACCGCACTACGACTGTGAACGCCCGCCTGCATCCGGGAGCCGTCAGCTCGAACGTCACGGTGGAAGCGACGCCGTTGCTGAATGAGACCGACACGACCACGGGGTACGTGCTTGACAGTCAGATCATAGACAACTCTCCGTTGGGTACCGGGAGTTTCACTCAGCTGGCTATTCTCAGTCCAGGCGTGAACGCCGATCTGCTAAATACCTCGGGAACGAATGCCGGCTTCGGCAACCAGAGCATCTGGGCCAACGGACAGCGCGACTCGAGCAACAGTTTCTTGTTCAATGGCGTCAACGCGAACAACATCTTTAATGGGAAGTCTTCCAGCCAGCTGACTTCAGGCCGTGTGGCGGTCAACGTCGGGCAAGGAAACAACAACCAAACCGGCGAGATCCAGACAAGCACATCCGTTTACGGAGCTATCGGTCAGGCGCTACCGACTCCTCCGCCGGAAACGATTCAGGAACTCCATGTCAATTCCGCGATGTACGACGCCACGCAGGGAGCCAACAGCGGTGCGCATATCGAGGTAACGACTCAGTCGGGCACGAATCAGGTTCACGGTGGTGCCTGGGGCTACTACCAGACCGGCGGCTGGAACGCGAATCCCTGGTTCAACGAGGCTGCGGGATTTCCAACACCGCCCTTGCACCGCATTGTGTTCGGTGGAATGATTGGCGCACCGATCAAGAAGGACAAACTCTTTTTCTTTGGGTCTTATCAGGGACAGCGCGTTACCGACCAATTGTTGGGGAACTCCCTGGCAGCGGTTCCGGCAGCCGTCCAGGCGTTTCCTGGAACCCTCAGCTTGACCAGTGATCGTTCGGCGGGCACGCTGGCAAACCTGGTCAACGCCGACTTTGGTTTCGGTACACCCTGCGGTGGGGGCACGCGCGCTTGCACTGCAAACGACATGAATCAGGTTGCCCTGAACATCATGAACCAAAAGGCACCGGACGGCAGCTTCCTGGTCCCTAACGCAGAGTCTGACCCTAATGCTCTGAGCACTCTTCAGAACTTGAGCGCCGATGCTCGCATTCAAGGTCCACCTGCGCATTTTCGGGCAGATCAGGTGATCGGAAATGTGGATTACAACTTCAGTGCGAAGGATCGTCTTGCTGGTAAGTACTACTATCAAAGGGATCCCAACACCAATTCTTTTTCCAACAGTTCGGTTCTGGGCTTCCCGACAACCCTAAATGCGGGAAGTCAGGTTGCGGCCTTCGACAATACAACCATTCTCAATCCCAACCTAAGTTGGGAGCAGCGCTTTGGTTTCATTCGGGAAGTGGCTTATGCCAACACCACGAATTTCCTGACGCCAGCCAGCCAAGGGATCACCATCCCCGGTTACACTCAGTTTCCACAGATCAACATCGGTGACGCCGATGGTTCCTTCAATTCCCTCACGATCGGGCCCTCGAATTTCGCGAATGCGGGAATCTTCCAGAACAATTTCGGTGGCTCCAGTAACCTGGGGTGGGTTCACGGCCGCCACGCAATTCAGACGGGCTTTAATTTTGACTATACCCAACTCAATGTCATCAACAAGGACTCCAAGACGGCTCGCCTGAATTTTGCTGACTTCGCGGGATTCATGCAGGGAAATCTCTGCAGCTTCGTCAACTCCTGCGGATTTTCCGGTTCGCCTGCGGAACTGTTCTCGGGAGTGTCCAACCGCCACTTTCGTTCGCGCCAGGGCGGGCTCTACGTGCAGGATGACGTCCGTCTGAAGTCGAACTTGACGGTAGACTTGGGCTTGCGCTGGGATTGGAACGGCCCACTCGTAGAAAAGGACGGTCTGCTCGCAAACTTTTATCCCAAGAACTATCAGTATGATCCCGTCTCCGATTCGTTCGGAAACGGCGGTCAGGCGATTGGGCTTGTGATCGCAGGAAACAACAGGGCATTCGGTTCCAAGGGGGTCAGCAACTCCACTCTTACGGGGAGACAGTGGGGGTTCGCTCCGCGTGTCGGGATTGTGTACAGTCCGAAGTTCGTAAGGAACCTTGTCGTACGCGCAGGCTTCGGGATGTACTACGACCGCGGCGAGCACTTTTCGGAATTCACGCAGCCTGCCGGCGGCGGAATCAGCGGCCCGTTTGGGGTAACGATGGCTGAACCGTTCGTAGTGCCCAACTTTGCGGACGGCACCACGGCCACGTTTGCCGTCCCATTCGGTACCAATCCGCCTCCGCCTCCGCCGAGCAACTTTTCCGGCCTGATTCAGCTCATTCCAAACGCTAAAGATCTAATCATGAACACAACTCCTTTTTGCTCGAACCAGATCCCGCAGCAGTTCGGCTGCAGCGGTTTGTTTTTCGCGGGATACGATCCGACGAACAAGCTGCCATATTCAGAAAACTGGACGCTGGATCTGCAATGGCAGCCAATCAATACGTGGGTCATCAGCGTCGCCTACGTCGGAAACCACGGAGTTCACCAGGTCATTCCCTTGCCCTTTAACCAGGCGCAATTGGCTACTCCGAGTCATCATCTTCTGGTGGGTGGGGGGCCGAATGAGCAGCAGTATTCATACGGATGGCAGGTACCCGGTGTAGCCGCCGAGAGTATTCAGACTCTTGTGGATGGCTTCGCTACCGGTAACGCCGCCCTGCGGGCTCCGTTCATTGGATACGATCCCAACTCGACGTTGTACCGAGCGAACGGTATTTCGAGCTACAACGCGCTGCAGGTCGGTTTGAATAAGCGCATGAGCCACGGCCTGCTATTGACGGCCTCCTACACGTACTCGCACACGCTCGACGAACAGAGCGATCTTGGCCTGT
>Ga0187846_10001998_pt1 | contig 11357 bp, 10 predicted proteins | sample TC_taG_FD_161473 | JGI IMG/M metagenome (GOLD analysis project Ga0187846, IMG submission 161473) | Biofilm microbial communities from the roof of an iron ore cave, State of Minas Gerais, Brazil - TC_06 Biofilm (v2) | ecosystem: Environmental > Terrestrial > Deep subsurface > Cave > Wall biofilm... | reverse complement strand
CAGCAGTCCCACGATCGACAGTATCAACAGCACGGAGAACTGGCCGGCGACGTCCATGTTGAAGTTCATGCTCTGAATCAGCATCCCGAGGCCCGCTTCCGCACCGACGAACTCGGCCACGATCGCGCCGATCAGGGCAAAGATCATCGAGACCTCGAGGCCCGCCATCACGAACGGCAGCGAGTTGGGCAGCTGCAGCATCCAGAAGATCTGCCCGCGGCTCGCGGCCAGTGAGCGCATCAGGTTGATGCGCTCCTCGTCCGCCGATTTCAGGCCCGCAATCGTGTTGACCAGCAGCGGGAAGCAGGCCACCAGCGCCGCATTGACGATCTGTGACTGCAGCCCGAGGCCGAACCAGACGACGATCAACGGGGCCAGCGCGACCTTGGGCACCGACTGGAACATCACGATGTACGGATACAACAGGTACTCCACGTAGCGGTTCAGCGCCACTGCCGCGCCGAGCGCGAATCCGATCGCCGACCCCAGCAGGAAGCCCAGCACCGTCTCAGTCAGGGTATGCAACAGGTGCTTCTGATACAGCCCGCTCGCGAATCCGCGCCACAGCGCGACCGCGACCCTCGAAGGAGGCGGCAGGATGTACAGCGGCACTTCAAAGGCGCGAACGAGCAATTCCCCCAGCAGCACGGAGCCGCAGAACACGGCCACCGTCAGCGCGATGTCTCTACGTTTACGCATCGAGGGCCCCTTTCGCGTGGAACTGCGCCCGAATCGAGCTGACCCGGGTGCCGAAGTGCGGCAGGTTCATCACTTCCAGCGGGCGCGGGCGCGGAATATCGACCGTCACCGTGTCGACGATGCGGCCCGGCCGCGGTGACATGACCAGCACCCGGTCAGCCAGAAAGACCGCCTCGGGAATCGAGTGCGTGATGAACAGGACCGTCTTCCTGCGCTCCAGCCAGATGCGCTGCAGCTCCAGGTTCATCTGCTCGCGGGTCATCGCATCGAGCGCGCCGAACGGCTCATCCATCAGCAGCACGGCCGGGTCGTGGATCAGCGCCCGCGTGATGCCCACGCGCTGCTGCATGCCGCCGGACAGCTCGCTCGGGTAGCGCTGGGCGAACTCCCTCAGCCCCACCAGGCTGAGCAGTTCGAGCGCGAGCTGGGTGTATCGATCGCTGCGGATGCGCTGCACGTCGATCGGCAGCAGCACGTTTTCCAGCACGGTGCGCCACGGCAGCAGCACCGGCGACTGAAATACGACGCCGATGTCGCGGCGGGGGCCGTCGATCAGGGAGCCGCGCAAGCTGGCCGACCCGGTCGATGCGGACAGCACGCCGGCCAGGATCTTGAGCAGCGTGGATTTGCCGCAGCCCGACGGCCCGACCACGGCGACGAACTCACCCTCGTTCACGCTGAAGCTGATCGAATCGAGCGCCTTCACGCAGGCATCCCGGGTCGGATAGCTCTTCGAAAGCTCCCGAACGGAGATGGCATCCACGGTCACCGTGCCGGAGGCGCCGGCCGGGAGCTGCTGCCGGATCTGGCTCGAATCGGCGCTCGTCGTCATCGCCGGCGTCCCCAGGCCGACCACATGACGGCGGTCGGCCCCATGAACTCCGGGTCGTCCAGGCGCGCGAGATCCTGCTCGAACTGCTCTTGCGAGACGTAGTTGCCGTCGATCAGCAGCTGCCGCAGCTGCAGGTAGTTCGCGCGCAGGATCGACATGCCCGCCGATCCATGGTGCGACATCGACGCCATCGCCTCGGCGCCGACCTCGGCCAGTCCGTGCGTGCGCAGGCGCCCGAACAACTGGCGTCCGTACCGCAGGTTCACGCCGTTGTCCTCCATCAGCTTCCAGATGGCGATCTGCGTCTTCAACAGGATCTCCCCGGGGCTGGCCGCCGGGTCGGGCCGCATCGAGGAGGCGTCGTATTCCTCTTCGACCAGCCAGCCGCCCGGCTTCAGCGCTGAAATCAGGCGCGCCAGCACGCCCTCGCGCCGCGGCAGGTGCATCAGTACCAGCCGTGCATGCACCAGGTCGAAAGTCGCCTCCGGCAACGGATCGGTGCTGATGTCGTGGCGGCGGACCTCGAGGTTGGGCAGTGTCACAGATTGCAGATGGCGTGGATCGATGTCGGTCGCCAGGACGTGGCCGGTCGGCCCGACGCGGTCCGCGAGCCAGCGGGCGATGGAGCCGCTGCCGGCACCGATTTCCAGGCAGTACCAACCGGGGCCGACGCCGCGCTCCTGCAGGTGCCGGATGGTCCCGGGGTCGAACAAGGCGGACAGGGCGTTGAAACGGATCGGCGCCTCCGCGCCGGCGTTGTCGAGCAGGTAGCCTGATGGCATGGTCGCAATGTAGTCCCGTGTCTGGCATCGGTCGAGCCGACGCCGAAACGGCGCCGCCGGCATCGCTCAATAGCGGCGGACGTTGCAACCGCTCAGAAAGCGACGCTGACGCCGATGCGCGCAACGCGCGGCATCGCCGGGAACAGGTACTGCGCGTTCCATGGAGCGGTGGGCGCTTCGCGCCAGTAGCGCCGGTCGGTCACGTTGTCGACGCCGGCGCGCCAGGTCCACGTGGTGCGGGCGACGGCCATCACGTACTGCATCGCGAAGTCCCACTGCCAGGCGCTCGGGATGTAGGCCGAGCCGTCATACAGCACGGCCTTTTCTCCAGCGTACGTCAGTTGATTGCTGATCGTCAGTCCGCTCAGCACGGGCGGCTGCCACGCGGCGCGCAGCACGGCGGCCAAGCGCGGTACGTTGGGCGTCCAGTGGCCGACCCAGGTCGGATGCACCGACTCGGTCGTCACCGCATCCAGCCAGGCGGCGCGCGCCTCCAGGCGCCAGTCGCTCACTGGAAGCCAGGAGCCCGACAGCTCCAACCCGCGATGACGCGCCACGCGTGCGCCTCCGATGCGCAGCGACTGGCCCGAGCTGTTCGGGCCCAGATCGTCCGAGAACGGCTTTTGGATCTGGAACAGCGCAGCGGTGAACGACTGGCCGCGCTCCCAGGCCTGCTTGAAACCCGCCTCGACCTGCCGGCTGCGATGGGCCGGCAGCACCTGGCCCGGGTTGACGAACAGCGCTGGCTTGTTCGGCACTTGCTCCATTTCGACACCTTCGCCGCCGGACACGTACGCAAACCCCCCGGCCCACGGCTGGTAGCCGAGCGAGGCAAATGGCGTGACGAAGTCCTGCGTCAGCGAGGTCGCCTCGAACGAGCCGCCCTGTGCGAGTGGCGCATCGGGAAAATCCAGGTGGCTGGACTGCGACAGCCGCGTTCCCCGCACCGCCAGCCAGGCCGACCAGCCTGTCCCGAACCGCAGCACATCGAACAGCGACACCTCGTCCATGTGCAGGTCCAGGTCCGTGTTCGGCGTCGTGGCGGCCGTATTTGGCGGCAGCGCCGTCGGTGCGAAGATGTCGATGGTGCCGACGAAGTTGTAGGTCTGCTGTGGCGGATAGCGCTCCTGATAGCGCGTGGTGCGCACGCCAAGCCGCAACTCCTGCTCCACGGCGCCGGTGACGACGTTGCCGTGCAGGAACGCGTCCAGCACCTCGGTATCGCGCCGCTCGTCGTCGCTGATGTATTGGTATATGTCGATGTAGTCGTGGCCGTTGACCCGGCACAGTCCCGGGTACACGACCGGCAGGGCGGCAAAGGTGATCTGGTTGAAGTTGCACCCGTCGGGAAAGGCGATCCGGTCGTTGGTCACGGTGCGCTGCTGCTGCGCCCGTAGGCCCAGCTCCCAGCGCGGCGCCAGCTGTTGGGTCAGCCGTAGCGAACCGGTTGTTTCGCGGTTCTGGAACGGCTGGGTCCACGGCTGCTCGTTCAGGTTGATGCGCGGATCGATCGGCGGCGGCACCACGGTGGCGACGCTCGCGCCGTTGACGGCCAGCAGCCCGAATGCGGGAACGCTGATCTGCTGCACGCCCTGGTGCTCGACCTCCAGCTCGACCAGCGTTCCGGGCGCGACCCGCCAGTCGAACGCGCCGCTGCCGAACGCCCGCCGCGACCAGGCGTTATAGAAGACCGGGTGGCGGTCTTCGTCGGCCAGGTTGATTCGATACCCGAAGCGGCCGTCGTCCAGCCGGCCGCCGAAATCGCCCTGAACCAGCTTGGAGCCGCGCTCGAAATACTGCACGGTAACCTCGCGCAGCGGCGCATCGGTGGGGCGCTTCAGCACGAAATTCACGATGCCCCCGGGAGCCGCGTCGCCGCCGAGCACGCCGGAGACACCCTGGACGATCTGGATCGCCTCCTTGTTTTCCAGCGCGATCGGCACGTGATTGGTCAATGGCAGGCCATCGCGCCGGAAATTGAGCAGCGGATCCAGGTTGAAGCCGCGCACCTGGATCGTCTCGACGTAGCCGAACGTGTTGTAGTCGTCGCCGGCCGACGGCACGTCGCGGATCGCCGACGACAGGCTGTTCACGCCGCGGTCCTTGATCTGGTCGGCGCCGATCACGCTGATCGAAAACGGCGATTCGGACAGCGGTGCGTCGGACAGCTCGTTGACGCTGCCGCGGCCGTAATCGGCATCGTGCTTTTGCGCCTCGATTACGATGCGAGCAACCGGACCCGCGTTGCCCGCATCGGCCAGGGCGGACTGGCTCCGGCAGGGTGAGCTCAGCGACAGCGCCGCAACGAGGGCCAGGACGCCGCAGCGTCCAGGTCGGAGTAAGTACCTTCTTGCCACCGTCGCCTCCCAGCGAAGATGGCAGGGAGCGATGGCGCCTGGTGGACCGATGGAACAGGAGACGGGCCGAGGCGGACGCTTCCCTGCGCAAGCGTTAACTTGATCAGGTTCCAAGGGTCTATCTCACCCGTCCGGTTGCCCGGACCACCGCCGAAACGGTGGATTTGTGCGGGACCCCTAGCGCATGCGGCGATTATACGTCGAGGCTAAGATTCCCTTATGTCCGCGATCTTCATCAGCTATCGGCGCGACGGTGCGCTGATCCCCGCGCGCGCGATCTTCGAGCGCCTGAGCCGCGAGTTCGGCCCCGCCGAAGTCTTCATCGACATGGAGGGTATCGAGATTGGACTGGACTTCGTTGACGTCTTGAGCCGTCAATTGCAGGGATGCCAGGTGATGCTGGCGCTGATCGATCCGGAGTGGGCCACGGCGACCGACAAACAGGGCCGCCGGCGCATCGAGCGGGAATACGACTACGTCCGCACCGAGGTCGTGACGGCGTTGACGCGGGGAATCCGCACGGTGCCGGTGCTGATCGGTGGGGCGCAGATGCCCGAGCCGGAAACGCTGCCGGAGTTGCTGCGGCCCCTGGCGCGCCGCAACGCACTGGATCTGGACTTCAACCAGTTCGATGCCGAGATCGGCCGGCTCGTTGGCGCGATTCGCAAGATGCTGGGCGATCAGCTTCCAGCGTGCGCGCCGCCGGGTCCGGATCAAGGTGAGAGCGCAACCCGGCCGAGCATCGCGCCCGCAGGTCCGGGTGAGCCGGATGAGGGCACGGTCAAAGACCCCACGATGGTCGGAGACGGTGGCATTTACATCAGCTATTCGCATCGGGATCTGCCTGCGGCCAAGACGCTTTGCGATGAGCTCGGACCACTGGGCGTCGGGGTCTTCTGGCTCGATAAGAGCCGACCTCGTACCAGGGAGGACTGGGAGCGGCACTTGACGGTCGGACTGAACCGCTGTGACCTCTTTCTGGCGCTGCTTTCCGCGAACACGGAAGCGTTCGGCCGTGGCTATTACCTGACTGAATGGAACGAGGCGGTCAAGCGCGATGACAAGTTCCTGCGAGGCCGCAGGATCGTCGTTCCCGTGGTGCTGGACCGTGAATTCGACGGAAAGGCCAGCCGTTACAAGGTGATGCCGGAGCCGTTTCGTCCCCTGAGCTTTGTCCACGCGCCGGATGGGCACGTGAGCAAGGAATTGCGGCAAACCATCCTGGACGCCCTGGGTGAATTGAAGCGCCGGAGGTCGGCATGATCCAATGCGATCTGCTTGAGCCGGTCGTTTTCAAAACGCAGAGCCGCCGCGCATCGCGCGATTGACGCGATGGCCGCCGCCGGGGCATCGACCTGGGTACTCGGGGCGCGCTCGGAAACCGGGTACGTGCGCGCCTGCAATGAAGACCGGATGGGCTGGGTGCGCACTCCGTACGGCAACGTCTACGTGGTGGCCGATGGCATGGGCGGTTACCGGGGAGGGGCGCTGGCGGCCGAGTTGACCGTCAACGCGCTCAAGGATCAGCTCGCCGGACTTTCCCCGGAGGACGCCACCTTCCCCGCACAGGTGCGGCAAGCTTTCCTGACCGCCAATCAAGCGGTCTACCAGCGGCATTGCGTTGATGATCCGGATACGCCCGACATGGGCGCGACCGGCGTCGCATTGATCACCTGGGGCGTGCGCATCCTGGTCGGCCACGTCGGCGACAGTCGGGCTTACCTGTGGAAAAAGGAGGGTGGCCTGAAGCGCCTGACGCGTGATCACACCGCGTTGGAAAGGATGGTCGATGCCGGCTCCGATGCCGCAGCGGACCTGGCCGGTGTGCTGGATCGAGCGATCGGTCATTTGCCGACCGTCGAGGCGGAAGTTACTTCCTGGATCACGCTCAGTGTCGGCGATATGGTGTTGTTGTGCTCCGACGGCCTTTGCGGCTACGTCGACGACGCCGAAATCAGCGGGATTCTCGCCTCGAAATGCGATCAACAAGCTCTGGCCGACCGGCTGGTGGATTGTGCGCTCACCAAGGGTGGCGAGGACAACGTGACCGTTCAGCTGGTCCGTCTCGATGACGTGTCTTCGAACGCCGACGGCGTCGTCGAGCGCCTGCGGCAGCGCCTGCGGGCTCTGCGCGCAGTCAAGCGCTTTGGGTCAGGCGCCGGACGCTGAGGATTGACGCGGAGATGCTGTGCGAGTATGAATTGGCGCATGTGTGGCCAACGCGATGAGGCCCGCATACGAGGCGTTGTATTTGCAAGAAGGGCACATGAGCAGCAAATCCATCTGGCAAGGCCTCGAAGGTTTGATGGGCGACCTGACGGGAGCCAGGAAGACATTGGCAACGGTCGAACAGCGCTGCCCGGTCTGCTCGAACGCGCTGGATCCGCTCTGGACCAAATGCCCGTACTGCGAGGCCGCGCAGAACGCCAACACCCGGTCGAGTCCGGTGGTTCAGGAGGCAGCGGCACCGGCCGCGGTTGCGCGCAGGCCGACCGTGGTTGACTCGGGTGCGCCGGTCCAGCCATCCGGCTCCGCGGTGGCCGCGGTCGCTGCCGCCGCCGGTTCAGCGCCCGTGCGCAGGCCCACGATTGTCGATCCGGGTTCGGCAGCCGCCGCGGGCTCCGAACGGCGGCCAGGCGCCGGCGGGCGGCGCATTGCGGGCATCGTGACGACCTTCACGTGGTCGCCACAGGGAAAACTGTTCCAGATCCTCGACGGTCGTAATTTTGGGGGGTCGGGTGTGGTCGGCTCCGAGAACAACAGGCCATGCGATATCCAGGTACCGGAAGATGAAACGATGTCGAGCTCCCACTTCCTGGTTCTCTGTCAGGGCGGGAAGTACATCATCAGCGATACCTTCAGCACCAATGGCACGTTCCTGAACGGAACCCAGATCGATACGCGGGGCACCGATCTGCCCGACAGATCCGTGATCAGGGCCGGCGCGACGGTATTCGTGTTCCAGAAGATCCAGGCGGCGCAGGCCGACGTGACGGGACCGCTCCCGGACGGCGAACAGGGATGGAAACCCGATGACCGCGACGGCACGGTCCAGCGCTAGCCGCATGTGGGCCTTCAGGCCGCTCACCTGGCTGCTGGCGGCCTGCGCGCTGATTGCGGGCTGCGCGACCAAGCAGCAGACCGCCAGTCTCGAGTGCGGGGTGGGCGGCGCCGCAGTTTCCTACGCCCTGTGCAAGGCCACCGGCGGTTCGGATCAGAAATGTGCCGCCATCGCGGCCGGCACCGGCGCGGTCGGCGCGGTGGCGTGCTACAGCTATGCGTCGCACCTGGCCAAGCGCAAGCAGGAGCTGGCCGGCCGTGAGAACGACCTGGATGCGCGCATCAAGTACGTGCGAGGCTTGAATGAGGATACGCAGCAGCTGAATGCCGATTTGAATGGACGCATCAAGCAGGCCGACGCCCGCTCGGCCACCCTGCTGGCTCAAGTCAACCGGAACCAGGCGTCCTCCCAGCAGTTGGCGAGCGAACGCCAGCGCCTCGATGACGAGGTCAAGGCGGCCAATCAGCAGGTCGCGGTGGGGGCCAATGCGCTGAACGAGGTCAAGACCTATCAGGCTCAGCGCACCTCACCGTCACCCGACCTGGATGCCGAGATCGCGAAGCAGGAGCGTCTGCTGGCGGAGGCCAAAGAGGAAGTCAAGAAGCTGGCGAGCTACCGCGAGCGCGTTCCGGCCGGTTAGCATTGCACGACGAAGTACATGCCGACGAATCGTCTGTCGCGATGGGGAGTGCTGAGCCTGGCGTGGCTGCTGCCAGCCTGCACGATCGTCCAGATGCGGGCGGACAATGCACGGCAGGAGCAGCAGGTACAGAGCAAGGAGCAGGAGCTGCAGCGGGAAACGCAGACGCAGACGCGATTGCAGGCCGAGCGGCAGCGGCTGCTGGACGATCTGCGCTCCCGCGAGCTGACGCTTGACGAGCTGAAGACGCGGCTGGAGCAATTGCAACGCCTCAACGCTTCGATGCTCGCCACCACGCAAGACGAGCAGCGCCAGAAAGCCGCCCGCGAACAGCGGCTCAACGAGGCCGCGAGCCAGATCAATGGCGTGGAGCATGACTCCACCCTGACACCGGCTGCAAAGGCCAAGCGCCTCGAGGAATTGCGCAATCAGCTGCGCAAGACGCTCGAGTTGCTGGCGAATACGTGAGCGCGCCAGCAGCACAACCAACCACCGAGGAAATCGCCTCTGGCACGACCATCGGCGATCACTTCCTGATCACCCGCAAGCTGGGAGCCGGCGGCATGGGCGAGGTCTACCTCGCCGAGAATATCAATCTGCCCGGCAAGCGCTACGCGATCAAGGTCCTGCGCGGAGAACTGACCCAGATCGAACGGTATGCGCAGCAACTGGAGGGCGAGGCCCAGAGGCAGGGCCGCCTCGACCATGAGAACATCGTCCAGCTCTACGACTACTTCCGCTGGCAGCAGCGCTATTGCCTGATCTTCCCGTTCGTGGACGGCACCACGCTGGCGGGCCTGATCCGCGCTCAACCGGGCGGACTCAAGGAGGACTGGGCGCTGAAGCTGATGCGGGACGTTCTCAAAGGGCTGAATTACGCCCACGAGCACGGCGTCCTGCACTGCGATGTCAAACCGGCGAATGTCCTGGTCGACAAGGAGCAGCGGGCTCGTGTCACCGACTTCGGCATCGCGCGCGATGTCGGCGGCGCAACGAGCGTGCTGGGGCGCGTCGTCGGTACGCCCGAATACATGAGCCCGGAACAGATCTCGGACCCGGAGCACGTCGACCACCGCGCCGACGTGTTCTCGGCCGGTGTGGTGCTGTTCGAGATGTTGACGGGCCGGCTGCCGTTCTCGGCTAAAGCCGGCATCAAGTTTCCGCAGTTGAGTTCCGAGCCAGCCGACATTCGCGACTTTCGCAAGGACCTGACCCCGCAGCTGGCGCGGATCGTGACCACCGCGCTTCAGCCCGACCCGGTGGACCGCTTTCAGGGCTGCAGCGCATTCGAGCAGGCGATCATCCGCTACTGGCGAGCGCGGCGCTTCCGGCGAACCTGGCTGCCCGTCATTGCGGGCGTCGCGCTGGTCGCGCTGGCGAGCGCGATCGGGTTCCGTCAATGGGTCGAGGGACGTGCCCGAGCGGAAAGAGCCGAGACGGAGCGGATTGCGCAGGAGGAGAAGCAGAAGAACGTTGTGCGCGCGCGCCAGACCATCGAGGCGTCGATCGTGACCGCCATCCAGCAGATGGGTTCCCTGTGCCGGGAATCGACGCATCTGCAATCGCGCCAGAAAGCGCTCGCGATGGCGTCCGATGGTGGAATCACGGAGCTGACCGCCAAGTTCCGCGCGCAGATCGAGGACATCCGCAAGAACATGGCCGACTACTCGCAGGGTTACAGCGAGGCCGTGGGGCAGCTGGCGAAATTCGATCCTGCACTGGTCAAGGAGCTGCTGAACGCGCATCCGCAGGCGGACGTGGAGTCGGCCCGCTTCCTGGATGCGGTCCGCTCCGACTACTCCGCTCTGAGTGAGCAGCACCATGGGCGCAGCGCGGAGGAACTGCTGTGGACGTGCTCGCGCCAGAGCTGATGCAGGAGGCACCGGCGCCCGATCCGGGGCGCACCGGCGCGCTTTAACCGGCGACGAGCCAGCGGTGCGCACGCTGCAGGCGTTGCGCACCCCAGCCGTCAACCGGATGGACCCTGATGCCGGGGTCCTGCAGCAGCTCGGTGAGCTGCCGGTGAAAGGCGGCGCGCACCTCGGGCCCGTCGCGTTGGATGCCATCGGCGGTCCACGGCAGATCGGGCTGCAGCAGCAGCGTGGCCCAGTAGCCGCGATGGTGCGCCAGCGCGGCCTCGAGCAGGGTCGGGTCGTCGAACAGCATCCGGCTGTACAGCGCGGTCGCAATCGGCGCCGAGTCGCACAGCAGCCAGCCGATTCCCTGCTCGGCGGCCTGCCGCTGCGCGGCCGCCTCGCGCTCGATCTGCGTGCGCAGGATGTCGAGCTGCTCGTCGGCGCGGGGCGTGCGACCCAGCCGGTCGGAGTACTCGCGCAGATACTCCGGCAGCCAATGGCCCGGCAGCAGCTCGGCGAGCTGGCGGCACAACGTCGTCTTGCCGACGCACTCGGCGCCGACCACCGCGATGCGGCGGGTGGCGTTGGCGCTCGCGTTGCCGGTCATGCCGGCACCGTGGCGTGCCAGCGCCTCCAGCCGATCACCGCCAGCGTTGCGAAGATCAACGACAGCACGGAGGTCAGCCACAGCATCTTGGTGGCGTACAGCGCGGCGGCGCTCAAATCGACCACGATCCAGACCGGCCAGCACTCGATGTATTTCAGGCCCATCAGCACCTGCGCGATGAAGCTGCCGGCGGTCGGAAAGCCGTTGAAATAGGGCACGTCGGTATCGGTGAAGCGGGCCAGCATCGTCCCCAGCAGCGGCCACGCCAGCGCCCACAGCGCCAGCACTCGAAGGCGCGCGATGCCGGCCAGCCGCGCCACCTGCAGCGGGCCCGCCGGGCGTGCGTTGGCGTCGTCACCGGAGCGGCGCCGCCCGTACACCCATTCCCACCAGCCCCACAGCGACGACAGCGCGAAGTAGATCTGCACCGCAACGTCGCCGTACAGGCGGCTGATGAAGAACAGCCAGCCGTACAACGCGCTCGAGATCACCAGCAGCGGCCAGCCCCAGTGGATCTCGTACA
>Ga0187846_10001997_pt1 | contig 11357 bp, 15 predicted proteins | sample TC_taG_FD_161473 | JGI IMG/M metagenome (GOLD analysis project Ga0187846, IMG submission 161473) | Biofilm microbial communities from the roof of an iron ore cave, State of Minas Gerais, Brazil - TC_06 Biofilm (v2) | ecosystem: Environmental > Terrestrial > Deep subsurface > Cave > Wall biofilm... | reverse complement strand
ACAACCCAGGTCCAACGCGAGCTGAAAACGATCAGGGCCTGCTATCTTGGCTAGGAAGGTGCGGGTCGATTCCTGATAAACACTTGCCAGCAGCTTCAACCGCTGCGCCGCGGTGCTGCTGTCGCCGAAGAGATACTGCGACTGACTCACGCCCGCTCGGGCATCATTTGGCGAACTGTACGGTGGCAGTGCCGATCACTAGTCTTTCGGCGTCTTCATTCTCAATCCAGATGTCCATTTCGGCAGTGCGTTCGGTATCATTCGTGTGCGTGATGAAGCCTTGCAGGAGTATCGTATGGTCGGGCAGCACTGGCTGGCGGTAAGTAGTGCCGACGCGCACCAGTTTGGCATCGCTCACACCGATCCAATCGGTCACCAGCTTGCAGAGCAGCGCGAGGCTCATGTTGCCAGGCGTAATCATTCCTGGCAGACCCTCCTTGCGCGCGCCTTCGTCGTCGGTGAAGCGCGGCACCCACATCCCGGTGGTCCGCGCATAAGCGCGGACCCGGTCTTTGCTCAGGAACATCTCTTCCGGGCCGAGCGCGTCGCCAATCTTGACGTCGCCATAATTTCTTTGCGGTTGCGGCATGACTACCTAAGGACGGTTCATAAAGCGATGGTCGACATGAGCGACTATCTCATCGTTTTGGTTCTTGAGCGTTGAGCGCACGACAACGAACACCATCGAGCCGGTGCGTCCGGTCTTCTCGTAAATTTCCTTCACGTGCGAGCTTAGCGTAATCGTATCACCGGGACGGATCGGCGCCACAAATTCGACGTCTTTGCCCGCATCAAAGCCTTGCCGGCCAAAACGCGGAACGTGTTCAAAGAACTGTCGCCCGTTGCGGAACGTAACCGCGTAGGACGGCGGAGCGACGAGTGCGCCATAGGGTCCACGCCTGGCCGCCTCCTGGTCGGCGTAAAGCGGGCCGGATTCACCGGTAGCTTGGCAGAATTCGGCGACCATTTGTGCGGTTACGGGCACCGGATCAGTGACCTCGAATACCCGGCCGATAAGATTGGGATCAAATTCGACCATTTTTAATGCGCACCTCGCAGACTCGTTTCCCTTCGACTCGGTTCAGAGCTTCCGCCGGCTTCGCCAGGCCTTGGCTCACCGGCTCCGCTAAGCTCCGTCCAGTGACTCACTTTACCTCGACGGCGACGGCGGACGGCACCGGCTTGCGGCGTGGGCGGAAATCCATTGGCTCGAAGGCGCCGCGTTTCAACTCGGTCACGAGCTCCTCGATGTTGCGCACATCGGCCTCGAATCGGGTAGCGCACAGCCCGATGAGGCTCACCAGATGGCTGTCGGAACCGCCAATCTCACCATAACCAAAGCGTTCGGCAAGCTGCTGACTGCGCTCGTCCTCGCCCTTGCGCGAGCCGCCGTTGTAAACCTCGACCGCCAGAACATTGGCCAACGGCGCCTTCTTCGAATAATGCTCGAATAGCCCCACGTTGGGCCGTCCAGGATGGCAGGGGATAACCACGCCGCCCATGTGTGCAACTTCGTCGATGACTTCCTGCGCGGGCAGATGGACATTGGCGAAATCAAAGCGGCGAGTCATTTCATCGGTCACGCCAAATACCAGCATGTGGCCGTAATCGGTCTCGACTTCGGAAGCCTTGAGCACGAGGATGCCGAATCTATCTTCCAGCGCACGATAATCCGCATTCTCGTTAAACTGGCGATGTTCCGTCAGTACGATCCCGTCCACTGGTCGTTCCGTCCGGCGCAATTTGAGCCAGTTCAGATAAGCCTCCAGCGGGGCGCGGCTGTCTTCCGACGCTTCGCTGTGACTGTGCAAGTCAAGAATACTGCTCACTCAGAGTTGACCCCTTCTCCTTATATCCGCACCTCGCAGACTCGTTAGCTCGGCTGCGCTGCGCTCCGCCTAGTGTTATCGGCACCTCGCAGACTCGTTTCCCTTCGACTCGGCTCAGGGCTTCGGCTGGCTTCGCCGGGCCTCGGCTCACCGGCTCCGCTAGGCTCCGCCCTAGTGTACCGGACGGAACTTGAGCAGAGTTACCGCGGGGGTAACGTCGTCGAACACGGCCTCGACAGGCATTCCTATTTTAACCTGTTCAGGGGGGCAGTCGACAATGTTGCTCAGCGTCTTGACTCCTTCGTCCAACTCAACCCAGGCCATCACATAGGGCAGTGACTCGCGAAAGCCGGATGACTGATTCTGATAAGTCACGGTGAAGGTGTAAATCTTCCCCCTCCCTTTCGATGGAACCCATTCCGTTTGCGGGGACAAGCAGGTCGGGCAAACTGCGCGGGGATGAAATCGCAGATCGCCGCAATCGCGGCATTTCTGGACATATAGCTCATGGCGTTGAAGCGCCTCCCACCACGGCCGCATCTCCTCGTCAATGTGAGGCAAGGGCTTTCGGTATGCTTTGGCGTCTCTTTCTTGCGGCATAGTCTTACTCGGCGTTGTTCGGATAGCTCGTCTATGTGACCTGGATAATTCTTTCGTATAGTGGTTCGTGAACCGCCGGTCTCTTCTCGGAATGGCGGTTCACGAACCGCTTCTACTGGTTCGTCATGATCAGGGTGGCGCCTGAATGCCTTGTGCCAAGGGCGCCACCGGTGCCATGAGCTAGCGCGATTTTGCAATCCTTGACCTGGCGTGGTCCGCATTCGCCACGCAATTGCTTTACCGCCTCGATCACCAGGAAAATTCCACGCATCCCAGGGTGGTTCGAAGACAGTCCCCCGCCATCAGTATTTAGCGGCAAGTCGCCATCGTAACGCAGGCGGCCGCCTGTCACGAATGCGCCGCCTTCGCCGCGTTGGCAGAAGCCGAGATTCTCCAAGGTAGTCAGGACGGTAATGGTGAAAGAGTCATAGACCATGGCCATATCGATATCTTTGCGCGAGACGCCGGCGCGCTCAAAGGCGAGACGACCCGATTGATAAGCCGCGATTTCGAGGAAATCGCGCTTGCCGCGTGCGGCGTGGCGCACCGTTTCACCTACCCCCAGGATATATGCGGGCTTCTTTTTTAAATCGCGGGCGCGCTCCGCCGAAGCTACCACCAAAGCTCCACCGCCGTCGCTGATGATGCAACAGTCGAGCAAATGCAACGGTGACGAAATGACACGCGACGCCAGCACGTCCTGGACTGTAATCGGGTCGCGGTATTTGGCTACGGGATTGAGTGAAGCATGATGGCGCATGGTGACCGCGATTTCGGCCAATTGTTCGGGCCGCGTGCCATACTCGTGCATGTGACGTTGAGCGATCATCGCGTATGCCCCGACGGTAGTCGGACCGTAGGGGATTTCGTACTGGTCGCAGGGATCGCCGCCACCGCCTCCGCCGCCGGTGCCGATCGCAAATCGCGCCGACGCCGCGGTCGAGCCGTAGGCAATGACTGCAACATTGCAAAGTCCGGAATTAATCGCCGCCGCCGCATGCGCGGTATGAGCAACGAACGAGGCACCGCCGATATTGGTGCTATCCATAAAGTTGGGCGTTAAATTCATGTAATCGCAGAAGCCGACCACGCCCATCCCACCCATTCCCATCCCGGCCGTGCATATGCCGTCGACGTCTTTAATAGTCAGGCCGGCATCGTCGAGCGCGCCACGGATGCTCTCGCCCATTATCTGAAACATACTTTTGTCGGGGGCGAAGCGGCTGGGATGCTCGTATACTCCAACGACTGCAGTCTTGCGGCTGAGACTCATTATGCACTCCGTTGAAAGCGCTAGCAGGGTGCGGAAACAGAATTTGCGTGGTCAATAGCCACTTCACGGCTCTGCATCCTGCAGAAAAGATGGCTTCCTGCCTTTTCTCCCTGCTTGCGGGGAGATTACAGAGGGGGAAGCAGGCTGCGCAGACCTTTTCAGCAGCCTGCTGGAACGAGCTGTTAAGTGCAACTAAAACTGAAAGGCTGTTCCTCATTTCGAATCAACGCAACTCGTCTAGAAATTTCTCGATTGCGGGGTTGGTAGCGTCCGGGCGTTCAGTCGTTAGACGATGGCCTGCGTCGGGAACGACTTCCACGCGCGCCCCCTTGATCCGGCTTCTGAGCGATTCAGCTTCGGCCGGCGGCGTGATCGAATCGTCGGCGCCGGCTAGAATCAAGGTGGGCTTATCCAGCCTGCTTATCCGCTCGCGCAAATCAACCTGCGAACAGGCGTCCAGGTCGCCCCAGCGCACACGCGGGTCGGTCTGGATCTGCTCACCCCATCCCTCGCGGATTATTTCGGGTTTGGTTGCGATAGTTTTAGGCGAGTAGCCGTCGTTATTAAAGGGCTGTGATGCTCGCCCCATTGTTACCGCACGCCATATGTCGAGACGCTCCTGCGGAATGTCAAACTTGGCCGCAGTCGCGATCAGCACCAGCGCTTTAACCCTGTTGGTATTGCGCAGCGCGAGTTCCATCGCAATCGCACCACCCATCGAATGACCTGCGACAACAGCAGACTCGACTTTTAAGGCATCCAGAAACGCCAGCGTGAACGCGGCGTAGTCCTCAATTGTGCGCAATCCATCAACCCCCGAGGAGCGGCCGTGTCCCGGCAGATCAGGCGCTAGCGGGCTATGGCGATTGCCGAGATGCTCGTATTGGTAATGCCATGCATGCGCGTTAGACCCAGCGCCGTGCAGCAATAAGAGGGTGTGTCCGCGGGAGAAATCCGGCACAACGTCAGGCAATGTGGTCCTACCCACATAATAGTAATGAGTGGCGTAGCCGCTTACGTTGACATACTTGGTCGGCATCGGCACCTCTCAATCAATTAGTAGCAGTCGTTCAAAAAGCATTTTCAGAGCCCGCTTCCCTCACTGTAATCTCTCGCTAGGGCCTGAAAACCGCTCCATCACGAACTGCCGTTAGCTATTCGCTTGTGGGGTGATTTGTCAAACGATGAGATGTAGCGACAGCGGGCTGAAAAGGGATTTTCGCGGCTGGCTTCCCTCACTGTAATCTTCCCAGGGAGAGGGTGTCGGTTTCTGCGTGTCACTAGCCGGAACGTGATCGGGATTGTTCGCCCGGCAGCCACAAGCGACGAGCCCCCTTTGTCATCCCGGTGAGCCGAAGCTCTGAGCCTGTCGAAGGGGCAGTCGAGGGATCGCGCCTCGTCCGCCTGCCCTCCGCAAGGCGTCTGGAAGCGGGCGAGGCGCGGGGAACCAATTCCGCGCGCGCTCAATGCACTGGGTTTCTGCTTGCGCCGCAGACGCCGCACGATCTCTCTACTTCGGTCGGGATGACAAAGAGGGGACTCGCCCAGACGAAGCAAACGCGCGTTTTGCCATTCTGCGCCCGGCTATCGGGGCGAGGGGTCCCGATTCTTTTCGCTCCACTCACGAAAATCGACAGCCTCCGGAAGAAGAGAGCTAAAGAAAAAGCAGCCGGTTTTTTCGCAGGATGTGGACAGTGTTTAATCTCTCGAAGGCTGAAATTGCTGTTCTCAACACCCTGCTAAGGGCGTGCTCTCTACAAGCTGCCTTTTTTTTCACTTTTATGGCGGCCGCGGCCCGTTGGAGCCTGCGGTTCCGACGCCTGCAATTTCTCCCACTGCTCAATCGCAGCTCGGTTGAAACGCCAGTTGCTTCCGACCCGAAACCCGGGAAGCCGGCCCTGACGGAGAAGCCGGTAAATCGTGGTCGGATGAACGCGCAGGTGCTCCGATAGTTCCTTGATGGTGAAGATTTCTTCTTCGTCGGAGGACATTGGGACCCCACCCCGAACCGACATGAAAGCTTCGGCCGCTCGGCCGTTGAAAAAGGTCTTTTCGAGAATGCGCACCTCGCAGACTCGTTTGCTCGGCTCCACTTCGCTCCGCCTAATGACAGCTCCCTTCCCTCTGTAGTCTCCGCTGCAGGCGGGAGAACTATAGGAAGGAAGCTAGCTTTAGCGCAGGGTCTTGAGGTCGAACTGCCCAGAATTGTGAGGGCCAGCCCTTCTCAAGAGCCTTGCTGAGGCGATAACGCTACCATTTCAGCATCCGCGAGTAAAAAGCTAAGTCAAGTAAGCTGAGGCTGAAACTTCACGCCTTGGAGCAAATCTGGCGGTGTCCCCGAGCGCGCCAGGGCCGTCGGCTCGTATGAGAGCATCGGCCGTAAGTGGCGATCGTTGGCTATCGACAGGGAGCTTTCGACGGGAAGTTGGTCGTGCGAATGTTGGGTGTTGGGCCGCAAAATTCACCTGGGAGTCTGGCTCCGCCAGTCGCTTGGACGGTCTTCTCAGAGGCTGCGGCTGCGCGGGTCGAATTGAATCGGGCGTCAGGAATGGCTCTCCATTACGATGATGGAAAATCCGAAGCCGGAATGCCGTTTCTGGATACGAGTGCAGATTCTGGAAACGAAACTGTCCAAGGTCAGTCCCAGATTCGTTGCGAACGCAACGATCGTTATTGGGAGCCAGCGCTGGTTGATGAGCGTGAAATGCCCCGGATTAGCGGCTTGACGGGGCCGGCAAACCGCAGTATTCGTCCATAATTGCGCGGCGTTCGCAAATGGACAGGAGTATGAAGCGGCTGCTTTCAAAAGCGAATCTGCAGGCATTCAGCTCGATTCTTGCTTTCGTGTTGCTGTTGAGCACGATTCCTTCGACTAGTGGCGTTGTGATGGTGCCCGGGCCTAGCCACCCGGAATTTACTATCAACATTTGCCAGCCGAGTCAGATATTGAACCAGCCATCGAACACCATACTTGCCCGCCCGTCCGTGGACATACCTCAGTTCGCTCTATTCTCTCCAGGTTCCCGCAAGACGGCGCCAGTTGTGGGAGTAGTGGAACGTAAGGTTGCTCCCGAGACCCCGCCTCCCAAACCGCTCGTATAAGACTGTCTCCGCCACAACGTGGTTCTTGGCCTGACTCCTGACGCTGCACGCGTCGTGGGGCCGTCGGTGTTTTCTTCGAGACGGACCTGTCCGCCGGGAGAAATATATGAGACCGATTCAATCGGTTGCGCTATCGTCGCTGAGAGGTGTTCGTCTATCTAAGCATTGGCGGGAGGTCGGCAGTTTACTCGTGGCGGTTGTCTGCGTCATATGCCTGGCACCCGCGCGTGTCTGGGCATGCGCCTGTGGATGCAGCGTGTTTGACGTTGGGACGCCTTCGCTTCTTCCTGACGGGCCAGGAGGCACGGTGTGGTTCGAATACGACTTCGCGAATCAGTACATCAACTTTCATCACACTGAACCGGCATCCGTAAGCGCCAACCCGGATAGACAGATAAAGACCCATTTTCTGACAGTCGGCGGCCAGTACATGTTCAACCGTGACTGGGGCGCAATGGTTACAGTCCCGTATACCATCCGCAATTTCAGGACCGAGGGTGCTACACCTGATCAAATCAATCAATTCAGGCATGCTAATTTTGGCGATGTCCGCCTGTGGGGGATGTACACGGGGCTGCTCGAAGACATGTCGCTGGGCCTGCTAGCCGGGTTCAAACTCAACACTGGCGATCACACTTACTCGCATTTCGATCGCGACACCTCGATCGGGACAGGCAGCACCGATCTGTTGATAGGCGGGTATAAGTTGGGCAACTTCCCGACGCATATAGGAAATGTGAGACTGACCTTCCGCGAAAAGCCGTTCGAGTGGTTTGTCCAGGGGCAATACGACTATCCCTTCCTGAGCACCGGGAACTATGTTCCGGGCAAGGAATTCGACGCTGCGATCGGCGCTTATTACAATTTCGGGAGGGTCGGGCGGCTGAAGGAACTTGCCCCCTTCCTAACCCTCTATGGTGCATTTCGTTCACATGATCAAGGCGAGGAATCCAATTCACACAATAGTGGCTACGAACGCCTACTCCTGGCGCCCGGCGGCGAGATAAAGGTAGGAATACTGCGCTTCTATGCCGACATCGAGTTCCCGGTCTTTCAGCATTACAATGGCAACCAATTGACCGCCCCATATGCAATCAAGACCATCTTCAGCTACGACTTTTAGTTTGTGGTGAAAGTGATGAGTTCGTTTCGCGTTGCAATGTCGCGCAGCGGCAGCCGCAGCGCGACTCTGGCAATCGCACTTGTGGTTGCCATCACTGCAGCCGGTTGTCGCCAACGTGCTGGCGACCTCGACGAAACGGGCGGTTTCGCCGTCCGGAGCACTTCGGATTGCCTGCCCAACATCGTGCTGGTCGACCAACACGGGCAGAAGATTTCGTTGTCGTCGCTGAAGGGCAGGCCCGTGCTCTTCGATTTCGTCTATACGACCTGTCCCCGGGCCCTGTCTCTTGCTGACCGCACGCATGAAGAAAATCGCAAATCAGCTTGGTCCCGCCCTTGGAGTGGCAGGTAGAATCGTGTCGATCACGGTGGATCCAGAACACGATCACTCTAAACAGCTTCTGGCATACGCGAAGGAGTTCCAGGCCGACATAAAAAGTTGGTTGTTCCTGACCGGGACACCGAAGCAGATCGATGATGTGATTGCGCGGTTCAATTTGATTGCGGACATCGAGATGCCTGTTTTTCTGCCCTACAATAGCGAACAGTTGACCGCCCCGTATGCGATCAAGACCTTACGACTTCTGCTGTGAGGAAAGTACCCAATGCGCCGCTCCGCTCAATTGGCTCTTGCCGTAATTGCTGCGATGCTACTCATCAGAGCGCCGCATGCGCGAGCAGATTCGACATTGGGCCAACCGGCCCCCGCTCTGGTAGTCGAGGAGTTGAACGGCAACACATTCGACTTGGCGGGTCAGCACGGCAAAGTGGTCATAGTAAATTTCTGGGCCACCTGGTGTCAGCCGTGCCGCAAAGAAATGCCCGCCTTGGACGCGTTCTATCGGCGTTATCATACTCAAGGGCTCGAAATGATCGGCCTGAGTGCCGACCGCCCGCATGATCGGTCCGAGGTAGTCAAGGTCATGCAATCCTTTAGCTATGCGGCGGCGATGCTGGATGACGCCAAGTCTGACGGTTTTGCCGATCCGAGCGCGCTGCCGGTGACCTACATCGTGGATGCCCAGGGCGTCGTTCGTGCGAAATTCACTCCGGACGAGAAACCGGTTACGGAACAGAGTCTCGCTGCTGTCGTCCTTCCATTGTTGGCCCAACGAACGCGAGCCCCAGTACACTAAGCAACCAGCTTCCAGGCATTGGGAACGCGTCAATGAGAATTTTAGTACTTGCTGCATTTCTGATGGTCGGATGTTCCACGCCGCAGGACTCCACGGGCGGGACTTATACAAGGCTCACGAGGCTTCGGAAGGAGAGCCGGGAAATTGCAGAACGTGAACGGCGTGCATCCGGGCAGCGGTGATCAGCAGCAACAATCAAATCGCGCAGATTACGGTGATCCCTGATCCTAATGCAGATACCGGAGCGCGGACGCAGACGGTAGCGAATGACAGACAGCGTGAACTTTCCAATTGTAAAGCTAATGCGGACCGCGAGGAGGACCAGCTGTCCGCCCGCGAGCGCGCGGAATACCAGAGCCAGGCAAAGGACGAACGCGAGCGTAACTCGCTCATGATGATTCTTACAACTTCGCTGCCCCGCTAAGGAATATATTCACAGGAACCGCGGTCTATTAGGTGGTAATCATTCGGAGAGTCTAAAAATGGATCGTCCCAAACAGTGGCGATTGCATGCGACGAGAAAATCCGTCTTCTCTGCGACCAGCATTTGGGGTTTTGCCATCTTCTGTGCAATGGCGTCGCTAACACTGCCTGGCTGCAACCGGACCAGTCACGAATCCGGCGTATACCCAGTCACTTATCACGCGGGCAGCGTGCCCGATATGACGCTGACCGATCAGTACGGCCGACAAGTGGCACTCGCCTCTCTGAAAGGTAAACCGCTGCTATTCGATTTTATCTACACGAGTTGCCCCGGTCCCTGTCAGCTCCTCACCCAACATATGAAGTTGATCGCTGATAAGCTGGGCTCGGACTTGGGTTCGAAAGTGTCATTTGTTTCGGTTACGGTCGATCCTGATCATGATCGCCCAAGCCGCCTGCTCGATTATGCGAGAGCATTCAATGCCAATGTGAAGGGTTGGTATTTTCTCACTGGCTCACCGGTTCAGATCGACGAGTTGTTGCGAGGGTTCGGTTTGGGACGCACACGCGATAGCGACGGAGAGATCAATCACATTCTGGGATACTTTCTGGTCGGGCGGGACGGCTATGAAATAGTCGATTATTCGCAGCGGGTCGATCCCTCGAAAGCCGCTCGCGATGCTAAAGAAGTTGCGAGCAGCAACATCCTAATCGCCTGGTTGCGTGCGAACCTTCGCCAACTTTAGATCAAACTGATCGGCGCTACCCCAACACCCGTTCGCGACGTTGCCAGAGGGGAACTACTGACTGGTACAGGCGCCGGTCCTCAAAAGGGCCGGCACCCGACAACATCAGATGCGATCACTTACGGCATCTTCGCGCATCAACGGTTCCGGACGGTCCTCGATCGGCGTCCAGCGGCGTAGAATCTCCCCGGTATAGACCTGGCGCGGGCGCGCGATTTTCTGCTCCGGGTCGCGCACCATCTCCGCCCACTGCGCCATCCATCCTGAAGTTCGCGGAATCGCGAACAGCACCGGGAACATCGTCATCGGGAATCCCATCGCCTGATAGGTGACCCCGGTATAAAAGTCGACATTGGGATAAAGCTTGCGGGTGATGAAGTAGTCGTCCTCCAATGCAATCCGCTCGAGTTCGAGTGAAATGTCAATGAGTGGGTTGCGCCCCATCACGTCGAACACTTCATACGCGATCCGCTTGACGATTTTCGCACGCGGATCGTAGCTCTTGTAGACACGATGGCCGAAGCCCATCAGGCGGCGCTCGCCCTTCTTCACCCCCTTGATGAACTCCGGCACGTTCCTGGGCGAGCCAATCTCCATCAGCATCCGAATGACGGCTTCATTGGCGCCGCCGTGCAACGGCCCATAGAGCGCGGCGGTCGCCGCTGCAACCGCAGAATACGGGTCGACTTGCGAACTGCCAACGGCGCGCATCGCGTTGGCGGAGCAGTTCTGTTCATGATCGGCGTGCAGGATAAAGAGCACGTCAAGGGCTTTTTCGAGGGTTGGATTGGGCTTGTACTTGAGTTCTGTCATCTTGAAGAGCATCGACAGGAAATTGCCGGTATAACTCAACTCGTTGTCCGGATAAACGTAAGGAAATCCGAGCGCATGCCGGTAGGCAAAGGCGGCCATGGTGGGCAGCTTGCCGATCAGCCGTCGCGTCTGCAGGCGGCGCGACTCGAGGTCGTTGATATTGTTGGCGTCGGGATAGAAAGTGGACAGCGCGCCGACCGTGCCGACCAGCATCCCCATCGGGTGCGCGTCATAGCGGAACCCCTGCATGAAATTCTTGATATTCTCATGCACCATTGTGTGAGTCTTGATGTTTTGCTCCCAGCTCGAATAG
>Ga0187846_10001996_pt1 | contig 11363 bp, 16 predicted proteins | sample TC_taG_FD_161473 | JGI IMG/M metagenome (GOLD analysis project Ga0187846, IMG submission 161473) | Biofilm microbial communities from the roof of an iron ore cave, State of Minas Gerais, Brazil - TC_06 Biofilm (v2) | ecosystem: Environmental > Terrestrial > Deep subsurface > Cave > Wall biofilm... | reverse complement strand
GGCCGATTAAAAGGCGAAGAAAAAGCGGCGATTGGGCGAAATGGCCCCTTTTTTCCGAATAAAGCATGAATAATTCATGAATATTTCCGCAGAAATTGTGGAATAAACCACGAATATTTGGAAGGCGAAAGGCTAATGTTTTCAGTAAAGATAGTCCATGTATTTATTACCATTTATGCTATTTAGCGTAACGCGGGCGCGCGCCAATATAAATGCAAGTGAACGAACATAAATGTGGGCCGCTCGGCGGAAGGGCAGCTGGCCCCGAAAAAAGCAGCGAAAGCTATGAAAACAAAGCAAATATACTTCTTGACATACTTGCCGCTTCGCGGCAAAATGGGGTTAGCCCAAAAGGAGGGCTGGAGAAATGTACAAGACTAAGGCAACAGTGAACGTCAAGGGATCTGATGGGACGATCATCGCCCATCAAGACTACGATAAAATCGTGTTCGAGGGTAATTTCGAGGAAAACGGGAAGCCAGCTGGCGGCACGGACCCTGAGCTGCTCAAGCAGGCCATTGATTATGTACATTCGACATTGAGCAAGGACAAGGATGGCAATGTCGTGGGGAGTGCAGTACGCGAGATGTTGAGCCGCTTCACGTACGCAACTGACCTCGGAATGCGCGCGGGAATTCGGCAGCAACTATTGGCGGCAGTTGCTGGACCTGATAAGGCTGTCGACAAGGCTATCGCGACGTACATGACAATGCGAGCAGCAATCGGTCGCCCCGTCACAGAGGAAGAGGCACGGGCCAAGCTGCTCGTTGACTGATTTTTCTCTAGCGTGGCGCTTGACAAAATTCTGGCGCCACGCTAGAATTTCTGGAGGCAAAAATGACACCGAAACTGGACCAAAAGATCAAGGAAATTCGGAAACTCCTTGATAAGGCTATTCGTCGTTCCGAAAAGTTGCGGGAGGCGCTAGTTTTTGCTTTGGTTGCGCGAGAGCTTAGTTCGCAAAGGACCTACGAGCAAGCGAGGATTATCGCCCTGAAGACCATCGAGGAGGAGGATAACTCTTGACATTCGAGAGGCCCGCGCGCTACACTTCATCAGGAGGCAATATGCTCGATTTTCTACGATACATCGTCGCGATGCGGCTGATCGAAGTTAGCGCGGCTTGGATGGTGTTGATCGGCGTCATCGCTGTGATTGTCTGGTTCCGCGAGTTTCGCGGGTAGGGAGGTAAAATGCACAACAAAGCGAAGTTGATTCGTGACTTTTTCGGACTGTCGGGGACCGAAGCTATCCGACAGATCCGTGAGCTAACCGACGTTGACCGGGTCCAGTTAGCCTCGGCGATCGCACGACACCTTGGGATCGCTGAAGCCGGCTGCGACTTCTCATTCGTCGACTATTAACCAACTTAGGGCGCGCGTTTTAGGCGCGCCCTTTTTTTGTCCTTCTTTCGAGCCGGAAACTTGACAAAAGGCGCGCGCCCGCGCTATATTTAACTGGGGAGGTTTGTTATGCGATGTGAAGATTATCCGTGCTGTGGCCATGAGCCCGGCGATTGTCCGGACTCATCCGGTCGAATGAAGTGTGTCGAGTGCGGGAAGCGGCTGAGCGTAAAGGCGATGTCCAGCATTTGCGCCAAGTGTCAGCGCTTGTTACGGTCGCGTCGTGACGATTACGACTACGACAATCGCGACTACTAGTAACTGAAGGGCGCGCGTCTGAAAAACGCGCGCCCCCTTTTTGTCCTTCCACTTTATGTTACAAAGTACTTTATGTCGCAAAGTACTTTGTCGGAGCTGCTCGGCGCGGCCCCCGGTATACCCCTATGCCCGTCTTAAATGGGTCCCATCGCGCGAAAAAAGAACCCTGTTGTCCTCTCCATGAATTTAACTGAAATTCATGAATTTAGATGAATTTATGAATTTATGAATTTTAATAGACAAACCCTAATCGTTCACACTACGAACTAACTCCTTTAAACCACTGAAAGCAAACCAAATAAAAAAGTTGCATTACGCCCCATTCTATGCTATAATACGACAAATGCGGATCTCAGAAGAGGAGGCAAGGCGAAGGTTATCGAGTGCGCGCAACATTACGTTTATTCCATCGCGTCCGAACGTAAACAAGGGTCCTTGGGTACCCGAGCAGGTCCGAGATGTCATCGGGACGCTTGCTTTGCTTCCTGGGGCGAGCGCGAATGAGATAGGACGAGAGTTTGGTGTTGTTCATCAAACTGTATCGAACTACAAAACTGGGCACATTGGAGGGTTGCCAGCTAACTCCGAGCGCAGCGCTAAAGTTGCGGAGCGGATAGAGTCCATCAAAGACACGGCGCTAAGTAAATTGATGCAATCTCTGGGGCTCATAGACGAAGGTAAGATGTCTGATCTCGACGCCGTTAAGTTATCTCAGATTTCAACTAACATGTCACGAGTTGTTAATAACATGATCTTATCCCCTGCGGCTACTGGCGCTCAAGTGAACATTACAATCTACGCTCCAGAAGCGAAGAAAGAGGCGTCGTACAAGACGATAGACGTCTAGAGGACATTTGTCACGTAGCTTAAAGGCGGGAAGGCGGAAAATTGGATCATCGACTAAATCTTCTTCATAACATACAGGAGACGATGTTAGATGCTCCTGATCGCAAGATGGGTCGCGGCGCTGAATTTGATGAGAAGCTGCGTGCGGCGCGTTTAGCCCAATTCTCCACGCCATCAGAAATTTTACGCCAGATGTCACAAATGACAACAGGCGCGCGCGCCCTCGGTGCCGCTGCCGACGTTCTCTGCGAGATGTTCAAGGAATGCTCCCTCAAAGTCCTGACCCTCTCAGGCGTTGCATCCGTGGGTAAATTAGACTACATCATATCGGAACTAATTGATGGGGGGCATATCAATTGCATAGTTTCGACGGGTGCAGTCATTACCCACGGATGTAGTTACGAGATGGGAGGTAACTTCTTCAAGATTGACGAAGAGAAAGTTGATGAACATGTTGATACTGCTCTTTACAATCGAGGCTACAATCGAGTTTATGATACTGTGGAACTTGAAACTAGCTTGGAGAACACAGGAGACTTAGTTAACGACGCTCTCGAGATTTGGGATGATGAGGATACAATTTCTTCGGCAGAGCTTCATTGCTGCCTCGGGCGCCTCTTAAACGAGAGGTATGTAAAAGAAGACGGGATACTTCACGCAGCGGCGCGCGCCGAAATACCAATTTTTGTCCCGTCCTTTACAGATTCAGAGATTGGCCTCTCTTTTGCTCGGTTTCATATTGTACATCCAGAGAGCAAAATAAGATTCGATGCGATTAAAGACCTCGATTGCTACGCTTCTATTGTTAAGCGTTGTGCAGAAGACGGGCCACTTGGAATCTTGACACTCGGAGGCGGAGTCCCTCGAAACTGGGCACAACAAATTGGTCCATTCTTCGACACGCTTCAAGATCGTGGACTTATCAAGCTAAAGAAACCAATTCGATTTCAGTACGGAGTTAGGATATGTCCTGAATTTCGTGAGTGGGGCGGGCTTTCTGGATGCACTTATTCTGAGGGAATAAGTTGGGGAAAGTTCGTGCCAACTGCTGAAGGCGGAAAATATGCTGAAGTGTACTCGGATTACACTACAGTATTTCCACTCCTTATTTCTGGTGTGATGGATAGGTTATGAGACCACGCGGCGCTTGCTACTAAAGTCCAAAGCTACTAAAGTCTAAGCTAAGTAAATGAGCCTCAAGCTTCAAATTCGTGGGCCTAAAAAACCAAAAATTGGAGTTCATCCTCCTAAAATGAAGCCTCGTCTCAAGGGAATTGGGGGACTCAAGTTTTGATTTTCGAGCAGATTTCTATCGCTGATTTCACAGCAAATTGTCAAATCGGCGATTGTTTGTTTTGGTGGGGCACGTCTCTTTTATCTAAAACCATTAGTGATTTTACTAGTGGTGGGCCTTCGCATGTGGCGATTATTAGGTACGTTGGACTGGATGTTCAACTTGTTGAATCGACACAAGTCCCTGGATTTACTGGAGTCGTTGAGCGTCCATTTGTAGATGAGTTTGAGGATTATAAATCTGGGAGCATTGGACTTTGGGCGCCGCTTAGACCTGACGTGCGCCAATCAGGAAATTGGGTTGCTTGGAGAAGTTTTGTCGATGGGCAGCAACATCACCATTACGCGACGTTGAGAATGATGACTGAAGCTTATAACTCGTTTATTATTAGGCACAAGATTCCAATTCTCGACGTAATCGCAGAAGACGTCGCAGACCCAAAAAATTTGAAAACTGAGTTTTGTTCTTCGCTTTGGTGTGCGTCTTTTCAGGCGGCGGGAATATTAAGTTCGACAAGACAGCCGTCGTTAACTGCACCGATTGATGCTCTGCGAGCGGCTATTTATTCGCCAGCTAAGCAAATCATGGGTGATACGCTAAAGGCGGACTTTGGGTTTAATACAGTTTATGCTTAACATTGTATTATTATTACTAGTACAGCAGGTTAATCTGTCTAGTCTATACAATGTCACGGCTATTCAGTCGGATGGTAGCGTCTTCTCGGGGGATCTCACTGGATATGCCTACTCCGCGACGTTACTCAAGTCTCCGGTTGTGGCCAATGGAGTCAGTTTTACGTTAGGCCCCCCAAATGCTCCAGACGCAGTGACTAGTCTGACTATTCCAGTTTCTGGTAATGGATTCAGTTTGTTAGGGACAGGAATCAACGGCGCGCAGACTGGGACGATCACATTGACTTATACAGACGGATCGAGTTCAACACTTGTACAAGGATTCTCGGATTGGTACGGATTTAGTAGCAACGCTAACGAGAGCATCGCATTGACAATGGCATATCGCAATCTTGCTGCAGGCGTGACTGGGCCTGGGCCGCTCAATATCTATGCTTACACGATCAATAGCGCGAAAGCGCTGGCAAGTATTGGGCTTCCACAGAATCCTAATGTGATTATTCTAGCGGTCACGATGAACTCGCCTACAGCGTCGCCGCCGGTTTCTCTGACGCCGCCAATTCAGCCAGCGAGCATAACGGTGTCACTCCCATTTAATTGTCCTGCGACCTCTCCATTTGCTATGATTCCAGCAGCGACTATGCCTCCAGGAACGGCTGGCGGACCAGGTATGTTGACGCTTGGCTGCGTTGAATTACCAGATTTCGTGGCGACCATTGATCCACAGACTAAACTCCCTGAACTGTCAATAAATCAAGCGAATATAAATATTCCAGCGCCCGCGCCATTCTCTCCAGCTCTATATGTTCCGCCTCCTACAGCAGCGGGGCAACAGTGCGCGCCTGGAACATGGTCACAGGACGCGATGCCGGCGCCGACGTATGAGTATAGATGCATTGCTGTCCCGGGAACAACTTATGGACTATGGGCGCGAACTGCGCTATCAGTGTGGTAGGAGATTTATGACAACAAATTGGATATCAACTGCAATCGGTCTTATAGCGGCTATATTGAATGTAGTCGCTCATGGAGCAAACCCAAAACAAGTCGCGCTCTCTGTGGCAATCGCAGGACTAGGCGCGGTGACGAAAGATTTCAACAAGTAACGAGGAGAAGAGACGTGAAAAAATTGATTTTCGTTATTGCAACTGCAGTAACAGCATTTGCACAGAACAATATCGTTCCTCAGGTCACTGGTAATTACTATCGACAAGTTGGGGGATCAACGACTTGGTACTATTGGATTCAGGCAATATTACCTAATGGTCGCGGCCCGCTCAGTAATGCGGCGTCTTTTGTCAATGCACCAGCAGCGTTGACGGCACTTGACCATGTTGGTCTTAATTGGACATCGATTCCAGGAGCAACTGGTTACGATGTTCTCCGTAATTCAACAGGAACAACTCCAGCAGGTGCTTGTAACTGTGCAATCGCACAAAACATATCGAAAACTGATTTCGACGACCAGGGAGCTGCTACAGCCAATTACACTGTTTCCCCTTCTTCCGCTACATACTCAGTGTACGGCAACATAACTCTCGCTAACATCAATGCTGGATTGACTATTGTTCCAGGAATAACGTCGCGCGCAATAGTTATTCACCATTTTACACTGCAGGCTATTGGGGGCGCGGCGACGGCTTGCACGTTAGTTGAGTTAGCTGACACGGCAGGCACACCAGTCGTGGGGGTGAGTGTCACAATTGCTGATTTAACTCAGAGCACGATTGTCAATGAGGCGTCGGGAACTGGAGTAACGTTAACCACATTTCTTGCGGGACTCACGGCAGGACAAGGCTTGCAGATTATCAAGACTGGATCTGCTTGCACAACAATGACTTCGATGAATTACGAGGTTATTTATTCGTACAACTAAATGGAATTAACTTGGAAACCATCGAAACGTCAGGAAGAGTTCATCTCTATTCCTGACTCCATAGAAGAAGGTTTCTATGGAGGGGCGGCTGGTGGAGGCAAGAGTGAAATCTTGCTAATGCTCCCGATTATTCGTCGCTTCTATGAATATCCAAGATTCAAGGGCATTCTATTTCGTCGTACATTTCCCGAGTTGGAGAAGTCATTGATCCTCAGGAGTGAATCAGATGGGTACTATAAAGGGACAGGAGGGGAGTTCAATCGACAGCTTCGGCGTTGGAGGTGGCCTTCAGGTGCGATTCTCGACTTTGGTTACGCTGAGCATGAGAGTGACGTTAGAAAGTATGATACTACGGAGTATAATTATATTGGTTGGGACGAGCTCACATCTTTCACCGAATTCCAATATTTGTACATTACTAAGTCACGACTCCGCAGCTCTGATTCTAACATCCCAACAATTTGCAGGTCGGGTTCTAATCCTGGTAACACTGGTCACGGCTGGGTTAGATCGCGTTTCGTCGAACCGGCACCGTACGGCACTATTATCCGCGATAAGAAGTTTGGTACGAAGAGAATCTTTATTCAGTCACTACCGACTGATAATCCTTACCTCATGCGAGCCGACCCCGCCTACATTCAACGACTTGAGGGTCTTCCTGAAGCGGAGAAAAGAGCAAAGCTTTATGGTGATTGGTGGACATTCTCTGGGCAGGTCTTCTCAGATTGGAGAGTCGAGCCATTCTCCGATGAGCCAGAAAACGCAAGACACGTGATTCCTCCTTTTGAGATCCCTCCATATTGGCCGCGAGTTTTGGCAGTTGATTGGGGCTTTTCTGCTATGACTTGGTGCGGGTGGTTCGCTGCGGCGCCCACGGAGCGGGCATATCTTTATCGAGAGTTTACTTGTAAAGGAGTCAAAATTTCTGATTGGGGCGCGCAAATTGCTCACTTAAGTAAAGATGAACGTCTCAATGATGCTGTACTTGATCCATCAGCTTGGCAGCAAACTGGCGTTGATAAGACAGTGGCAATTCAATTGATGGATGTTTCTGGAATTAGCTTCCGCCCAGGGGATAATGATCGTCTCGGCGGAAAAATGCTCATGCAGGAATATCTGCGCTGGAAGCCTAAAGTTATTTCCACGATTGACGAAACTAAATTCAGTGCAGAGCAGGCGCAGTTAATTTTCCGCATAAGAGGGCCTGAAGCTTATGAAAATTACATGTCTTCTTTTATTCCGGCGAAAGAGGAGACTAATCTTCCTAAATTACAAGTATTCGACAACTGTATAGAATTCATTAAAGCAATTCCACTTTGTGTTTATAATAATGACGGCTCGAAGAGGGATAAAGAGGACGTAGCTGAATTTGATGGCGATGATCCTTATGACGGCGCGCGTTATGGACTCAAAGCAGTTGATCGATACTTTAACCTCGCGGCAAAAAACTTTGAAGCTGTTCGGGATAAAGATGTTATTCTCAATAAGTTTAAACAAACGGGAGATTATACTTATCTCCACCGAGCAATGGATAAATTTGAGCATCGACAGCGCAAGATGCCAATGAGGAGGTACCATTCTCGTGTGGGAGTGTAAAGCTTGCGATGCGCGCGATGAGACTATTCGTTGCTTGCGTGAAGAAATTCAATTTCTTCGGACTCAGTTGACTCCAAGTATCGTTCAGCCTACGAACGAACAGAAGGAATTCAAACCCGTTGGAGGAATTAGGACTTGGAATTCTCTGAGAAAAAAACTTGAGACTAAATACAAGAAACCTGAGGATAAGGTCGAGGAATACTGGAAAAATAAAAATCATGATCTCGAGCAAGAAGCGTTTCAAAAGGAACTAGAAAAATGATGATAAGTGACTTGCAGCAACCAGAATTCTCAGAGGGGTATGCAGAATCCTTTCAAGATACATACATAGCTACACAGATAAAGGTACTTCGTGAACAGAATGGATGGACACAAGAAGATTTGGCTAAGAAAATCGGAACAACTCAAACAGCGATTTCACGATTAGAGAACGTTAACTATTGCGCTTGGAACATCAAAACGTTAAGAAAATTAGCTCGCGTATTTAGGCTCAGACTCAAGATTTCCTTTGAGACATATGGATCTCTAATCTATGATGTGGAAAGCCTTAGCCGTGTTGAACTTGAGCGCGAGCCTCGTGAAAAGGAGCTAGAAGATGCCAGCAGTGTCAGGTAAACAGTATCGATTTATGCAGGCTGCGGCGCATGGTGGATTAGGTGGTGCGGGTCCGTCGCCAGCAGTCGCCAAGGAGTTTATTCACAAGACACCACCGAAAAAACGAAGCGCGTGGTCTAAGAAAGGAAATAAACATGCCTAATCCGATGGGATGGCCTGATTGGTTGTGGGAACTTGAGCAACCATTTCTCCCGCCAGATCCTACGCCAAAGTTAACTCCGATATACTTGCCGCAGCAGTTTGTCATTGATGGAGCTGGAAATCAGGAACCAATCGCAATTTATCTCTTTCCAGATTCTACAACATGTCAAGCGCTTATTACTCGATATAATCCTAATGGTTCGATTGTATATCGACCATTCATCGAGACATCCTCAGTACCAAATGAGCCTCAGATTCCAATGCTTGTTTGGCCAAATGGCGTGGCGATAGCGGCTGGTATGTTGGCGCAGCTATGGACTCAAAATCAAGATTCTCCGTCAACTGCGGATACTTTAGTCAAGCAGGCAATAACAGCACGTGGAGCCCAATAGCCAACTCGATGATGATGTGAGAGACGCGCTCTTGGCGCTACTTGATAGTGTCGAGCGAGAAGATGAATATCTTCGTCTTCAGCAAATGCGCCAGTTTAAGAAGAATAATCTCTTCTGGCACGGTTTTCAATACCTATTTTGGTCTGACATAGATCAGGATTGGCGAATTCCAACTCATCAAGAGATGGAGGAAATCTCAGGACGTGAGGAAACTCGCTACATTTTCGATTACGTTGTTAACCATTTTAAAGCTCATGGAGAAGCTATCATCGCTGCTTTATCCACTGATATTCCAGACGTTAGATTTGGTCCTCGGAATGCTCAAGATCCATCTGATCGAAGAGCAGTTGACGCCGCAAATAACTGCATTGATTTAATAGAAAAATGGAACAGGGCAAAGCTCCTCGTAATTAACGCCCTTTTTTATTTAGCTACTGAGGGTTTTGTTGCATCTTACACATACAATCGAAAAGATGTCGAGTATGGTACGATTAACATCCCAAAGTATGACACGCGAGAGGAGATGGATACTAGTCAGGTATCTTGCCCTCAATGTGGATATTCCGAGCCAGTTGAGTCAACCCCTCCGTTAGCCCCAACAATTGCGCCAGATTGTCCTAATTGCCCCGGTGTCCAGATGCAGAATCCGACGCAAGTTGTCCCATTTCTTGTCGGTGAAACTCCAATTCCTAAAGGGCGGGAAATTGTTGAGGTTTATGGTCCTCTTGAAGTGCGGCTCCCATCTTATGTAAAGAAGCAAGCTGATGCGGGTTATCTCATTCATTATGTGGATGGAGACCCTGCATTGTTCAAGGGAACATTTACTGATGTCGCAGATGAGATTGAGTCTGATCCAGGACAGACTTACGAGCGCATCATGCGTCAATCTTCATTGTCAATGGATGGATACCAACTTAATATACGTCTTGCAACTCTCAAACGTTGTTGGTTTCGCCCTTGGCTTATGCATAAGCTTGACAAAGCATTTGATGAAGTCAAGGCCAAGGTAGCTGAAATTTTTCCTCATGGGATTTACTTCTCAGTTATTGGAAAGACGATCTGCGAATTCCGGGATGAGAGTATGGACCCGCACTGGACGATAACTAAATCAGGTCCAAGTAAAGGAATTCATGCAGATCCTCTTCTTCAATCTGAGGTGCAACTTCAGGAGATTAGAAACAATCTCGTGAATATGTTTGTGATGCAAGTTGAGTATGGAGTTGCATCGACTTATGCTGATACTGAAGTTTTTGATTTTGAAGGACAGTCAAAGCAGGAAGTTGCTCCTGGGTATATTTATCCTGTTACTCCTAGACCTGGTCAGTCTATTGGCGATGCTTTTTATACAGAGCGAACAAGTCAATTGTCAAAGGAATCAACTCAATTACTTCAGGCTCTTGACCAAGATGAACAATTCGTCAATGGTTCCTTCCCATCGATATGGGGCGGCCCGGCGCAGGGCGGAAGTAAGACTCTTGGAGAATACGAAAAATCTAGGGCATTCGCCCTGCAGCGACTTGGACTAGTTTATTATTTTCTCAACGTTTGGTGGGCTGAAACTGGGGACAAGGCAGTTCGTTCTTTTATTGCTCATCAGGTTGAAGATGAACCAATTACTACGACAACTCCTGGAGGGGACTTTCAAACAAGGTGGATTAAAAAAGCTGACTTGAAAGGTTCATTCGATCGTCTTGAACCTGAGGCATCTTCAGATTTTCCAGTTTCATTTGCTCAAAAGAGGCAATTGATTACGAATCTCCTGCAACTCAATAATCCAGAGATAAATCAAGGTCTATTATCTCCAGAGAATATTAGTGTTATTAAGAGTTACATGGGACTCCCTGAACTTGTTATACCAAATGAAGTTCAACGTAGGAAGCAAATTCGTGAGATTTTGATACTTATTGGATTAGAACCCCAAGAGGGTCAAGCAGGACCTCTTTCTGCTGTTCCAATTGAACCAGCCATTGATAATCATGCAATTCATATCGATGAATTAACGAATTTTCTTTGCAGTGACACTGGGCAGGACTTAAAGGAATATAATCCTCAAGGGTACGCAAATTGCTTGCTTCATCTTATTGAACATAAGAAAGCAATGATACCAATGATACTTCCTCCAATGGGAAAGCCAAATGGCGCGCCTGCTCCTGCAAAACCGCCGAGATTGCCAGAGGTGCAATAAATGCCAGCTTTAGATATTACACCGCAACTTCAAAACGCTTTCAATGCTAATTTTCCGGCGGTAATCCAAGCGATTGGGGCGACTGCTGCTGCGACTGGAGTTATAAATGCGAATGCAGTTTTGCT
>Ga0187846_10001995_pt1 | contig 11364 bp, 10 predicted proteins | sample TC_taG_FD_161473 | JGI IMG/M metagenome (GOLD analysis project Ga0187846, IMG submission 161473) | Biofilm microbial communities from the roof of an iron ore cave, State of Minas Gerais, Brazil - TC_06 Biofilm (v2) | ecosystem: Environmental > Terrestrial > Deep subsurface > Cave > Wall biofilm... | reverse complement strand
TGACATCAGGCAGATCGTAGAGCACGCCATTGAGTTCGGGGAACGCACTGAGAACTGAGCGCACGAGCTGGCCCTCGCCTCCGCCGACATCGACCACCGTCGTGAACTGCCCGAAGTCGTACGCGGAGATGGCGGAGATATCGCGCGCATTGGACAGATCCGCCATCGCCGCGTCAAAAGAAGCGGCCGCTGCGGGGCTGCGAGCGAGAAACGCGAAAAATGGCTCGCCCGCATCACCGGCCGTCGCCGGCTTCCCCGTGCGCACGGACTCTCCAAGGTCGCCCCACATGCGCCAATGCCACGGGTCGCCGTTATACGCCGCGAATGCGCGCATGGTGTTGGGATGATCGCTGCGCAAGAGCGCGCCAAGCTCAGTAAGCGAAAAACGCTTATCCGGCCATTCCCGAAAGAGCCCTGCTGCCGCAAGCATGCGCAGGAGCCGGTACAGAGCGTCCTCGTTCGCTGCACACGTGCGCGCTAAATCCACGATGGGCGCCGGCGCGTCGCCGATCTGATCTGCCACGCCGAGCCGCGCCGCCACGCCGATTCCTCGTGAGACCCACGCGCCCGTCAACAGGTCGCCCATGGCGACCATGCGGCGTATGCCCGCGGGCATGAACAGGCGAGCAAGCGCAGCGAGCACGTTCGAGAGCGTCACGTCGTTGTCGGCGACTGCGTTGCTGCCGGCGCGCCGGTCGCGGGAACATCACCTGGTTGCGCTGATGGCGCCGGCGAGCTGCTGGACGGGGCTATCGTCGGCACGGTGATCGGCTGCTCGGTTGGCACCGGCGTGCGTGCCGGCAGAACCGGTCCAGGTTCCGGGGCCGATTGGCCCGCGATCATTCCGGGACCGTAACGTCGGATGTCGCCGCCGAGCGATCGAGCTGTGGCGAGTCCGCCCGCGTACGCGTAGTCGAGGTAGACCCAGCCGAGCAACGTCGCGGCGGCGACCAGCGGCGCGACCGGCTCGACGCGCAGGTTGACGACCTCTGTGCCTGCGACGAAATCGCCGATACGGCGGTGCTGCGGCGTGATGACCGCGAGCACAAGTCCGATCAGCAGCAGATCGAAAGGCAAGAACAAGTTGCGCGCGACGGAACGCACGATGCCGACGCGGCCGCCTTCGAGCCTTTGTACGCGCAAGCCGAACAGCGCCTTGCCTAACGTGGTGCCAACATATGCCTGCGCCACGCAGAGGTACACGATGAGCGTAAAGACCGTGTAGACGATCGTCGTGAAGAACCCTTCGTTCGAGTTCTGATCGTACCGCTGTGCGACCGCATGGTGTACTGCTATACCGATCAGCGTGGTGACGACGACAAGATCAGTCAGCAACGCCAACACCCTGCGCGTCATGTATTGACCCACGCCGCCGAATTCGCTCACGGCGCTCGGCGCCGCGGTGACGCTCACCCTTGGCGGCTTGACCTCACCAGTCGTGACCGCGACCTCGAGCGGTGCACCGCAATGCGCGCACGCCGCTGGAGCGCCGGTGAGAGCGGCGCCGCAGGACGGACAAGTCGGCACGGCCCTAGAGAGCTTCGACGACCCCGGCGATACCTTGCCCGCCGCCGATGCAGGCGCTCGCGACGCCGAACTTCTTCTTTCGGCGGCGCAGTTCGTGCAGCAGCGTGTATGCGAGCCGCGCGCCGCTCGCGCCGAGCGGATGGCCGAGCGCTATCGCGCCGCCGTTGGGATTCAGCTTATTGACGTCCAAACCGAGCTCGTTGACGCACGCGAGGACTTGCGGCGCGAACGCTTCGTTGATTTCGACGACGTCAAAGTCCGCAAGGCTTTTGCCCGCGCGCTCGGCGGCGATCGGAATCGCAAACGCCGGCCCGATGCCCATGATGTCCGGATCGACGCCGACGACGCCCCATGAGACGAGGCGGCCGATCGGCGCGAGCCCGTCCTTCTCGGCTTGCGACGCGGTGGTGAGGACGACCGCCGCAGCGCCGTCGGTGATGCCGCTGGCGTTGCCCGGCGTGACGACGCCGTCTTTTTTGAAACGCGGCGACAGTTTCGCCAGTTGCTCCATCGTCACGCCCGGGCGCGGGCCTTCATCCTTGTCGACGATGACCGGACCTTTCTTGCCAGGCGCTTCGACCGGCACGATCTCTTCGGCGAAAAAGCCATCCTCGATTGCTTTCGCGGCGCCGCGCTGCGAACGTAGGCTGAATTCGTCAGCCTCCGTCCGCGAGATTTCGTATTGCTTGGCGAGGTTCTCCGCCGTGATCGCCATCGGCATGTCGTTATAAGAGTCGGTGAGGCCTTCCCACAGCGAGTCTTCTAACTTGCCCTGGCCAAGCGCCAAGCCCCAACGCGCGCCGCGGATCACGTGCGGCGCTTGACTCATGTTCTCGGTGCCGCCGGCCAAGACGTAGGCCGCCTCGCCGAGCAGCAGCTGTTGAGCGCCGCTCACGATCGCCTGCAGGCCGGAACCGCACAGCCGGTTGACGACAAGCGCGGGTACGTCTTCACGGCACCCGGCCCGCAGTCCGATGTGCCGCGCCGCGTAGATGGCGTCGGCGCTTGTCTGGATGACGTTGCCGAAGATGACCTGGTCGATCTTTTCGGGCGCTACTTTGGATCGCGCCAACGCGCCCTTGGCCGCGATGACGCCCAGATCCGTCGCGGTGACGTCGCGCAGTGCTCCGCCGAAATTGCCGAAGGGCGTGCGCGCGCCGTTGACGATGACGACTTCAGCCTTACCGTTTTTCATAGACGAGAGCCCTTTCAAGTTCCCTTGCAACCATATCGCCGATCTCCGACGTGCGCAAGCCGCTGGATGCGTCGAGCGACGGAATGCGCTTGCTGGAGAGCAGGTCCGCAATGGTCGTTTCGATCGCGTCCGCAGCGCGACGTTCGCCCAGGTAATCGAGCATCATGCCGACCGCGCCGATCGCGGCGAGTGGGCTCACCGCGTTCTTGCCTTTGTATTTCGGAGCAGAGCCGTGGATCGGCTCGAAGAGCGAGACGCGCCCTGGATGGATATTGCCGGACGCGGCGATGCCCATGCCGCCTTGCACCATCGCCCCCAGATCCGTGAGGATGTCGCCGAACAAATTCGGCGTCACGATGACGTCGAACGATTCGGGATTCTTCACCATCCACATGCAGGCGGCGTCGATGTAAGCGAATTCGTACTCGATTCCCTGGTAGTCTGACGCCACATCCTCGACGGTGCGCCGCCACAGCTGCTGCACTTCGATGGCATTGGCCTTGTCGACGAGCGTCAGTTTCTTCTTCTTATTACGGCGCACCGCGACTTCGAAGGCGTAGCGCACCGCGCGCTCGACACCTTTGCGGGTGAAGATCTGGTTTGCGATGACGATTTCGTCGGGCGTGCCTTTCTTGAAATGGCCGCCGAGACCGGTGTACAGATCTTCCGTGTTCTCGCGCACGACCACCATGTCGACGTCTTCGGGCTTCTTGCCCTTGATCGGACACAGGTGCTCTGCGTACAACTTGATCGGGCGCAAGTTGATGTAGAGATCCAAACCAAATCGAGTCGCGGCGATGACGCCGCGTTCGACGAGTCCGGGTGGGAGGCGCGGGTCGCCGATGGCGCCGAGCAGGATCGCGTCCATCGTGCGAAATTCGTCAAGCTGCCCGTCCGGCATGAACTCATGAGTGGCGAGGTAGTGATCCGCGCCGAACGGATAGGTCTTCGTACGGTAGGAGAATCCGAAAAGCTTGGAAGCGCGATCGAGGACCTTGAGGCCCTCGTCGATGACTTCCGGACCGACGCCGTCACCAGGGATGACGGCGATCGCGTAGGTCTTCGCCACTTATGTGGTAGCGCGGTTCTTGACCGCACCCGAATCAGCCATCCCCTTTTCGACGAGCCGCTGCTCGACGTAGCGCAGCAAGCCGCCCTTCGCGATCAAATCTTGCATGAACTGCGGAAACTGCGTCGCTTTGTACTGCTTGCCGCTGCGCTCGTTGGTGATCACCCCAGCCGACGCGTCGATGGTGATCGGGTCGCCGTCCTCAATGCCGTCGACCGCTTCGGCGCTTTCGAAAATCGGCAGGCCGGTGTTGATGCAATTGCGATAGAAAATGCGCGCGAACGACTTTGCGACGACGCCTGAAACGCCGGCGCCTCGGAGCGCCACGGCAGCCACCTCGCGCGACGAACCGCAACCGAAGTTCGTATCGGCCACGATCAAATCACCGGGCTTCGCTTTCTTGACGAAATTCGCGTCGAGATCTTCCAACGCGTGCTTGCCGAGTTCGACCGGGTCGATCAGGTTGCAGTACCGGCCGGGGATGATGACGTCGGTGTCGACGTTCTTGCCGTATTTGTGCGCAGTGCCTTTGAGGATCATAGATGGTGTGATTTCGAGGGGAGCACGCAGCGCGCCTTGCGTCGGGCTAGACGCTCGCCGGGAGCGAGTGATACAATCGGCGTGCACAAGTCATGCGCGAAATCGTGTTGCCGGAAGCGAAACCGGCTTTTGAATGGGTCAATGGGCGGGCGCTGCAAAAGGTGAGTCCGCGGCGGAAACACTCCCTTGCGCAGTCGGAATTTCTCATTACGCTCGGCGAGTGGGCCCGCGCATCTGGGCTCGGTAGATTCGGTACGGAGTGGGAGTTCCGCATCGCGCCAGCTGGCGAGGAACGCCGTCCACTGGTGCCAGACGTCGCGTTCCTTTCGTACGCCCGACTGCCGTATGAGGCTGAGACGGACGCCGACATCCCGCGCGTAGCACCCGATGCCGTTGTCGAAGTGCTCTCATCCGGCGACCGCCGTCGCGACGTCGAGGAAAAGGTTCGCGTCTACCTCGCGGCGGGTACGAGCGTCGTGTTCCTCGTCGACACTAAGCATCAGACCGTGACAATCCGCGATGCTACTGGGTCGCAAACCATCAACCGCGATGCAGCCGTGACTCACTCGAGCTTACCCGGCTTCTCGATGCCGGCGAGCTCGCTTTTCGAAGAACCTCGGCCGAAATAGATCTACGCGGAGAACACCACCGGGTGCTGCGCGTCCGCATATCCCTGATCGAACGCCGCTTGCAGATTGGGGCCGTCGTTGAAGCCGAAGCTGGTCAGCTTGAGCGGCTTCTCTGGACGGATGACCCGCAAGCGGATCGGCTGCCACTCGGCGGACTGGATCGCTTGCAAGAACGCCACCGTCTGCGCGCTGAGCCCGCGGTAGTTGCGGTACCGTGATAGCAGATTTTTCGCAAGCGCGAGGCGTACGTCGTCTTCGAGCAATTCACGCTGGATGACGCTGAACGATCCTTGCAAGAGCGCCGGCAAGGTGTCGGGCTGTTTTTCCATTCCTTCGTTAGCAGCGCTGGCGATAACCACGGTTACATCGTTCGCGCCGGCAGCCACTGCTGTTGCAATCGGCGTGTTGTTGGCGACGCCGCCGTCGACATAGAGTTCTTTGGCACCGCTTTCGTAGACGGGCACTTCAACCGGCGGAAAGACACTCGGCACGGCTGTCGATGCAAGGACGGCTTTTACCAGGTTGTCGTCCGTGAGGCGCCAACGAAGACCGCTCGGCCGCAGGCTGCGTCCCGTGCTGCTGGCGAGCGCGACGGGTCGGACAAACTCGTACTCACGCGCGGCGGCTGTTGAGCCGGTGAAATGATAGAACGCATCCGAGGTGAAACGCGTCAGATTCGTCGCGTTGACGATGATATTTGTCTTCATCTCGGCAAGCGTCAATGGATGCTTCTTGATCAACGTGTCGATGCCGTCGGGGTTCACGACGGCCATAATCTTGGCGAGATCCTCTTTGGAGCCCATCGCCTTCAATTCACCGTTCGCTTTGCTCAAGTAACGCAGCTTGCGCGGATATCCATGCTCGGATGATTCGTTGAACGCTTGCGCCGCATTGACTGCATGTTGCGCAGGAGGGATGAGCTGCAAGACGTCGGCCTGCGGCATGGTCAGCCACAGCTGGCCCACTTCCGCGATCGACGCGCCGTTTGCGCGCGCCGCAAACGCCGAATTGATCGCGCCAGCCGACGTGCCGCAGATGATGTCGTACGGCGATCCCTGTGCATCGACGTCCTTGAAAAGCCACTTCAGAACGCCTGCCTCGTATGCGCCACGTGCGCCCGCGCCGCTGAGCACCAGCGCTCTTCCGCCTATTTTCGGCTTGAGCGGCGGCGGCAACGGGAACCACGGCGGCAATGCTGCTTCAGCGCGGTTGGTCGCGGACAGAGCTCCAAGCGAACCTAGCCCCGCCAGAAAACCAAGCCGAGACACTCTCATGAAACGCTCCTCAATCCAAGTGTGATTCCGCGTGTTACTATGGCTGCGAGGACTTGGCCTGTGGCGCGGTTGCTGCCCTAAAGGAAGCGCAGTGCGCGGCGTGCAGAGGCCTCTGAGAAAAGTCGCTTGAGGAAAGTCTCGTGGCGAAAGGACGAGCTCGCGCCAAAACGCACGACGACCGTTTGTTGCCACGGGATGATATACATCGCTTGGCCGCCGGCGCCGCTTGCGTACGCGACCGCGTCCGTGCCGGCTGCGTCGGACTGTCTCAACCAAAAGCCGAGCCCATATGACGGGTTGGCCCGCGACCCTTGAAAACACATCGCAAGCGCAGGCGCGGCCACGATCGCTTTCCCCTGGTGCACCCCACCCGCGCTCGCGAATTCGCCGAATTTCAACCACTCGCCGGCTGCGACGAATGCGCCGGTGGACAGTGGCTGCGTACCGTCCTTGAGCGTGCGCCACGACGCGACGCGCAGGCCGATCGGATCGAGAATGCGCTCGCGCAAGTAGTCGTGAGGGGAGAGGCGGCGCTGAGCGAGCTTTCGCTGCAGCAACGCGCCGAAGACCTGCAAGGGTACGCCGCCGTACGTGAAAGCGCGTCCGGGCTCGTTCTTAAGTTCTGTCGCGATCGCCTTATCGAATGTCGGCACGGCACTGCCAAGACCGCCGAAACCGAAGCCGCTTGTGAGCTGCAAGAGGTCGCGCACGGTGACGCGCGATTTTCGCGGATCGCTGCGCCATTCTTCAATCGTCTGCGCCACCGGCTCCTCGAGTGACAGCAGACCGTCTTCTTGCGCTGCAGCGGCGACGACGCCCCAAAAGCTCTTCGTGCCGCTGTAGAGCGCGTGCGGTTTGTCGTGCGTGTAGCCGCCTGCGTACCGTTCGAGTACGATATGGCCGTCGCGGGCGATGATCAGCGCGTGTGGAACGTGGCGCTGCGCATAGTCAGCAGCGGCTTCCTCGTTCAAGCAGACCGTTACGAAGGGCGGGTTTCAGCAGCGTGCTAGGCCGCGACCGGCGTTCCTAACTGCTCGGGATTCGCGATGAACCCGGCCACCGCCGAAGCAGCCGCGACGTATGGACCGGTCAGATACACTTCGCTCTTCACGTGACCCATGCGGCCGCGGAAGTTCCGGTTCGTCGTCGAGATGCAGCGCTCGCCTTCGCTGAGCACGCCCATGTGGCCGCCGACGCACGGACCGCACGTCGGCGTCGAAACGACGCAGCCGGCGTCCACGAAGACCTCCGCGAGACCCTCGGTGATGCACTGCTTGTAGACTTTCTGACTACCCGGGATGACGATGCAGCGCACGTCAGGATGCACCTTGCGTCCTTTGAGGACTGCGGCCGCCTGGCGCATGTCCTCGATGCGTCCGTTCGTGCACGTGCCGATCACCGACTGATGGATGGTGATGTCGTTCAGGTCCGATGCGTTCTTGGTGTTCTCCGGCAACCACGGCAGAGCGACTTGCGGCTCGATCTTCGAGCAATCGATCGTGACGGTCGATTCGTATTGCGCCTTGTCGTCGGCGCGGTACACGGTGTACTCCTTGTGGCCGACCGCGGCGCAGTAGGCTTCGGCCACCGCGTCGACCGGGAAGATGCCGTTCTTCGCGCCCGCTTCGATCGACATGTTCGCCATCGTGAAGCGGCTTGAGATCGGCAGCTCCTTCACCACGGGTCCGGTGAATTCGATCGCGGCGTAGATCGCGCCGTCGACGCCCATGCGGCCGATCGTGTAGAGGATGAGATCTTTACCCTGGACGTACTTGCGCAAGCTTCCTTCATAGATGATCTTGATGCTCGGCGGCACCCGCACCCACATCTCGCCGGTCGCGAAGGCGGCTGCGATGTCCGTGCTTCCGACACCGGTCGCGAATGCGCCAAGCCCGCCATAGGTGGTGGTATGGCTGTCGCCGCCGATGATGGTCATACCCGGCCCGACCATCCCGTTTTCCGGCAGTACGACATGCTCGATGCCGCCGCGGCCGACCTCGAAATAGTTCGTGACGCCTTGCTCTTTGGCGAAGTCGCGCATCATCTTGGAAAGCGTGGCGGTGGCGATATCCTTGTTGGGCGTGAAATGGCTGGGCACGAGCGCGATCTTATCGGGATCCCAGACCTTCGTGGCGCCCTTGATCTTGCGGAATTCGGTGATCGCGACGGCGGCGGACAACTCGTTGGCCATGACGAGGTCGAGATCGATCGAGATGATGTCGCCGGGAGACACTTCGCTCTTACCGGCGTGCGCCGCTAGGATCTTCTCGGTCAGCGTCATGGACCGTGCCATCGTCCGAAACCTCCTGGTCTGCGCCTCTTGCACCGTGGCTTCTGCGCAGCGCCCGTGCGAGCCTTTGCTACATCGTGCCGAAGAACGACGTGACGTCGAAGAACAGGCTCGTCTGTCCCTTGTTGTCCGCGCACTCGAGGTCGATCTGGTCGATCTTGCGCCCGCCGGTCGTGAGCAACGTCTGATTCGTGATCTGCCATGCGCTGCAGCCGCCGCGATGCGTGGCGTAATACCGTTCGAAACGCACGCCGGTTTCTTCGTTGCGCGCGTGCACCATAAACGCGCGGCCGATCGACGTGCCGTCATGCGTGTCGGCCACAGTCGCGAGCGAGTTCGCCGGCGCTTTCGCGGCGAGCGGATCGTAGAGCGTGATGGAGTGGATTACCCCGTTGTCAAACTCGTACAACCATACCAACGCGCCGACCCCGGGATAGACGAGCACAGCGGCCACGTCGCTGATCTTGCCGGTCTCCTTGGGGTCTCCGCGCCGCGAGCGCAGAGCTTCCAGGGTGTCGCCAGGCGTGACGCCATACGGATCGGTCAGTCCGCTCAAGGAGCCGCCCGGGTCGACCGTAAACGCGCGCACGTAGGTCACGACGTCATTGCGCGATGCGACGACGACGTACGCGTTGTCGTTCGGCGCGGGATACCAATCGATTGCGGAACCTTCCGGCAGCGAGCGCGACAGCAGCGACGGACCTCGGACCGAGCGCACGCGCGCAATCGGCTTGCCGGGCGTGATGCCCTGCCAGACGTTCGCGTTGGAGACGGCAGACGGCTTGGAGATCGGTGCAGTGGTTGTGGGTGCCGGGGTCGGGATTGACGTGCCGGGCGACGAGTTCGTCGCGGGCGATGCCGGCGCGCTCGTGCTCGCAAGCAGCGCAGCCGCGAGTGCGACGATCAAACCGTCTTTGAACCGGCGAAGAGCCGGTGGCCCGCGAGCGCGTAAATCGCGCCCACGATCACGCAGCCCACTGAAGCCCACTGGTCGACCGCTGTTTGAGAACGGAAGTTGATGATCAGGAGTACGAACACCGCGAGCGTGCCGAGCGCCGGCAAGACGATGCGTGTCGGATCGGTGAGCGGAACTTTCTTGCGCGCGAAATGCACCACGCAGGATGCGCCGGTCGTGATGAAGGTGAGGCCGAGCAGCACCGAGGTCACGCTCACCGCGTCGTTGAGCATCGCTTTCACGCTGGGCAAGAGCCCGGTGAGCAATGCAAGCGCGAGCGCGCCTGCCGTCACGACCGCTACTGCGATCGCCGGTGTGCCGAACCGCGGGTGCACGCGCGTGAACGCCCGAGGCAGCAGACCGTCGCGCGACGCGGAGAACATCACTCGCGACAAACCGAGCTGGCCGGTCCACAGCGTCGTGCCGGTAGAGGCGAGCACGGCCAGCACCATCGTCCACGTGCGCCAGCCTCCGCCCAGTTGATCGGCGACGTAGGCGAGCGTGTCGGTCTGATGCTCGACGATGCCGGCGATGGGCGCCACCCGCGCGTACGCGATCGCGCACACGAGCATGACGAACACAGTGATGCACAACGCCACGAGCGCGCTTGAGCCGGGCTGACGTTTTGATCCGGTGTTCTCTTCCGAAGCGTACGTCGAGATCTCCCAGCCGTCAGTCACCCAAATCGCGATGACCATCGCGCCGAAGAATCCGTACGTGCCTGCGTTGCCGAGGGTCAGCAGCGGCGCGGGCGGCGCGGCGCTGACCGCGGGATGCGCGATCGCCATTCCGGCGAGCACGATCAGCGCGGCGAATTCGAGCAAGAGGAAGATAGCGGTTGCATCGGCGGTCGGGCGCATCCCCCAAGCGAGGAGCAATCCGGCCGCGACGATCCAGAGGCCGCCGGTCGCAGCGACCGCGAGCGGATCGTTCGCCGCATCGTACAGATGGAGGAGGTTGAGGCTGTAGACGCCCGCCGGCACCGCTGCGGCCACCGCGGCTACGAAGTACGACAGCATGACGATCCAACCTGAAAACGCGCCGACGCGGTCCCCGAACACGAGCCGCGCCCACGAATAGGTGGAACCTGCGACCGGGTGCTCCTCGCACATGCGGTGGAACGCAATCGCGACGAAGATGACCGGAATCGTCAGCGCAACGAGCGCGAGCGGTGCACCTGGGCCCGCAGCCGCGACCATGAGTCCGTACGTAGCCGCCAGCGAATACGCCGGCGCCATGCTGGCAGACGAGAGGATCGAGAGATCTACGAAGCCGAGGACTCGAGCAAGAGTCGCGGCCGGCGCTATGCTCGTTCGCGGGGGCGCCGGCGCAACTATTTCACGAATGTCGGCAAGTCCTCACAAGACAAACTCCTATCTGCAGGGCGCTCAAACGGTCGAGCATTCAGCGGCCGCTTTTCTCATGAGGCCCCGGTCGGACCTTTTGGGAGACTGCTCGACTTCAATGTGATTATCGGCCCGCTGATGTGTGACGAATTGCTCAGGCAGGAGCGCTTTAGAGGTATTCCCAGGATTGCCCGCACATGCCGATAGTATAAAAAGGAATGCCCTCCCGTCTTGCCGCCTTCCGCGTACTTGCGAGCGTCGTCATTGCTTTGGCGGTGACGCTCGCCGCTGCGTGCGGCGGCGGTGGAGGGGGTGGAGTCATACCGCCGCCCCCAACGCCCACGCCGACGCCTGCGCGCACGCCGACGCCTACGCCAACGCCGACACCGACGCCGCCTCCAACTCCAACGCCGACGGGCACACCGACGCCGACGCCCACCCCCACGCGCACGCCTACGCCTACCCCTACGCCAACACCAACATCGACGCCAACGCCGACGCCGACCCCAACGCGCACGCCGACGCCAACACCAACGCCG
>Ga0187846_10001994_pt1 | contig 11367 bp, 6 predicted proteins | sample TC_taG_FD_161473 | JGI IMG/M metagenome (GOLD analysis project Ga0187846, IMG submission 161473) | Biofilm microbial communities from the roof of an iron ore cave, State of Minas Gerais, Brazil - TC_06 Biofilm (v2) | ecosystem: Environmental > Terrestrial > Deep subsurface > Cave > Wall biofilm ... | reverse complement strand
ACATGACGAACAAAGGCGGAGCGCGTCGGCTCAGTCGCGGCCGCCGTGCGCGAGACTGCTGCCAGATACGAAGTCTCGGACACTCGAGTCGCGTACGGCATCTCGGTTGCTGCTGTGCTTGATTTTGCTGTCATTTCAATTGAGGTCGTCCCGAGCGGAGGCTCAATCCCGAAAACGCCGTCAACTCGGGCGAAAGCGCACGCCCAGCCGGGCGTGAGTGCCGTCGTAAAAGCCCAGTGCCATTTTTCTTAGCGATGCCATCTTGTTGGAACCGAACAGCAGCACTCCGCCGGCGTGTCGCGCCAGATGGCGGATGGTGAACCGCTTGGCTCCGCGGCTGGGATAGAGCCACCACGTCGCGTACGCCAGATTGCGGCGGATGTAGTACTCGCGCCAGGGCGCGTGGTTCGGCCAGACGCCGGAATACCAGGGCAGGCGCACGTCGCGGGCATGGCCGATTTCGTGATCGGATTCGGCGGCGCGGATCACGGCGATCTTGTATCCCCGGGCACGGACGCGAAGGCAGTATTCGAAGTCGAAGAAGTCCATGAAGAAATCCGTGCGCGGCAGCCCCACGGCGCCCACCACCTCGCCTCGCACCATGCAACCGGAGGCGATGACCAGATCCGCGAGCCACACCGCTTCCTTCATCAGCGAGGCCGAAAGCTTGACGAACCCTTCGGACCACAACAGAGGCGGGTAGTAGGTCTGGGTCGCGCGGTGCACCGGAATGGGGGCGACCATACCCAGGCTGGAGGCCGCTTCCGGCATGTTTGCAATGGCGCGGAGCAGAATCTCCAGCGTGTCGACCCGCGGCACGCTGTCGTCGTCGAACGTCCAGACCCAGTCGTACTTCTTTTGCAGTGCGGCATAGGCAAGCCCCGCCGACCACGCGCCGGCCGCGCCCAGATTGTCCGCCATGCGCAGCACCGTTACCTGGGGATAGCGGCGTGCCAGCAGGTCCGCGGTCCCGTCCGCCGATCCGTTGTCGACCACCACGATTTCGTCCAAAGCCCGGCTCTGCTTCAGCAATGCGTCGATATGGCGGGGAAGGACCTTCTCCGCGTTGTAAGCCGTAGTCACGCTGGCGACAGAGAGGGTCATACCCGCCCTTCCGCCGCTGCGCGTGCCATTTGCGTGTCTTGGCCGGGGCTCGCGGGAGACGGACGAAAGCGGATTCCTAGGGAAGCGCGCAGGCCGTCGCGCACTCCCTGCGCCATCTTGGCCAGGCAGGCGAACCGGCGCGACCCGAACAGCAGCATCTGCACGGCATGGATCGAGAGGTAGCGAGTCACATAGAGCTTGGTCTGCCGGTTGGCATGTAGCCACCACGCCAGGTAGGTTAGATTCCGGCTGATGTAGTACTCGCGCCAAGGCGGCTGGCTCATCCAGAGCCGCTTGTAGCCAGGCAGATTAATTCTGCGACTGCGGCCGATTTCGTGATTTAGCTTTGCGGACGAGATGACGGCGATCTTGTACCCAGCGCTGCGAGCGCGCAGACAGTATTCGAAATCGAACACATCCATGAAAAAGTCCGCGCGCGGCACTCCGATAGTCTCCACGACTTCCCTTCGCAACAGGCTGCCAGAAGCGATCACCAAATCGGCAAACCATTGCGCTTGCTCCAAAAGGGACGGGGTGGGCTTCACGAAGCCGTTCCGCCACAAAATCGGAGGATAACAATCGCCATCCCGGTTGAAGGCCAGTCCAGCTGCTATCCCGATGTTAGGCTCTGCACGTTCCAGTCTTTCGATTCCTGCAACGAGCCGTTCCAGAGCGTCGGGCTGTGGGGTAGTGTCGTCATCAAAGCTCCAGACCCAATCGTGCCGCTTCTGAGTGACCGCATAGGTCAAGCCTGCAGCCCACGCTCCTGCAGCGCCCAGGTTCTCCGGCATCCTTAGCACTGTCAGGTGCGGGTAACGTTCGGCCACCAGCGCACAGGTTCCATCGTTGGACGCATTATCGACAACAATAATTTCCTGCAACGCCCGCGTCTGCCCCAAGAGAGCGTCAATTTGGCGAGGTAACGTGCGTTCAGCATTGTAGGCGGTGGTTATGCTGGCGATGGAGGGACGGATAGACACTCGCGTCTCGCTGGGCATCACGCGGCAACCGGCAGTTGTTCGACGTCGTCGCCTTGTCGAATCGCAAGCCCAATGGGGAACCACACCCAGCAGGCGAGTCGAAAGTCTTCGTGGATCAGGAGGACAGTCATAATGATTGCAAACCCCGTAAGGATGCCTGTAGCCGCATACGCCAATGGCTGCCGACTTTTCCAAGTCTGAATCATTGTGCTTGTGAGGAAACAGACAAAGCAGAGACCTCCGGCCCATCCGTACTCTGCTGAGAACGCAAGATAGCTGCTTTCGGTGATGAGAGCATTTGCGTTGTCCTGGGAAGCCACAGGCCCGACCTTCCCTCCTCCAGCACCTACAGGATGAGTCAAGACATACTCCGAGCCGGCCTCTAAGGACTCTCGATGTCGCAACTCGGAAGAGTCCTGTCCACTATGGGTGAATGAAAGAAAGTCGCTGATGCCAAGAATCGGTATTAGCGCCAAGAAGGCGACCAGCGCCGCCGTCGTGTAGCCAGCGAGCCGCGCTTTCCTTCCCAGCCTGAAAGCAAGAATGCAAATCGCGACTGCGGTGCCGATCCAAGCGGACCGGGTCAGGGTTGACACCAAGCCGGCGAACAGCAGAGCCCCTTGGATCGGACTACGGAAATAAACCCACCAAATGATGAGCGCCACCATACACAGTGCGGCGAGACTTGGAGGCCCAATCATGGTCGAGGCAGCTCGGAGGCCATCGAAGCCTGTCGCGTAGAAGGAGTTCGGTAGTCGTCCCGGCTCGGAGGACACGAGATCGGTTGGGAGTGCGGTATACAGAACGGTCCTAGGAATTGGCCCGAGCAGGAACAGTTCCGCCATGCCAAAGAGTGACACCGAAATCGCGAGCCAAACTGCCCACCTTGCCCACAGTAACCGCTGCCGGTCGCTTAGAACCGCAACCCTTCCAACGAGGTATGGGAGCACGAACTGGAAATCGTCGCGCAGACCCTCCACGTTTCCATCGAAGACGGTACGCCCCGCTCCGATCATCAGACATGCCGCTAGCCACCAGTCGGATGCTGTCGGGCGGAAGCCGTTACGTCTCCAGAGGACCGCTCCTACTATCAAGAGCGGGATTTCTTTCGTGAGCCCGGAAAACATCGTGACATGCGGCAGAGAAAAGAACTCGGCCAGCAATATGACCAAGAAATGAAACGGCATTATCGCCAGGAGGATGCCCAGACAATTGATGGGGTAACGAAAAATCCCCCAAAGGACCACGAGAGCAAGAGTGGTTCCGAGAACCAGAATTGGGGGTAGCACCAAACAAACTGCGCCTGCGACAGCCACCGCGAGAACAATCACGCTAACCCGAAAGCTCGGGGCAACGGTGCCGCGAATCACTTCGCCGTTCATTGGGATTGTCTATCCGACAACGCGCCTGCGGCCCTCTTGACCCTCCGCCGACGGATGAGTGTTGCGGTTTCGCGAAAGATCGTCTGGCCAAGTTGCTTCCGTGGGTCTTCTGGGTGCATTTGTTCCCAGGCCGTGTTCCCAAGCACCCAGACAATACTCATGCTGAGGCTGAGAAACATTCCGAAAATCACGATCAGCTTCCGCTTCGGACTGGTTCTGCGCTCCGGCACGTCGGCGGCGTCCACCACCTTGACCACGGGGATTTCTTTGGCCTCCTGAATCTTGGCCAGTTCGAACTGCTGAGTCAGGAGTTCGTAGACGGTTTCTTCGATCTTGGTTTGCCGGTAGAGGTCGGCCCAGTGCACGCCCAGCAGGGGCAACTGGCGGATGGAAGGAAACGCCGCGGGATTGCTGCCGTCGACGCCGGCGGCCGCAGTGGTGGAAGTGGCGCCCGTGTCGGTGCTCGCGCTGTTGCCGCCCAGCTTTTGCAACTGCTTCTGCAATTCCTCGATGCGGGCGCGCAGGCTGCGCACGCGGACGTTGTTGGCGGTGTAGATCTGCTCCAGGCCCTCGAGTTCCGACTGCGCGGCGATCAACTCTCCCTGCAGTTTCGCGGCTGCTTCCACCATGGCCTTGCCCTGCGCGCTGATGTCGAGCGTCGCATTCTGGCTGGCGTACTGGCTGAAGTCCTGGGAGGCGCGATCCAGGTCCTGTTTGACGGTTTTGAGGCGGTCTTCAATGAAGATGCGCTCGCGCCGCGCCGCGGAGGTGGAAACCTCGGCGACGATGCGGTCGAGTTCTTCGACGTAGGCTTGCGCGATTTGCGCTGCACGGTGCGGATCGCGGTCGGTGACCTTGATGGTGATGATGCCACTCTTGCGGTCCATGGCAATCTCGGTGTTGTTGGCCAGCCGCTTGCGCGCGTCGATTCCGTATTTGAGGTCGTAAACCTTGCGCAGCTGGAAGCGGTCGACGATGCGATCCTGCACGGTGCGGCCCTGCAGAATGTCGACAAACAGCGCGCCTGAGTTCTGCATGCCGAGCAGATCGCCGGCGAGCGATCCGATGCCGAAGCCGCCGCGCCCCGCCATCGCCGCCAGCATGGCGAGGCCGGAACCGGATTGTTGGTCGGGAGGCATGAGGCGCGTGGTCGAGTCGTAACGCTTCGGAAGGACGAAGGCCAACAGCACGGAGACAGCCACGCCCCACGTCACCGCGCGCGCCAGGGTTCGGCGCCGCTCCCAGAGGAGCCAGAGCCAGTCCCAAGCCTCTCGCGAAGGCGCGGCTGCAGGCACCTCGACCAGAACTGCGCCTTTGCCATTGCTGGGCGCCTGCACCGGAACGTCGTGGATGGGCTCGACTGCTGCGTTTTTTGCCGATGGGGTCACGCGCACGTCCTCGCAGGTTCTGGTGTCACGAAATCGGCCAGAGAGGGCTCGAGTGGGCGCAACGCAATCAGCGTCTCGGGATGGAAAGTCACTCTCGTCTTGACAATTCTGCTGCCGGGAAACAATGCGGCGAGTTGTTTCGCCGTCAGCAGCGAGATCGGTTCGCCATCCGGCCAGGTGTGATACTTGCGGCGAATGCTCTCCTGCAGGCCGGCGGGAAGGAATTGAAACAGTGGCAGCTTGTGATGCATCTCGATCGGGTACCAATAGTTGGGAGTGGTCACGAACCACGCCCGGCCGACGCGGAGAATTTCGCTCGCCATCCGCTGCTGGCCTGGAGGCGTAAGGTGCTCAATCACGGCATTGGAGAACACGATGTCGAAGCTCCGGTCGGGAAAGGGCAGACGGCATCCGTCAGCGATGACTGCACTGAAACCAAGGCGCTCGTAAGAATGGTGATATAGGCGCATGTCTCCGCGATTAATGTTGCAACCCGTGACGCACAGATCGCGCCAGCGCAGATCCTGTTCCGGTTGCTCGACGCGGGTGCTCTCGGAGACTCCCATCAGGGTTCCGCCCATGTGCGGTGGAGCCGCCCCCAGGTTCAGAACGGAGCAGCCAGGCCAGGGCTTCATTTCCGACCAGAAGAGATCGAACTTGCGTTGTCGCGATTCGGAACTCAACCGGTAGTTCCAAGCTCCCAGAATTTGTTTGGCGCGCATGCTCGTTGCGTTGTCGATATCGACAGGTCGGCGCTCAGTTCCGGTTTCCCCAGCGCGGATAGAAGGTGAGTTGCAGAGACGAGATGATATTGGCCTGGCGCGTCGGCGCCAGGATCGGAAACATCCACTGCTCGTACTGCACGAAGGCCGAGGCTGCGAACCCGGACTTCAGCCTCGTTTCGGCGCGCAGGGAATAGTCGGTGAGGCGGCCGCCCTGGAGGAAGGCGCGATCTACTTCCTGGTAACGGTATCCAGCTTGCAGTTTCGTCTGCGGCGAGAGCCAATAGGTGGCCTGCGCCTGCGCGCCAAAGCCATCGCGACCTACCCAGCTTCCGATCAGACTGCCGGCGTTGGTGTAGCCAGAACGGTAGCGGCGATCGTAGTAGACGAATCCGGGCAGAAACTCGTTGGTAAACGGATCTTTCATCCCTTCGACACGCAACTCGAGTTTCGGGATCTTCGGCACCTGCGGCATGTAGAGCCCGGGATTCAACATCGGGCGCGTGGAACCGATGGGAGAGATTTCGTCGCCGACAAGGGCGTCGTTGTAGACGGTAAGCCACTTCCGCAGACCGGGTACGCGGTAACTGATGTCGAAGCCGGAAAACCGCTTGGCCGGATTCTTCGAGATGTCCACCTTGTGCGAGTAATAGCTGCGGAAGAATTCGGCGAAGGTGAAAGGCAAGCCCGGCCCTCCGAATATTGCGGTTACGCCCATGCCAAACTCCAGGTTCGGCGTGGGCTTGAAGCTGACTTTGTTGCCGTGAATAAAGGGCTGCGGATGAAAGCCGGGACCCAAAATGTTCGGCGGATTGAAAACGAAGTTCTGGCCGGTGAGTTGCCCGATGAAAAAGACAGACCGCGCCGGCCCGAAAATGGCAGACAGCAGCGGAATGTGAAACGGGACTACGTTGGTCACCTGTCCCATCAGAATCGAGGACGCATTGTTGCTCGCCAGGAATGGCCCGGAGTCTCCAACTCCGAGCCACTGTGCCTGTTTGCCGAAGGAGAACTGCAAGTCCCTGAACGTCACGCCCACGGAACTATTGATCACTTGAAAGCGGCTGGTCGCAGCCGTGCCATTGTCAAACGGAGGAACCTGATCCACGACGGAGATCGCCTGCTGCACAGTCGGGGAATAAGGAGCGATGGCGGGAGCGCGTTGATACTCTCCTTGGAACGAGAACGAAAGCGGACCGGCCTCGGCATGGCCGCTTAGTCCCGAGATCAGGCTCGTACCTTCAGCGTATGGGCGACCGTAGTCGTTGATGACGGTTTGGGCAAAATGGAAGCCGTCCGTGAGGGGCTTGCCCGCGATGTTCGTGGTCCGCTCGTAGACTGAATCGAGCTCGACGCCGACGTTTGCGGCTCCATCGAGGCGGCGCGCTTCCGGTGTGAACTCCCGGCGCAATGTGTCGAAAATCTGCATCGCTTCGCTGTCAGTCGTATGGCTGTTGCGGATCAGATTCCTGCCGGCATCGCTCGCATCTCCGTCGCCCAATCCGTCGGCAACTTCTTCCAGGAAATGGGCGCACTGCATCCGGGTCCAGGGCCTGATCCCGAGGAACCCTGACTTGATGTAACCCAGCGCGGCCAGGCGCTCGAAGAGCGGGTAGACCCAACTGTCCGGAGGCACGTAAGGCGACCCCATGTTCTGCGGGTTGCGCACTTTGTCTTCGGGTTGGCGATCGATCAGATTCCCCCACGCGGCTTCGCTCACCTCGGGATCGCGACGGCGCCGATAGATCTGCTGCGCGATGAAGTAGCCCATTGCGCCGCCTACGACCACATCGGAAGGGAAATGCTCCTTTCCGGTGACTCGTGTTGCCGAAACTGCCGTAGCCAAACCGTACGCCATCAGTTTCGTGAGCGGCCCGGGATATTCATGGGCGACCACGCCGGCAATGGCCCAGGAAACCCCGGCATGTTCCGAAGGGAACGATGTGCCTCCCGAAAAGAATCGCCCCGCGCCGCTTCCCTGGTAGGGTCGCTCGCGCTGAAACATTGATTTGAAAGCATAATCCACGACGGTTGCGTTTACCGCTGCTTCACCGGCAAGAAAACCTGTTTCGGCCGCATGGTCGTTGTGAGTAAGTTTGCCAAACAGAAACATTCCGCCGGCCGCGCCAGCCAAAGAGAAGGCTCCATAGTCTGAGATTTTGCGGCTGCGTGAAATCTCTCCCACCGGAACCTGTTTTGAGAACCAGGAGTCTCCCGCGATGAAGGCGCCGGTGATGGCGGCCGACGGCAGCATCCAGTACGCGTCCTTGCGATGCAGATGTGTCGGGCTGCTCCAGATCGCTTTCTGATCGCCGGCGAATCGGTCCAACAACATGAACCCGTGTGATGACGGTCCCGACGAGCTGTCGATGGATTCACTCTCATCCCAGCTGCTGCTCGGCGCCTTTGCTGTTCGATCTTCCGTTGTTGCTTGCTCAGAGGCCATGGTCGAAGGTGCTTCAGGCGGACGCTCTGACGGTTTCTGTCCGAAACATGGCACGGTCCCGGCAATCAGCAACACCAACCACGCGCCGCACCTCAAGAGAGCCATCGACGGATTCCGCTAAAACGAATGCGCGACGGAGGCGGCGATCGCTAAGGACGACGCCAATTGCGCGCTCAAGCTCAAATTCCGCCAGCTGACGCCTCCGCCTAAGGCTTTCTCCGGAACAAAGACCATGTCACCCGGACGAAGTTCCGCAGTGAGCCCATCTCCGGTGAACCATCCACCGTTGTGGCCGGCAACGGAGCCGTCGGCGCGGATTACGATGATCGCTTTCTTGTTGGCCATGGTAGTGGGACCGCCCGCCTGATTCAGATACCAGCCTGCGCTCTTGCCTGGCCGGTACGTGATTGCCGTCGGATTGTAGACTTGCCCATTTACCAGCACAGAGTTCGGGGTCTTGGGGATGAACAGCGTGTCTCCGGCCCGGATTTCGATGTCAGCAGAAGTGTTCGCCCACTTCTTGATGTTCCTCGAGATGTTAATTACCAGGCGGCCGGCTGGCGGCGTGTTCTTCAGTTGCTCAAGAGTCGCTCGCCATTGCTGAATCGTGGCCTCTTTAGCGAGTTTGTCTTCTGCATCTCCGGTTTCGGGCATCAGCTTGAACGAGGTTTGCTGATCCTGCACCTGCCGGATGAGGTCACCGCGATTCTTCTCCTCGAATTCACGAACCTGCCTGCGCTCCAGAATTGCCCCGTAAGGATACGCGTCCGCCCGCAAACCACCGGCGCGAGCCAGCACAGTGCTCAACCGTTCGCCCTCCTGAATGCCGTACTCGCCCGGGTGCATCACTTCGCCCTTAATCGTGACCAGTGACCCAACGTCGCTCCAACCGGCGAGTTGACGAATGGTTAGGACGTCGCCATCGTGCAGAAGCACGTCGGTGTCGGCCTCACCCGCCAAAGCTCGGCCGACGGGAACAGTCAGATGTTCGCCCATGACCTGCGCACCGTTCTCGACGGCATACCGCGTCAAGTCGGCGGCCTCGGTGAATGCCCCACGCTTCAATCCGCCTGCCAGTCGCACCAGTTGCGTCGTTGTCATTTCTTCGCCAAGTGGATACTTCCCCGGCTTGGCGACCTCACCCTCAATCTTCACAGACGGTGGATCTACTTTGGACAGGTTGCGGTGGATGAAAACTCGATCCTTGGGTTCAAGAGCCACGTTTTCCGTTGCATCTCCGGTGAGAGCCTTCCCCAGGTTGACACTCAAGACCTTCAGTTTTCCATCCGAAGTCTGACGAAAGACCTGGGCATCGTCAGTCTGCGCGTCCGGTGTGATTCCCCCGGCCAAGTAAACCGCATCACGCAGGTGCGTCGCACCATTCGTGAAGTGCGCACCCGGATCGCGTACCTCCCCGCTGACCGTAACCACAGGAGCATCTTCGAAGTCATAACGGCTAAAAACGCGCACAGTGTCAAACGGCTTGAGCGCGACATCCTCTTCTTTCTCCTTTCCGGAAAGCGCGTCCGTCAGATTGAGGGCAATTACGGTAGGCGCATAGTCGGGCGGGTTCAGGCGAATAATCTCGGCGTGGCGCGCGGGTTCCGGCAACAGGTCGTCGCCTGACTTGATCAGATCCGTCACCCGCATGCCATCACGAAATGCGAACTTGCCGGGATGGAAGACATGCCCGTCGAGATAGACAGTCTTCTCACTGTAGGCGAGGATGGGAGCAATGCGAATCCTGTCGCCATCCTGAACCTTGAAGTTCTCAAGCGTCGCGGTGATCGCCTCCTGATTGTTGTTCTCCGGGATATCCAACCGCATCATGGTGCGGCTCTCGTGCGCGACCACGCGTTCGACTTCGATGTGGCGTAGTGTGCCGGAGTTCATCACGCCGCCGGCTAACTCCAATACTTCAGCAAGATTGGATTCGTGATCTAATTCGTAGATTGCCGGACGGCGCACCATCCCCTGGATCGTCACCTCCGCGCTGATCGGCGGGACCAGGATCGTGTCTCCTGCCTGCAGCCGTGCAACGCCGGAACGAACTCCATGCAGCAGCATGCTATAGACGTCGACTTCTTCGATCAGTTGCTGACCACGATAGTGGCGGAGGATGCGTAACGAGCCACGGGAGGTTGGCCCTCCTGCCTGATATAAAGCGTTCAAAGGGGTCGAGAGCGAACTGACATCGTAAGCGCCGGGGCGTTCGACATCGCCCACCACGTAGACCCGCACTGTCCTCAAGCGCGACAACGAAACATCGGCCTGGACATCTCGGAATTCGTTGCGCAAAACGGTCTGAAAGAGTTGCTGCACCTCTCCGAGCGTGCGCCCCGTCACCGGGACGGCTCCCGCTTCTGGAAGGGCGACCCGGCCTTCGCGGTCCACAACACGCTGCAGCCGCTGCGAAACTCCGCCCCACATTTCGATACTTAAACCGTCGCCCGGCCCCAACACGTAATCCGGCCCCACAGGCATATCCATGGGAAGTTCGTCAAAGTTACCCGTTCCGTTGGTGAAGACGTCGGCGCCAAAGCGATCCAATACCGGCGTGCGGCGCGCGACCTGCGCGTAGAGGTCATAGAGCGAAGGAACGTCTGCGTAAGGATTCGCCCGATGCCGCACCTGCGGATGGCTTTCATCCGGCAAAGAAGCCGCCGGAGGCTGCATGCGGTTGTCGAATTCGCGCTGCCAATTCTTTTCAGGGCTACGATCCGCAGCGGATGCTGACAATGTCGGTGCTGGTGGCGCGCCCGTATCAGCCCGCAAATCAGGACGCCACGTTTGAGAGAGACCTCCCGGACTGAGAGGCACTCCGTCGCTGCCCAGCCTCGCGGCTGAGCCTCGGTTCTCGGTCATGCTCGCGCTCAACAAGCCCGGCAAGCCATCGGGACTGATCCGCGGCAGCGAACCCGCGTCGGGCGGCAACATGTCATAGGTATCGCGGCCCGGAGGCTGTGTTCCGGCGAGGTCCTGCTGGCGGCGATAGTCTGGCTGCGGCGGTCGCGCGGGAGGTTGAGTGGCAGGGATCTGCTTTCCCGGGGCAGGCATTTCGTCTTGAGGCTCAAGCTCCGGCTCGTGCGTAGACAGGTCAGGGCGCAAAGTCGCCCTTTCGCGAACGTTGAGCTGCTCGTGTTCAGTCCAATATTTTTCTTCCTGGCTTTGCGGCGCTTGAGCAACCCCACTCGGATTACCGGTGGCCTGCGGGGTGATCCTTTCGATTCCCTTTTCTTCCAATTCTTCAGAATTTGGTTTCGGCTTCACGTAGCCGCGGCTCTCGACCTGCTCGGTCGCCAGGATTCGTACACTCTCGTCTTCGCGCAACAGCCGGAACAGAGC
>Ga0187846_10001993_pt1 | contig 11367 bp, 8 predicted proteins | sample TC_taG_FD_161473 | JGI IMG/M metagenome (GOLD analysis project Ga0187846, IMG submission 161473) | Biofilm microbial communities from the roof of an iron ore cave, State of Minas Gerais, Brazil - TC_06 Biofilm (v2) | ecosystem: Environmental > Terrestrial > Deep subsurface > Cave > Wall biofilm ... | reverse complement strand
CACCTCGGCCCCAGTCACCTTGACGTAGCTACCACCGTGAGCAGCCTGGCGCTGCTTTACAATTGCGAGGGCGAATACTCCAAGGCCGAGCCCTACTACAAGCGAGCCGTGGAGATTCGGCAAGCCAACTTGGGACCAAATCATCCTGACGTCGTGCAGTCCCGGCAAGTTTATGCTGAGTTGCTACGCCAGCTGGGGCGCGAGAAAGAGGCGGAAAAAGTAGCCGCGCAAGTGCAGAGAAGTTCCGCGCACAGCCTCTAGAGGTTGCTGACCAGATCTGAAGACACTTCATTCCTCGCCGTCTCCACTAGCTGGGACGGCGAGGAATGTTTTTCTCTTAGCTTCCTTTGTAGAAAGATTCCTCGCCCGGCGTGGATCGCCTGCCTGCGGATGGATCAACCCTGCGGCCCCAACTTTTTCCCATCGCATTTTTCCCGTTCGCGAGGGCTCTGAAGCGGTTGTCTCGTGTAATACATTCTCGCGAACAGCGCATAAACTCTTAACCGCAGTGGTCCTCTGTGGTATCCTTACATATTGGCAGCCCTCGGTGGAGCATCGGCTCCCGCAACTGACGCCCGACTTTGGGCTTACCGGACGGTTATAAATATCAGCCTCGATTGATGGGAGTTCATCTGCAGCATGGCTACGACTACGGAACCTGTCGTAAATAAACACAAGCGCGAAGTGATTGAGAAGGCGGTTCTGCGGTTCGCCGGAGATTCCGGCGACGGGATGCAGATTACCGGGAACCAGTTCACCAATACGGTGGCGTTGTACGGGAACGATTTGGCCACCTTTCCAGACTATCCCGCCGAGATTCGCGCCCCTGCGGGCACCCTCCCGGGAGTGAGCGGCTTTCAAATCCAGTTCTCCTCGAGTGATGTTTATACCCCCGGCGACGCCGTGGACGTGCTGGTGGCGATGAACCCCGCCGCTCTGAAGATGAACGTGAGGGACCTTAAGCCGAACGGCATCCTCATCGTCAACAGCGACAGCTTCACGGAGAACGATTTCCGCAAGGCCCAAATCAAGTCCAACCCTCTGGAGGACCATTCGCTCGACGCCTTCCGCGTCTTTCCCGTGGGCTTGGAGAAGTTGACCCGCGCTGCGCTGCAGGACCTTGGCCTGGATGCCAAGACGATGGACCGATGCAAAAATTTCTTTGCCCTGGGCATGTGCTACTGGCTCTACAACCGGCCCATGGATTCGACCTACAAGTGGATCGAAGCCAAGTTCAAGGCGAAGCCCCTGTTGGTCGAGGCCAACAAGCTGGCCATGCGCGCCGGCTACAACTATTGTGAAGCGACCGAGGCGTTCCAAGTCAGCTACGAGATTCCGCCCGCCAAACTGGCCCCGGGCGTGTACCGCAACGTCAGCGGAAACCAGGCGCTGGCGATGGGTTTTGTGGCGGCCTCGAAAAAGGCGGGGATTCCGCTGTATTTGGGCTCTTACCCCATCACGCCCGCGTCGGACATCTTGCACGAACTTTCGATGTACAAGAATTTCGGCGTGATAACCTTCCAGGCGGAAGACGAAATCGCGGCGGTCACTTCAGCGATTGGCGCCTCCTACACCGGCGCGCTGGCTCTGACGACCACCTCGGGTCCGGGTATGGCGCTTAAGACCGAAGCCATGGGCTTGGCCGTGGCCGTTGAGCTCCCCCTGGTGATTTGCGATATCCAGCGTGGCGGCCCTTCCACCGGCCTGCCCACTAAGACCGAGCAGGCGGACCTGTTGCAGGCGCTCTTCGGCCGCAACTCGGAAGCGCCGATACCGGTCCTTGCGCCCTCCACCGCGGGCGATTGTTTCTGGATTGCAGTCGAAGCCAGCCGCATCGCACTAAAGTACATGGTTCCCGTGATTGTGTTGTCCGATGGCTATTTGGCGAATGGGACGGAGCCCTGGCGCATTCCGGCCGTGGATGAAATCCCCGCCATTCCCGTGCACTTCGCCACGAATCCCGAAGGGTTTTTGCCTTACAAGCGCGACCCCAATACCTTGGCCCGGCCGTGGGCCATCCCGGGCACTCCAGGGCTCGAGCACCGCGTCGGCGGCCTGGAAAAGCAGGATGTGACTGGCAACGTGAATTACGAGCCGTTGAACCACGAGAGAATGGTCCGGTTGCGCGCCGCGAAAGTCGAAGCGGTGGGCCAGGACATACCCGACGTCGTTCCGGCGGGCGATCCCGACGGGGAATTGCTCATCGTCGGGTGGGGCTCGACGTACGGTTCGATCACCGCAGCCCTCAAAGCGCAGCGCGCCAAAGGACACCGGATCGGCCACGTGCATCTGCGGCATCTGAATCCGCTGCCGCGCAATCTGGGAGAGGTGCTGGGGCGCTATGAGAAAGTGCTGGTCCCGGAGATGAACCTGGGCCAGTTGCTGATGTTGCTGCGCGCGAAATATCTCGTGGATGCACAGGGGTACAACAAGATTCAGGGCCAGCCGTTCAAGCAGTTGGAGCTCGAAGCGAAGATCGAGGAAGTACTGAGCTGAGCCCAAGAAAATTTGGGAGCGATCGCAGATGACCACGACGCCGATTCCAGTACTCACGAAGAAAGACTTTCAGACGGACCAGGAAGTCCGCTGGTGCCCCGGCTGCGGGGACTACGCGATTCTCTCCGCCGTGCAGTCCATCTTTCCCGAGTTGGGGATTCCCCGCGAGAAGTTCGTTGTGATTTCCGGAATCGGCTGTTCCAGCCGCTTTCCCTATTACATGAACACCTACGGATTCCACACGATTCACGGACGCGCCCCGGCCGTAGCCACGGGAATTAAAGTGATGAACCCGGAGTTGGAGGTTTGGCTCGCGACCGGTGACGGCGACTCGCTCGCCATCGGCGGGAATCACACCATTCACATGCTGCGCCGCAACGTGGGCATCAAAGTACTCATGTTCAATAACCGGATTTACGGGCTCACGAAGGGTCAATTCTCCCCGACCTCGGAATTCGGCAAGAAAACAAAATCCACTCCTTACGGCACCGCCGACCGGCCGTTTAATCCGCTCGCATTGGTCATTGGCGCGGAGGCGACATTCGTGGCGCGTTCCGTGGACGTTTTCCAGCAGCATCTGAAGGATACGTTGAAGAAAGCCGCAGCGCACCAGGGCTCGGCGTACATCGAAATCCTCCAGAACTGCAATATCTTCAACGACGGGGCGTGGCTCGGCCTGACCGAAAAAGACGCGCGCAGCGAGCACGTGGTGCAACTCGAGCAGGGCAAGCCTCTCATCTACGGCAAGAACCGCGACAAGGGCATTCGAATGAATGGGCTGGAGCTCGAAGTCGTGCATCTAGGCAATGGCCATGGCCTCACTGAGAAGGACCTACTTGTGCACGACGAACACAATCCCAATCCAGCCTACGCCTTCCTGCTCGCTCAGATGGAGGAGATGCCCGGATTCCCCGCTCCGATTGGCGTATTGCGCTCCTGGAGCCGCCCACGCTATGAAGACGTGATGTCCAAACAGCTCCAGGACGTCATCGCCCAGCGCGGCCCCGGCGACCTTTCGAAACTGTTGCGCTCCGGCGACACCTGGGAAGTCAAGTAGAGACGCCCGCGGTTCCAAAATTTCATTGCAGAGAAGCGGTCCGATTCCAGGGCCGCTTTTTACTTTTTGCGAAGCCTGGAATGCCGCTTTGCGGAGAAGTTCGGGCTTAACTCTTAGGTTTGGTGAGAGCCTCAATTGGGCGGACCGGCGTCTCTGGGGTGAGCCCGCCCCGCTTACGCGCTGCGGTGTTGATGCCGTTCTTTTCCCAGTCGCCGGCGACGGCGTTGCGCGCAAACTGCTCCCAAGCGTCGCTCCAGTCGCCCAGCGAATAGCCGTGCCACGGGGGGCGGAGGGTCACGGCGGGCAGGCCCAACTCGTTCCAGATGCCCAGCGCGCGCTCCATAAGTTCGCGAGTGGGCAGGGCCAGCGGGGCCATCGGCCTCTTGAGCGTTGCGTCAATCAACAGGGTGGAGTCCATCGTGGCCGCGCCGGACTTCGGCGCGTGTCCGATCGAGCGGTAGGGTTCGATCTGCACGTCCTCGACAGGGTTGGACCGGTAAGCCAGCGACCACAAGACGGCGTCGGCGTTCGAGGGATCGATGTCTTCGCTCACCGCGATGACAATTTTTCCGCAGTCAGCCCGCTGTGTGGACGCGCCACGCAAGCCGCGCCAAACTTCGGTGCGCGGCGCGCCATTCGCGAATTGCAGGAAGATCACGGGGCGGATATTGCTCAACGGCTCGTGCAGCACCACCCGGCGGATGCCCTTGATGGACAAATGCTCCTGCAAGTGGGCCAAAAAGAGCGGCTCGTAGGCGATCTTTTTAATTAGGCTGGACTCGCTCGGCGTGACCTGGCTGATGATGGAGACAAACACGGGCGAGCGTTTGCGCGTGATCGCCGTCACCTGCATGGACATGTTGTAGTCTTCCAAGGCCACGTACCCGTTACTCTCCCCGAACGGCCCTTCCGGCTCGAGCAAATCGGGCTCAATCAGCCCTTCGATGACGATCTCCGAATCTGCCGGAACTTCCAGGTCCACGGTGACGCATTTGGCCGTGCGAATCGGAGCGCCCGCCAGGGCGCCGGCCACAGTAATCTCGTCCTGGTCAGTCGCAAGCTTCTGCGGCCCCGTGTAAGCGATAACCGGAGCGCAGCCCATCACGATCGCGCAGGGCATCGGCTCGCGCCGCTCGCGGTACTTTTGCCAGTGGAGGTAACCGCCCGCGCCGCCAATCCGTGCGGACATGCGCACGCCCAGCCGGTCCGTCTTCTTAAGCGCGGCGCGGTACGTTCCCATGTTGCGTACGCCCGTTTCGGGGTCTTTCGTGATGCAAAGAGTAGCGGTGAGATAGGGGGCCGCGTCGAAGCCCGGAGTGGAAATGGGCACGGGAAGGCTTGCTAAGCCGCCGCCGGGTCGGCGCAGTTCATCGCCCTGAATTACCACTTCCTGGCAGGCCGGCGAACTGACGCGCACGGGCGGTATGGGGTTGGCGATGGCGTGCTTCCAGGCCGCGCTGATTTCTTCCACTGGCCTGCCCATGCCGAAGGCATAAATCTTCGCCGACGCAGCAAAGGCGCCCACTGCCACGGGAATTTCGTAATGCCGGCCGCGCGAATCTACGACATTGGTGAACAAAAACGCGCGGCGCTCCTCTTCGGGGATGCCGCCCAAGAATTGCAAGCGCACGAGGGGATGAAGTTCCGTGTCCTTGTTGATGGGCCGGTCAATCCGAATGAGCAGGCCGTGGGCCTCAAGCTGGGCGAGATGCTCTTGAAAATCCAAGCTCAGCCGGTTGGCCGCGGCCAACTTTGCCTCGGTGCTCATGAAGGCTATCCTAGCCTAATTCCTCGGGAGCTGAGAATGGTTCTCCGAAGGCGCGTCCATCTGTGTGCGGTTACCGGCGACCTATCTCCATAGAAGCACCACGACAACGGCAAAGACGGCCGTGACGACGAGTTGTAGGAGCACCCAGGGCAGGCAGATGCGGAAAATTTCACCGTCCCGCCCTTCCACATTGGCCAGCGATGCGGTGAAGGCGATCTGTGTCGGCTTGACGGCATTCGGCGGACCCATCGTCACGGCCGTCACGATGCCGACCAGCACCATCAAGGGAATCCCCAGCGCGGACGCGACGCGAACCTGCATCTGCGACAACAGAAAATCCCCCGGCAGCCCTTGCCCGAAGGCCATTCCTCCCAGAAACGCTACGACCGGATAAAACGACGCGTAGATCATCTTTCCGCCGCTCGAAAGAATTCTGCCGAGGAGCGCGATCTGGCCCGTATCCACCATCAGATAAACCGTTCCACTCCCCAGCAGGAGCGTTCCCAGGCTGGTACGGCTGCGCTTGGTAGCAATCACCAGATCTTTGAGGGCATTGGCCTGCTTGGAACGGAAAAAATAGCAGACGAACGCGGTAATCAAGATAAAAAAGCCTGAAGTCGTCAGGATGTTGACGGAGACGCGGCTGTAACCCCAAGCCGCGACGCTGAACTGAGAATGCGCGAGTAATTCCGCAACCGCATGGACTCGGGTCAACAGGACGATGATGATTCCCAACACCAGTGGGGCGTATGCGTTGAGGAGCGTCGAGCCGGTGGTGCGCGGTTTTTCCATCGGGGGATCCGCAGCGGCGAGGGCGCCCGCCACATCTTGGCGCTTGGCGCTGCGGCCATAAACGTAAAGCGCGCCCAGCGACATCGCCGCGCCCGCAATCATCGTCACAATGTAGTAGGCAGGCCAAACCACGGTGAATAGCAACAGGGCAAGAGCGTTTCCCGTACCCAGCGACCAGAACAGGAGCTGGCACCTCCGTTCGAAGAAGCGGAACCCCAGAATTTTTAAGAATCCCAACAGGGACAGGTAAACCAGCGGGATAGTGAGCAGCCCCGCCACCCGCACGATGTCCACGATGGGGACATGACTCGCCGCGTTCGTGATGGTCGGCGCGATAAACAGGCTATTGAACGCCAGCGTCCAGGAGAAATAGACCAGGTAGCTGGTGCACGCGAGGACTCCGTCGAAGCCGAGGTCCACCAGGCCCGGGATGGTGACCGGATACGTTGCGAAGCCGTTGAAGGCGCCGATGAAGCCGCCCACGACCGTGACCAAAGCGAAGGAGCGGCCTTGAATGTCCCAAGAGGGCAGGATGGATTGGACAGACTCGAGGAGCATCTCGAGCAGACCTGTGCTGCGGTAGGACTGGCCGAAGACTTGTCCCGCATACAGCACCACAAATCCCGACCACATCACTAAGTCGCCCCACACGAATGATTCCAGGCTACGGAGCAACGGCATGTGGTAGTAGGTGAGAACCACGGCAAATTCGAGGACCCAAGCGCAGAAACACGCGTGGAGCGCGTCCATCTTGAAAGCCAAGAAGGCGGAGAACAGCACCGCGAAGGGCAGCAGAGCAATAGCGACCTGGATGCTTGTGTTCAACGACGCCCCCTGGAGCAATCCATGCCGCCGGGAACGCGCAGCCGTTTTTTGTAGCGCCGGCGTCCCGCCGGCCTCGCCACGCCTTTTTGACGGCACGAGGAATCGCCAGCGAGACGCTGGCGCTACAACGTGTCCTTGTTCGCACTTGCGCCGGCGTCAGCGACGCGGCCTATTTCGCAGGCTCGCCCAGCGCTTTTCGGAACGCCCGCCGCAAAAACACGCCAACTAAATGCCGCTTGTACTCCGCGCTCCCTTCGTGGTCATCCACGAGATCGGCGGCTTCCGCGATGGCCGCTGCGGCCTCCGGAAATTGTTTTTCAACTTGCGATCGCGTGCCTGTCAGCAGCCGCTCAGCGGCAGCATTGCGGCTAGGGTACGGACACACGCAGCCCACCGCCACTGCTGCGCGGATAAAAGTTCGTCCCTCATCGGGAGTTTCCAAGCAAAGCCCCAGCCCGAGCGTTGGCCGCTCGTGAATCTGAAATTTCACGTACGCGGCGCACTGATTTCGCTTCGCGCTGGGAATTACGATTCGGGAGAGAATCTCGCCGGGCAGCAGGTTGTTGGCATACGCTCCCCCGATGAATTTGTCCATGCTCAGCTCGCGAATTCCGTTCGCCCCTTCGACACGAACGATCCCGCCCAGAACCAGAAGCATCGTCGCGGGGTCCGAGTGCGGCTCGGCAAAACATAGGTTGCCCCCGAGGGTTCCCGTGGCGCGCACCCGCACGTTCGCCACGTGGGATTCGAGTTCCGCGAAGTGCGGGAGTCTCTGCTGCACCAGCGCGGAGCGCTCAATGCTGCGATGTGTAGCTGCGGCGCCGATGGCCACGGAATCGCCTTCAAGCTCGATCGAGTCCGCTCCCGGGATCACCTTGACGTCAATCAGGTGCCGGTAGCTCAACACGCGATGCTTCATGGCCAAGAGCAATTCCGTGCCCCCGGCGTAGCATCCCGCATCTTCGCCGTAGTGCGCGAGCATTTGGGACGCCTCCCGCACGCTGGCGGGCTGGTGAATCTCAAAGCGTTGGAGTGCAGTCATGGCCTACTTGCCGCGCACGGCAGGCTGCGGGCCGCGCCGGGAAGCCGCCGCCTGTTTCTCTTGCAATGCTTTCCAGACGCGCTCCGGCGTGAGGGGTAGCCTCCGAATGCGCACGCCGGCGGCCCGGAAAAGCGCGTTGGCCAAACAGGGACTGAGCGGGTTGACGGCACCCTCGCCGCCGCCCTTGGCCCCATACGGCCCCACGCCATCGCGGTTTTGCACCAGCTTCGCCTGGACGACGGGAGGCAAGTCCGAAAAACGGGGCACGCGGTATTCCAGCATCGAACCGTTCATCAGTTGCTGCCCTTCGTAGATCAGCTCCTCGAACAACCCGACGCCCATTCCCATCGTGGCGGCGCCCAAGTCTTGCCCCTCGGTCATCGCAGGATTAATCGCCAAACCGACGTCGCCCACTGTGACCAGCGAGTCGAGATTGATCTTGCCGGTTTCCTGGTCCACGCTAATCTCAACTCCTGTGGCGCCGATTTCCCAAAACACGGGGATTTCCGTCAGGTCCCCGGCGCGGCGCAGATAGGCCCTCCCGAGAATGCTGCAACCTTCCATTTGGAAATCTTGCTCCAGGATTTCAGCCCAGGTCAGCTGTTTGCCGCCGCAGCGGACGCCGCCGCGCTCTTCGATTAACTGATCTGCGGGGACCCGCAGCAGCTCCGCCGCCATCTCCTTGCATTGAGCGATGGCCTCGCGGCACGCCTCCAGTACGGCGCGGCCCATGAGCGTGGTGGTGCGGCTGGCCCCGGTCGAGCGTTCGAATAAAGTGGTGGCCGTGTCTGTGCCGACCAGACGGACTTTTTCGAACGGCACGCCCATTTCTTCCGCCGCAATTTGAGCCAGGACGGTGTGACTGCCCTGGCCAATCTCGGTGCTTCCGCTCATCACGGATACGGAGCCGTCCGAGTACACCTGCACCATCGCCAGAGTCACGGGATGCGCCCCGGCATCGCTGGCCGAGCAGCACACGGCGCGGGCGCGGCCGGGCGCCAGCGGCTGGTCCCACTTCAAGGCGCGAGCGGCCTCGCAAACGTCGTCGGCCACTTCCGCGTCAATCGGCCGGTGCGTGGGATTGATGGACTCGCCGCGGTGGGCCAGATTCTTCAGCCGGAACTCCACTGGATCGGAACCCAGTTTCTCCGCGAGCTCATCCATCTGCGATTCAGCGGGGAATGTGACTTGCGCCCCGCCCAGGCCGCGGTAGGAACTGGCGGGCACAGTGTTCGTGTACACCGCGAGGCAATCAATCTTCACGTTGGGGATGCGGTAAGGGCCCACGATGCGGTTGGCGGCCTTGCGCGCGACCATGGGGCTGTTTTCGGCGTACGCGCCCGTGTTCATGTGAATTGTGGCTTGGCGCGCGACGAGCCGCCCATTCGCATCGGCCGCTGTGCGGATGCGCACGCGCGCGTCGTCGCTGCGCGTCGTGAGGAAGGCTTCTTCGACGCTAAGTTGCAACTTGACAGGGCGGCCCGCCTTCCACGAACAGGCGGCCGTCAGCGGCTCGATTTTTGTGTATGACTTGCTGCCGTAGCCGCCGCCCACATACGGCACAATCACGCGCACGCTGTTGAAGGGCAGCCCGAAAACCGCCGCCAAGTCTTGCCGCACCATGAACGGATGCTGCGCCGAGGAATAAACGGTGAGCTGCCCCTTGGCGTCGTAGTCGGCGACGGAGACGTAGGGCTCCATGGCGTAGGCGTAAATCATGGGGAAATAGAACTCACCTTCCACCACGTGCGCGGCGCTCGCAAAGGCCGCGTCCACGTCGCCCCACTCGACGTACACCGCCTGGCAGATATTTTCCGAGGCGCCCGGGAAATCGTCGAAGCCGCGGAACCCGCCGAGCCGGTAATCCTTCTCATGCACGCGGTTTTTTCCGGCTAGCGCCGTGTCCACATCGAGAACTGGGGTGAGTTCCTCGTACTCGACCCGGATATCGTCTAGGGCTTCCTGTGCGGTCAATTCATCTTCAGCGATCACAGCGGCGACGGGCTCGCCCGCAAAGCGCACTTTGCCGATGGCAAGCAACGGGTGATCCTTCACCGCGTGCCCGTAGTAGGGGTGGAGGGCGCCGAGGTCGTCGCCGGTAAGCACGGCCACGACGCCGGGGCGCTTCTTCGCCGCTGCGGCGTCGAGCGAAACGATTCGGGCGTGTGCAAACGGGCTGCGCAGCAGCTTGGCCCACGCCATGTGTTCCAGGACGATGTCGCTGGCAAAGATAGCGCTGCCCGTCACCTTCGCCGCGCCGTCGCTGCGCGGCACGGAGTGATTGACCACCGCAAACTCGCCGCGCTGCCTCGCCGGTTCGCTCATGGTTGTCCTCGCGGCGCGAGGGCTGCCTGGCGAATCGCTTTCAGGATCGGCAAGTACCCCGTGCAGCGGCACAGATTGCCGCTCATGTGTTCGATAATCTCTGCGTCGGTGGCGCCCGGCTTTTCGTCGAGAAGCGCCTTTGCGGCCAAGATCATCCCCGGCGTGCAGAAGCCGCATTGGAATGCAAAGTTGTCGAGGAAGGCCTGCTGGAGCGGGTGCAAGCGGCCTGCAGAATCAGCCAACCCCTCGATCGTGGTAACGCGCCGGCCGCGGGCTTCGTAGGCGAGGACCGTACAGGCGCTCACCGGGAGGCCGTCCAGCAGCACCGTGCAGCTCCCGCACACTTGCGCCTCGCAAGAGATTTTCACGCCCGTGAGCCGGCCGCGCCCGCGCAATACTTCCGCGAGTGTTTCACGCGGCTCGATGTTGAGACTCGCTGGCTTCCCGTTTAACTCGAAAGCCAAGTTCATGACTGCTCCGCGCAAATTGCCCCCTGGATGTTGCGGGCAAATGCTGCGAACGACTCCGTCGTCCTGCGCCGCATGGGGACGGCGCCCAGCGTGGCCAGTTTCCCCAGAACTTCGACAGAGGCCTCGAAGCGCATTTGTGTTCCCGGCAGCGCGGGGCTGAGAGTCACCTCGAGCGAACCCGTTACGCGATTCAGTCCGAGCGAGTCCGCGCCTTTCAAAGCCGCCTTCAAGATCGAGGGCGCCTGGGCCTCGGTGACGCGCACTTCCAGATTCAACCTAACCTTGAACGGCCCGATCTTGTCGCTAGCCGTGGCGGAGTATGCCTCTGCCCCTGCCTCGCCCAAAGCGGTGACACTTTCCACGCCCGGCAGCAAAGCCGTCAGGCGCGGCGTATCCCGCAAGAGTTTCCAGACCTCTTCGGGTGGCGCGTCCAGGTGCAAGTCCTCTTGAAGCCTCACCAGCATAGCGTGACTCGCTTCAATCTATCATTTCGCAAGGCTGGATTGGCCGCCGCAAAGGCGCAGCGTAGGCTACTGACCGGCCTGCAAGCGTGTCAAGCGGAAATCCCGGAGCGCGTTGGGCGAATCTGTGG
>Ga0187846_10001992_pt1 | contig 11369 bp, 9 predicted proteins | sample TC_taG_FD_161473 | JGI IMG/M metagenome (GOLD analysis project Ga0187846, IMG submission 161473) | Biofilm microbial communities from the roof of an iron ore cave, State of Minas Gerais, Brazil - TC_06 Biofilm (v2) | ecosystem: Environmental > Terrestrial > Deep subsurface > Cave > Wall biofilm ... | reverse complement strand
CAGCATTCGTTTGAGCGTGCGCCAGACGCCGGTTTCGGTCAGCGCGTCGTAGGCATACATAATCAGAAAGCCGCCATCCGCCCGGAGGACGGATCCGGGGCGCAGGTCCATAAAGTCCGAATTCCACCCTCCGCGCGAGTCATAGCTGCGCTGGATCGTTCCGAAGAGGTTGGTGTAGGTCGGCGTCGTTTCAAAGATGACTGGGGACCCGTCTTGCTCGTTATGCTCGAGTATGACGTTGACGCCGTAAACGCGGAACGGGTCGCGCTCCGGCGAGGGCTGCCGGGAACTTCCATCGGGGGGCGGCTCCCGGCCAGGCTCCTCTTCGCCTTCGCGTTCCTTAAACGGATCCAGATTGTCGAGCAGGTTGTGCCGCACCTCTTCCAGATACTCGGCAACCTCCGGGGAGGCATACTTCTCCTTCAACTCCTCGATGAAGCCGTCCACCAGCACGGAGGCTGCTTCTTGCTCCAGGTAACTCAGCTCGCTCGCCAGCTCTCGCGACAACGTCAGTGTCTTCCGGTACACCACCGTGAATTCCTGCCGGAACTGCTCGTACTTGCGCTCGATGCCTTCGGCGGCCGCCGTCTCCAGTTTTCCCTCGTGCACCAGCTTGGGAATGTCTTCGATCGGGACCATCTGCCCTTCCAGCACCGGGAAAATTTCCGGCAGCGCGACGGCGCCCACCTGCATGTGTCCCAACGCAAATTGTTCCCGCGCAATGCGCCGCGTGAAATCATCCATCAGCTCTTTTTCGCGGACGGTAAAGCGGTCCACGATGCGGCCCTTTTGCCTCTGGAACGGCTCGCCCTCGAACACCTGGGGAATGCGCCGCTTCAGAAACTCAATCCCGCTCTGCATGTCCTTCTTGAAGTTGTTGGCCTGCCCGCGCGGCAGCTTCAGCAGGCGCGGCCGGTCAGGGCCCTTAAAATTATTGACGTAGCAGCGGTCGGGAGACGATTTCGCGGCGGGGTGAATCTGCCCGATGACGTGGGAGATGGTGCCGCCGCGGCTGGTGCCCGCCAGACCGCAGACGAAGATGTTGTATCCCGGCGCGCTCAACTCGACGCCCAGCTTCAGCGCGCGGAGGGCGCGCTCCTGCCCCACTAAGTCGGTGACGAGCTCCGCGTCCGCGGTGGTTTCGAACGGAATCCGCGCAGGATCGCAGCACCACCGTAGCTTCTCCGGAGGCAATCCTGAAAGCGATGAGATGGGTTTCGTGAGCATCTTCACGCCTGCCGCGTTTCCAGGCGGGCTACTCTAGCACAAGCCCGGCAGTCACAGCATGGGCGCACCGAACCTGTTTCCACGATGGGCAAATGGCCCGGTGTCCTACCTGGTCTATGAGATGCGGCGCCTAAACGAGCCGTCGCATGCTTACACGCCGGCCTGGACCCGGGCCTTGGGCGCCTCTTTTCCGGCGTACACGTCCAGCACGACGACCGCCGTCGCGACCACAATGGGGCCAAGAACTACGCCCAAGACGCCGAACACCGCGATACCGCCGAGCACGCTGATAAATACCAGCAGCGCGTTGAGCGAGGCGCGTCCACCTAGCAGCACCGGCCGAAGAATACTATCCACCGTCGAGCCCACTCCCGCGCAAATGCCCGCTAGTATCAACGCGCGGATCACATGCCCGGTCGAAAATAGCCAGATGGCCGCCGGGACCCACACCGGCCAAGCGCCGACGACCGGGAGCAAGGAAAGAAACCCCATCAGAACACCCCAAAACACCGGCGAACTTAGGCCGACCATTGCAAATGCTCCGCCGCAGATAAACCCCTGCACCGCCCCGATAATCAAGCTCGAAGTCACGCTGGCGAAAATCAGGTCGCGGGCTTCCGCAAGCATTCGCTCGCGCACGGCCTCGTCGAAGGGGAGGAGGCGGCGGAGGAGGTCCAGGAGCCCATCGCCGTCGCGAAGGAAGTAGAATAAGGCAAAGAGCGTGACGAAGAGTTCGAACACGAAGAGCACGACATTTCGTAAGACGGCGCCGAGTTCAGAAGCCAAATATTCCCCCATCCGGCTGGCGCTCTGCCGGACGAGATCGGAGAGATTCACCGCGCTCCACGCAGGAACGTGTGCGGCAACCCACGCCCAAGCCCGGCTGAACCACCCAAAATCCCCCGCAACTACGGAGGCCTGGACGCTCCGCGTGGCATCCAGCCCTTCGCGAACGAACATCATCATCAGGAGCAGTACGGGGACGACCAGAATCACAGTGACGCCCGTCGTACTCAAGAATGCGGCCCAGTTCCGGCCCCACCGGCTCTCGAGCCGCGCGTTCCAGGAGTAGAAAACGACCGCCAGCACGCCGGCCCATCCCAGCGGCACAAGGAATGGCTCGAACACACGATAGACGAAGTACACCAACAACAGCGCGACGCCGTAAAAAAGGACATCACCTAGCCGTTCTCCCGTGCTTCGTGCCATACGCACTGCCTCACCTATACCAGGCTGCAGGTCCCAACCACCTCAAACCTTCACCTTATAACCCAGATGGCCGGAATTGGGGGACCGTTTTCGGCTGCCTGGGGGAGACCGAGGCGACCATGCTATCATTCGCCCAGGGTTTGAATTGTCCCATGAGCAATCCCGCGCCTTGCCCCCATTCCCGTACTCGCTTGATTGCCAAGGATTCTGACGCCGAGTACCTGGAGTGCTTGGATTGCGGCGCCATCTTGGAGGCCGGGGAGCGCCCGGAGCAAGAACCCGGGTTTGAGGGCTCGTTGTCCGATGCGTAGCGTGGCTGGCCGAGAGAGGAAACTTGGCGGTTCCAGGCGGGGTGTGAGCTAGCAAATTCCCAATTGCTGGACAATGCGCGCCACGTCGGCCGCGGTGGCGTCGTACAGAGCGCGCTCATCTTCCTGCTCGAGGCGTTCCCGCAAGTAGTGGGCAGCGATATAGCTGGCTTCGCGATCGGTGAGGTTGCGGCCGGACTTTTTCCAAAAATCCACAAACGCCGGGTGAGCCAGCGCAACTACCACGCCCTTGCCATCCACCAGGAACTTCGTGTCCACTGTGTCGCTATGGCGCGTTGCTATCCCGTTCCAGAGGTGGGAGAACCGGCAGTGGAAAGTCTGCTCGGTCAAACGGGACGAAACATCGAAGGGGCCGACGAAGTCGCTCATCGCGCCCTGGTTGCGAATTCCGACGCCCGTACCCTTGTTCATAGGGGTTGGCGATTTGAACTAGCGCGTCGCCACTGGTTCGGCGTGAGCATAAACATGCGCGGCCGACGCGATTCCCGAGCCCGGGGAAAGCCGCATCCCTTCCTCCAGCAGGATTCGTTCCAACGCTTCCAAGAAGAAGAACACGTTCGCGCGCTGGCTGGAATAGCCCATCAGGCCGACGCGCCAAATCTTGGTCTTCAAGGGGCCAAGTCCCCCGGCGATTTCAATATTGAAGTCCTCCAGCAGCCGGATCTTCACTTTCACGGCGTCAATGCCGGTGGGGACATTCACGGCGGAAACCGTCGGCAATCGGTCTGCCAGACTCTCGACCAACATCGTGATACCCATGGCTTCAAGACCCGCCACCAGGGCCGCATAATTTTGCCGATGACGCTCCCAGCGCGCCTCCAGGCCTTCTTCCAGAGTCAGCCGCAGGGCCTCATACAACGCGTAAATGAGAGGAATGGGGGGAGTGTGATGGTAGGTCCGCTCCTTGCCCCAATAGTTCATCGTCGTCGTGAGATCAAAATACCAACTTTGTATCTTCGTCTTCCGGCGCCGGAGCATCTCTTCGACGCGCGCGTTCACCGTGATCGGCGACATCCCCGGGGGCGCGCTCAAGGCCTTTTGCGTGCCGCTGAAGCAGATGTCGATTCGCTGGGCATCCACACCGAGGGGGACGCCGGCCAGGGTCGCTACTGTGTCCACAATCAACACCGCGCCAATTTCGTCGGCGACATTCCGAAGCGGCTCAATGGGCGTCAACACCCCGGTCGAGGTTTCTCCGTGGGTGAAGCCTACGAACTTGATCTTCCGCCCCTGCCCCGCCCGGCGAACATCGTCCGGGTCAACGGTCCGGCCCCACGGCGCGGGCACCCGGTGAATTTTTGCGCCCGTGCGCTCGGCAATCTCCGCCATCCGCTCCGAAAATACCCCGTTTACGCAGACGATGGCCTCATCGCCCGGCTCCAGCGGATTCGCCACGGCCGTCTCAATCCCGCCCGAACCGGAAGCGGAAATCGGGTATGTCATGTGGTTTTGGGTCTGGAAGACCTGGCGCAGCATTTCCTGCACGTCCCCCATGAATTCGGTGAACCACGGGTCCACGTGGCCTACCAGCGGGGCGGCCAAGGCGCGATACACGCGCGGGTCAACGCAGGAGGGGCCCGGGGTGAGCATCAACCGTGAGGGGGGATTTAACTCGGGCCTGGAATCAACCATGGGAAGGGCACCTCACCTTTTCTACGCCGCACGCTCTCCGCGTGCCGCTAACGATGCTCTGTGTGTGACGGATTAGATTGCAATGAATGGAGGGAAATCTAGACCTCAGAGATCAGCCATCACACTGGTATAGTTTGCTTGAATTATTTCGGGCACGCAACGGCTGGTTTGCTGGGGCCACCCCGGCTGAAACGGGACGCCGGACCCATGGACCGCTATGTACCCGTCTCCGTCGCCTGCTTCAAGTGCGGGGGAGGCATACGCAGGTCCCAAACCAGCCGGAACCAGGACAGCACCCGTAGCAAATAATACGTCCCGTCCACTTCCCACCAGAAGAACCCTTGCCGCACCGAGGCCATAAAGTGGTGGTGGTTGTTGTGCCAGCCCTCTCCCATGGTTACCAGGGCGAGCAAAGCACTATTCCTGCTGGAGTCCCCAGTTTCGTACCGGCGCTTGCCAAACAGATGGGAGAGCGAATTGACGGTGAAAGAGCCGTGCCACAGCAAAACGGTGCTGATGAAATAGCCCCAGAGCAGCAGGCCCCATCCGCCAATCAGGAACAGCACCACAGCCAGAGCCACCGGCGGAACCAGAAAATATTTGTTCAGCCAGCGCAGTTCCGGGAAGCGGTAAAAATCGCCGATCAATTCGGCGCGAGTCTTATTGTAGCGGTCCGAAAGAATCCAGCCCACGTGCGACCACCAAAAGCCAAACAACGTGGGAGAGTGCAAATCCTCTTCCGTGTCCGAATACCGATGATGATGGCGGTGATGCGCCGCCCACCACAATATGCCCTTCTGGGTCGAAGTCATCGCCAAAAAAGCCAGAATGAATTGGAACGCACGGCTGGTTTTGAACGAGCGGTGCGAAAAGTAGCGGTGGTAGCCAGCGGTGACGAAGAACATCCTGACGTAGTACAGCGCCAGGCAAACGATGAGATACGACCAATGAAACGGGGTGAAGAAGACGGCCAGACAAACCAAGTGGGCCAAAAAAAACGGTGCGGTTCGGACCAAGTTCAGGTGTGCGCCGTTGCGCAGGGGAATTGCAAGTGTGGCCATGAAACTGGTTCCTTCCGGCCCGGATGGGACGATTTCGGCGGATTCTTCCCGCGAGCGCAAGGATACCAGTTATCCGCACGCGGCAGATCTGCAATGTAAGTATCGGCGCAACAGCAAGAAACGTCAAGCAGATTGCACTCCGGGGCAGGTAAAGGATAAACCAAAGTGACTCATACCGGTCGCTGGCCGGAGGAGTCAGTTCCGGCTTGAAACTTTCTCGACTGGCGCCGTCCAGTCAATGGCAGAAAGGATACGCTTTGGGCTTTTTCTCCGCCTCGCCCACTTTGCTGTTCTAAACTTTTCATAGGCGACGACCATGACGCTAGAACACCTCGACACCGTGATTGCGTTTGCCGTTGTGATGCTCGGCGTGAGCTTGGTCATCACTGTGGGTACGCAGATGGTCGTCAGCCTTTTGGGCTTGCGGGGCACCAACCTGCGGAAGAGCCTTACGGACCTTTTCGAGAATGTAAGTCCGGATCGGGAAGCGAGACGCTACGCCAAAGAGATAGCCCGCCGGGTTCTGCGCCACCCACTGATTTCCGATTCGGTCTTTGCACGCTTTTGCCTGCGGCTGGACAAAGTCCCGTATATGCCGGCGGACGCAGCCAGTAAGCTCCAATGGGCTGTCAGTGAAATCCCGCTGCGGCCCTGGCTCGGGGGCGCGCTCGCAGGTTTTTTTCTCTGGCCGATTACCCTGTGGGTCATGAAGTATTTATGGCTCGATGAGGTCCGCCAGGTTTCCGATCTTGTGGCGGGCTATGTGCCCTTGCTGGATTTCTTCGGCCATCCCTGGCGCAGCGGCGCCCTTGCCGGGGCGATTTTTTTCGGGCTGCTCAGCTGCTGGAGGCTGGCCACATCCATCCGTTACGACGAACTCATTGCCACGCTCGAAAAGGCCTCCGAGCCGCCCCTGGGCACGTTGCCTGATCCTGCACAGCGAGCGATGCTGGTGCTGGCGGGGGAAGCTCAGAGCGAATCGCGCACGAAAACGAGACAGGCGCCAACCCAGCCGGAACGGCTCGAGGATGACACGGATGCTCATGGCGAGGGGGGAGTAGCATTGGCCGTGGAGAAGGCGGTCGCGCAGGTTCCGGCCGTCGAGGAACCTCGAACCGAGGGCTTACGGGCTTGGTTCGAACAAGCGATGCAGCGAGCCTCGCAACGGTTCACGGTCCAAGCCCGAGTCGTAACGGCCGTGTTGTCCCTGGTGTTTGTCTTCGCCGCTCATCTGGATGCCATCCGTCTATTCGAAACGCTTTCCACCGACAGCCAGTTGCGCGCTCAACTGGTCGCCAGCGCTGAGGCGATGACCAGGCAGGCAGAGCAGGCTTCCCCAGCCAGATTGGGAGCAGGCCTTCAAGGTGGGCGGAGCCCCGTGCCGGACATTTATCGCAAGGCGATGGCCGCCATTTTAGAGTCGCGGCCGGCGTTGCATCCCGCCTCCACGACGCCGCCCAGCAAAATTCCCTCAAGTCGAGCGGGCGCTCAAGTGCTGCCTGCGGTTGCGCCGACGACAGAGGCTTCACCGCAGAAGGGAGAGGCGAAGGCTTCGACGCCTCCGAAGCCAAAGGCCGTAGCAGCCCCCGCTCCCAAGGAAGACAAAGCCACCCTTGAAGCAAAGGCGAAGGCTACAAAGGCGCTGGAGGCCCGGCCGGGATTTGCCAGCCGCGAGGATGCGGTTGCTTGGCTGCGGGAAACTTTGTATGGAGATCCCGCGGTTGAAAATCTCGTCGCGGAATATGAGCAGGAGGTCAACGCCGCGCTTGTCAGCGATGCCGACAAGCTGATCGACCACTCCGCCTCGTTAACGAGCGAACTAGCCAGATTCGAGTTCCATCTGCTCCCTGAAGTATGGCCGGGTTGGAAACCAACTAAACATGAGCTGCCGGGTCTTCTGGTAGCTGCAGTATTTCTCAGTCTGGGCGCACCCTTCTGGTACAACACCTTGAAAAGTCTCGCCAGCCTCCGGCCGTTGCTGACGACCAACCAAGGGCCGCAGGTCCAGCGCGACAAACCAGGACGACCAGCAGCTTACATCCGCAGATAGCAAGGCCGGCCAAGTACCACATGCCCACGCACTCGCCGGTGGGCGGTCCTGTGCTACCAGCGCCGTAATTTTTCTACGCGCTCCCCCTTTGGATAAACTTCGTTGCGATATGGTAGTATCGCCCACGATGGCGGATTTTTCCGATGATGTGTCACGAAGGTCGCTCATCAAAGCGGGAATAGCAGGAGCGATTGGCTGTTTGACAAAGGTTTCCGGCTGGGCAGGAGCGGCCCAGAATGCGCAGGGGAAAAACCTTGTGAGCGAAGGCCAAAGTAACGACCTCACGCGTTGGAGTATCCGCGAAGCATCTGACCTCATTCGTAAGAAGAAAGTCTCACCGGTTGAGCTGACCACCGCGTGCCTGGCCCGGATCGAGCAGCTCAACCCCGTTTTGAACGCCTTCATAACCGTCACAGCAGAATCGGCATTAGCGCAAGCCCGCGCCGCGGAAGCCGAGGTGAAAGCTGGAAAATGGCGAGGGCCGCTGCACGGCGTCCCGATTGCCCTGAAAGATTTGTTCGATACAGCCGGCGTAAGAACGACTGCCGCCAGCGGAGTGTTTAAGGATCGCATCCCGCAGGAAGATGCCGAAGTAGTGCGGAAGCTGAAGACCGCAGGCGCGGTGCTGCTAGGCAAAACCAACATGCACGAGTTTGCATTTGGCGGCAGCTCTGTCGTCAGCTACTTCGGCGCCGTGCACAATCCCTGGGAAACCAGCCACATTGCGGGCGGTTCATCGGGCGGTTCGGCTGCGGCGTTGGCGGCCGAACTCTGCTATGGCGCTCTGGGATCAGACACGGCGGGCTCGGTGCGGCTGCCGGCGGCCGATTGCGGCATTGTTGGGCTCAAACCCACCTACGGCTTGGTGAGTATCCGCGGCGTGATCCCGCTTTCCTGGTCGCTTGACCACGTAGGACCGATGACCCGGACGGTGGCCGACAACGCAGTCCTGCTCCAGGCCATCGCCGGGTACGATCCGCAAGATGTCACCAGCGAGGAGATGAAAGTCCCAGACTATGCGCAGGCATTGCAATCGAGTGTAAAGTCCCTGCGAATCGGCGCACCGCGCGACTTCTTCTTCGCCGGCCTCAATCCGGAGGTTGAAGCCGCAACGAAGGATGCCTTAGCGGTGTTGGCAAAACTTACAGCGGGGATCCGCGACGTGCCACTCGCGGCGAACACGATGGAGTCATTGCGAGACGTCGTCAGGGTTGCCGAGGCGTTTGCGTACCACCGCGATTTCGTGGCTAAGACTCCTGACCTCTACCAGCCGCTGACTCTAAGACGAATCCGCGCGGGCGCCGACGTCACTGCGTCGGCGTATATTGAAGCGCGCCGGGAGCTCGCACAAATTCGCCGAACCGCCGGAAAAATATTTGAGTCGGTGGACGCGCTGGTCACCCCAACGATTCCGATTCCGCCACCAGCGATTTCGGATCAGAAAGTGGACGATATCCTGCCGACTGTCCGCAATACGTCGGCGTTTAACGTGTATGGCTGGCCCGCGATTTCCATCCCTTGCGGTTTCACGAAGGAAGGACTTCCCCTCGGGCTGCAAATTATTGGCCCGCCGGGAGGCGAATCCACCGTATTCCAGCTTGCCTATGCCTATGAGCAAGCTACCGATTGGCACAAACGGCGTCCCGCGCTGGCAGCCACCACCGCCAAGACCTGATTTGAAATTTGCCCCGGTTGGAGCGTTGTCCGCTAATCCCAGACGCATTGGAGGTCACCATGAAACCATTTGTGACTGTCTCAGCCATTGGCGGGATAGCGGCATGTTGCTTGGCCCTTGTGGGCTTGGTAGTCGCGGGACCCGCGCAATCCCAATCCACCGGACAGCCAGGGACGTGGGCGATGAAGGCGCCGCTTCTCGCCCCGCGCGTCGATTCCGGCGTCGCGTTGCTGAACGGCAAGATCTATGTGCTCGGCGGCGCAATCATGGGCAAGACGGACTCGCAGCTCAATCAGGAGTACGACCCGGCGACAGATCGCTGGCGCGACCTCGCACCCATTCCCCAAGGAGCCACACATCCGGGCGTCGCCGGGGACAATGGCAAGATTTATGTGGTCGGTGGCTTTACGGCCAGCGTCCATGCGGTGGCGCTCGATAAAGTTTTCCAATACGACGTTGCGGCCAACAGCTGGCGTGAGCTGCCGCCGATCAACAGCCGGCGCGGCTCAGTGGGAGTGGCAATCGTAAACGGGAAAGTTCACGCGATCGGCGGGCGCGGACTCGATAACGTTACCGTGGCCACTCACGAACTCTATGACCCGGCGACGGGGAAATGGAGCCAGGCGGCGCCGCTGCCCACGGCCCGCGACCATATCGGGGTGATTGTCCTGAATGGGCGAATCCACGTCATAGGCGGGCGCATCTCGAATCATGAAACCGACAACAGCAAGCCCACGCAGGGCGTCCGCGGCCTGCCCTTCGACATGGTGACCAACGGTCCCAACACGACCCTGCATGACGTTTACGACCCGGCGACGAATTCATGGCAATCGGCCGCGCCACTGCCGACGGCGCGAAGCAACGGCGCAGCCGTTTACTACCATGGCCTGATCCTTTACGCGGGCGGCGAATGCATGAAACCAAATCCCAACGGTGGCGGCGATACTTTTTTCCAGAACGAAGCCTACGACCCAAAGATGAATCGCTGGCTGACCCTCGCGCCGCTGCCCGCGGGACGCCAAGGCTTCGGCGCCGAGGCAGTTGGGCAGTATGTGTATTTCACAGGCGGCTCTCTGGGATGCGGCGGAGGTCCGCTCACGGACCAATTGCTGACCTTCAGGCTGCCCTAAGGGCACGAAGCGGGCTGGCTGGGAATTATTCCTTTTCGACAACGTGTGCCGAGACGTCATGGTCTCGTCGCAGGCACGTTCAGACTATTTCGTTCCAGTGGGCGCGCGGCGCTTCAACTCCTCGAACCAGTTCAGCACGACGTTGATTTGCGTGTTGGAGGTAGCCCGTTCGGTTTCTTTGACCATCAAAAAGCGCTGGCCATCAGGCGACACGTCATAGGCAGTATTTGGCAAACCAGCCGCGGCCGCAAGATATTGCCCCTCGAAGAGCATCTTGGGTTTCCCAGCCGAAAAAGTGGGCTGTGCCGTCACCTCCACAGCCATCATTTTGTTTCCGCTGCGATAGAATAGCTCTCGCCCATTGCGGTTCCATGCCGGCTCCGTGCCGCCTTCGGTCGAGATTTGCCATTTTCCACCGGGACCCGGATAGGGCTGGACATAGATTTCCGGGCGGCCGGACTCATCGGAAACATAGGCCAGCCAGCGCCCGTCGGGAGAAAATGTTGGCCCGCCTTCGCTGAAGGGTGTTCGGAGGAATGGCTCGGCCTTGCGGTCGCTCAGACGCAGCACCCAGATGTCCTTCTTCGTGGTGGGATTGTTCTCGTGAAAAGCCAGAAATTGTCCATCGGGAGACCAGGACTTCGGAATTTGAGTGAACTGGTCCGTAGTCAACCGCTCCAGGCCCCCACTGCCGTCCGCCAATTGCCAAAAAAAATGTTAAGCGGCCCTTCTTTATTCGAGCGAAACGCGATCCGCTTGCCATCCGGTGTCCAGGACGGGTCTGCGTTCGAAGTCCCCTCAAACGTGAAACGGGTCAGGGTATCGCGAGAGAGGTCGTACAGCCAGATTTGGCTCCCGACCTCCAGGACTACGCGCTTCCCGTCCGGGGAAATTCGAGGGTTGTCATATTCCCGCCCGGGTGCGGCCAATACCTCCTCCTTCCCGGCTCGATTGACCCACACCAGTTTTCGTTGGACCGTCGTAACACCTCCGGAAACATAAACCAAAGACCCTGTGCCCGAAAAACTGTACTGAGCAGCTCCGGCATTTGCTTGC
>Ga0187846_10001991_pt1 | contig 11370 bp, 8 predicted proteins | sample TC_taG_FD_161473 | JGI IMG/M metagenome (GOLD analysis project Ga0187846, IMG submission 161473) | Biofilm microbial communities from the roof of an iron ore cave, State of Minas Gerais, Brazil - TC_06 Biofilm (v2) | ecosystem: Environmental > Terrestrial > Deep subsurface > Cave > Wall biofilm ... | reverse complement strand
TCATGTACCACCTGCCACAGCGACTTTCCTCAACTCAACGATTTTGGCCTTGCCTTCAAGAAAGCGGGCTTCCGGTTCCCCAAGGACGACGATACCTTCGTTAAGCAACTGCCGATCATGCTTGGAGCTAAGGCGCAAAAGGAAGCGTTTCCCAACGCCATCTGGCCAGGGGAACTGCCCGCGACCATACCGATCTCTTTTCGCTACTCCGGTTTCTTCACTTACAACAACAAGCAACCACTCGGCGCGGTCCCTCCTCCCTCCGCGGCGACTGTGGTTGCACCCTCGGGCCAGACGAGCTTCGTGCCACGCACCGATCTCTTTGCTCCTAACACTTTCACCATCATCGGCGCCGGTACTTTCGGTCCCATGATCTCTTTCTGGATAGACAACGACATATCTGCAGGCGGAGCGAATGGGGGGGCGGGGCTTGGCGACGGCTATCTGAAGGTTATGAACCTCGGCAAGTACATCGGTTTGCCTAGTGATTCCCTAAACCTTCGTATGGGCCAGTTCGAGATGGACCTGCCCTTCACGCAAGCACGGACCATCAATCTCTCCAACTACGACATTTATGATCAGGCCAGTGTGGCAGGAATGCTGGGCACCGCTAACAACCCGCTCATGTTCTCGGGAGTACAGCGAGGGATTGAGCTGAGCGGCGTACCTAACCTCGGGTACTTTGAATACTCGGTGGGCGTTTACAATGGCAATAACAACAACCCCGTCGTTCGCAACGACAAAGACATTTATGTACGCGTGGCCAAGCGATGGAACCTGGATCGCGACCCGGCCGCTCGCAAGGAGGTGCGGGCGGCGGGTCCGACCGGGCCGCGCGATCACACATCGATGCGCATTGGCAGCTTCTATTACTATGGTCGTAATGCCCTCAACGATGGGCGTGAACTTTACCCCACACTGGGGACCTTCCACGAGCCTTTTTATCGAGTAGGCGGCGACTTCCGACTCAAGGTTCACGACAAGTTCGAAATGTGGGGTCTGGGCATGTACGGCCACGACGTCAACCACATCGTCGAACTGGGCTCAACAGGATTGCCGACGGGCGTGGTGTTCCACGATACGCCCGTCACTTTCAGCGGTGGATTCGTTGAAGCGGAGTACTGGTTCTACCCCTGGGTCATTGGTCTGATGCGTTACGATGTAGTGAACTCGCCGACTGACGCGCTCAACGGCCTTTCTCGCGACTACACGCGAAACCGTATCAGCCCGGGATTCCAGATCCTGATTCGGGCGAACATCAAGTGGGCTTTCGAGTACCAGTACCGCTGGCAAATACCTGTCGGCGGGACTTCCAGCGAGTTCTATCGCCCGAACGGGTTTCTCACCGGAATCGACTTTGCATTCTAGTTTAGGTGGCAGGCCGATGGAAAAGGGAATATCCGTCAATTCTGAGCGTTGCATGGGCCTCCGGGGGGCCGCCGGGGTGGATAGAAGTCCCTGCCTGTCATTCCGAGTGTTACATGGGCCTCGGCCCACCAATGGACATGAAAGTCCCCCCCCCGAGCATGTCATTCCGAGCACAGCGAGGAATCTGCTTCTTATGTCCTTCTCGCAGAAACAGATTCCTCGTCGCTACGCTCCTCGGAATGACAGGGGGGTTGGGATGACTTTCGAGAGAGCTCCGCGAGGAATCTGCTTCCTCTGTTCTTCGCCGCAAGAGCAGATCCCTCGCTCCGCTCGGGATGACACGGTCCGGCACAGCAACCAGCAGTTTTGAAATCAGTCGTCGGCTCCAACAGAGCCGGAATTTCTCGTAGTCGAGGGCAAGGAAGAATATGAAAAATCTCAGTAAGCCAATCTTGGTTGCAGTCTCATTCTCCATGGTTCTGGGCTTCACACGTTTGAGCTGGGCGGGAGATATCAAAGGCAAAGTATCCGTGCAGGGCCTGCGTTCGGCGGAAAGCATCGCCGTTTACGTGGATGCGCTTCCCGGCAAGACCTTTGACCCGCCTTCACAACACGTTGTGGTAGACCAGAGGAAAATGACGTTCATCCCTCATGTGGTGGTTGTGGTGAAAGGAACGACCGTGGACTTTCTGAACAGCGATCCGGTAGGTCACAACGTTTACTGGCCGTCAATCAGCGGTAACAAGAAGCTAGCCCACAATCTGGGCACTTGGCCGAAGGGGGAGAAGAAATCCTTCCAATTTAGTGACCCGGGAGTTGCAGCGCTCCTCTGCAACGTCCACCCCGAAATGTCAGGCTACGTTGTCGTGGTGCCGACACCCTACTCCGCGGTGACCAATAAGGAAGGCGATTTTGAGATCAAGGACGTCCCTGCCGGCAAGTACACGTTGAAGACTTGGAGCGAGGACGGCAAGCCGGCCACCCAGGAGGTTGAGATTGGTGGAGGCACCGCCAATGTTGAGCTGACAGTGAAGAAATAACAAGAAGCCTTCAGTCGTCAGCCTTCAGCCATCAGCAGGCACCCCAAATGTTGTAGCTGAATGCTGACGGCTGAAAACTGATAGCTCTCGCGTGAAGACTCGTTCAAAACTCGTGGACGTGGACTGGCTGGAGTCGAATTTCCCCTGCATGCAAGCATGCCCCGTACACACGCAGGCCGGCCGGTACGTGACCCTGATCGCCCAGGGTCGCTACGAAGAGGCCTATCGCTACGCCCGTCAGCCGAATCCGCTGGCATCGATTTGTGGGCGAGTCTGTGGCCATCCTTGCGAAACCGATTGCCGCCGTCGGCATCTGGATGCGCCTATCTCCATCCGCGCCTTGAAGCGCTTCGTGACCGAACGGCACGGGCCGGAGTCCCGCAACCCCATTGATGTTTATCCGGAACGACCGAAGATGACCCGAGCGGAAAAGGTGGCAGTGATCGGGTCAGGCCCTGCGGGTCTTGCCGCTGCGCATGATCTTGCCCTGCTCGGCTATGCCACCACCATCTTCGATGCCGCGCCGGTTCCCGGCGGCATGATGCACCTGGGGATACCCGAATATCGTCTGCCCCGTGACGTGTTGCAGGCGCAGGTTCGCGAAATTCTCGACCTGGGGCCCGAACTCAAGTTGAATGCTCGCTTGGGTAGGGATTTCTCCCTCAGAGATCTCCGCCACCTAGGTTACCAGGCTGTCCTGTTGGCCTTGGGCCTCCATCGCAGCCGTGACCTGATCATTCCCGGTCACGAGCTGGACGGCGTCGTTAAGGGCGTCGACTTCCTGCTGAACGTCAACCTCGGCTATCGGCTCGGCATCGGACGCCGGGTGGTGGTGATCGGCGGTGGAAACGTAGCCATCGATGTGGCCCGTTCGGCCCTTCGGCAACAACAACGCCTGACGCTCGAGACTCTCAGCACCTCTCTGTTGCCGGAAAGCTTGAGCCCCAGCGAACTCGAAGTAGCCATGAAAGAGTTAATGGACGTGTCGAGAGCAGCCTTACGTATGGGCGCGCGTGAGGTACACCTGGTCTGTCTCGAGAAGCGCGAGGAAATGCCGGCCTTCGGAGAGGAGATCGAAGAGGGATTGCAGGAGGGTTTGAAGATCCACCCTTCGCTCGGACCCAAGCGCTTTATCGGCGAAAAGGGCAAACTCACGGGCCTCGAGACCATCCGGTGCACGGCGGTGTTCGATGCCCAGCATCGCTTCAACCCTGTCTTTGAGGCGGGAACGGAAAGCATCATTCACTGTGACACCGCGATCCTGGCCATTGGGCAAGCCTCCGACCTGTCGTTTCTCACTCCAGACGATGGTGTGGAAACCACGCGCCAAGGCACGATCAAAATCGATCCGGACACGCTGATGTCTACCGCGCCAGGGATCTTTGCTGCCGGGGACATTGCCTTCGGCCCGCGCCTCATCATCAGTGCCGTGGCAGACGGCAAGAAGGCGGCTGAGAATATCGACCGCTACTTGCGAGGCGCAGCCTGGAAGCCTAAGCCGAAATATGTGCAGATCACCGTGCTCGATCACCACAAGATGGCCGAAGAATACGACGAGTATTCCCGGCTTTCCGTGCCCGTTATTCCTCTGGAGCGGCGTACCGGAGTGGCCGAAGTTGAGATGGGTTACACGGAGGAACAAGCCCGGCGCGAGGCCTCACGCTGTTTGCAGTGCTGGATCAACACCATCTTCGACGGTAATGAGGCTGAAGGAACGGAATGCATCCTCTGCGGCGGTTGCGTGGATGTCTGTCCTGAGAACTGCTTGACGCTGGTCCCATTGGGCCAACTGGACGTCTCCGACGAAGTCAAGGCTCGGCTGGTCAAAGAAGGGAATTATCATGAGGGAGACCTGCAACACCTCGAGGCCGGCGACCTGCCTGCTTCCGAGGGCTCAGTGATGATCAAGGACGAGACCATCTGTATCCGCTGCGGCCTGTGCGCGGAACGCTGTCCAGCACACACCATCACTATGGAGGCTTTCGAAACGTTTGATTACAACCCGGACACAGAGGCAGTGGCTAGTGGCTAGTGGCGAGTGGCTAGCAGGCGACTCCATACCGCCCAGGTTCCTCTGGAGTTTGGACGTTTAAGAGGCCCGAAGGGCCGACCTACCGCAGCCCAGGCCAGCGAAGCTGCGAAATAATTCGAAAAACCCACCACAGAGACACAGAGGCACAGAGAGGAAGTCATGGAGACAGAAGCCGGAAGGCAAACGGGCGACGCAAAAATAACCGAAAAGCCCTATGTTTTGAAAAAGCTCCGAATTTCCGCTCACCCCTGGATTGCTCTTTCCGTCTTGATCTTTCTCTGCGTCTCTGTACCTCTGTGGTAAGGCAGTTGATTTTTTCACAGCTTCAGCGGCCTGGGTTTCAGGCCGGCAGAGTTCCGCAACCCTTAAGCCCAGAGAGGGCGGACCAGCGGAGGTGATGCCCAGCCGGCAGCCGGAGCTTATCGCGAATCCGGAATGAAAAGCCGCAGACCGCAAGAACGGCGGTCTGCGCTACCTTGGGCTTCACCGGGAGGAACAGAATGGCGGAAGCGCCGCAACAGACAATCAATGAGACCCGGCGTGACTTTCTGAACGAAGTGGCGGGAGGCGTGCTGGCCATTGCTGGGGTGGGTGCGGCTGTGGTCACCTGGCAGTACCTCTCGCCCAACGTCCTGTTCGAACCGTCACCGACGTTTCGCGCCGGTAGCCCCGACCTGTTTCCGCTCAACTCGGTGACTTACCTTCAGGACCAGCAGGTTTACATCGTACGGACGGGAGAAGGGTTTTGCGCGGTTTCGGCAGTGTGCACGCACCTCGGCTGTATCACCCAGTGGAAGCCGGAGGCCAACCAGATTGCCTGCCCTTGTCACGGCAGTAAGTTCACTCCCGAGGGGGCGAAGATCTCGGGTCCGGCTCCTGCGCCGCTGCCTCATTTCTCTATCACCTTAACTGCGGATGGCGAACTTCTGGTCAACAAGCTGCAAACGGTGAAGGCTGGGCAGGTGCTCAGGGTGTAGGGGCCGAAAAAGATAATTTCAAATGGCAAATGGCAAATGGCAAAGAGTCCTTAGACGTCAGCATCAGCAATCAGCAAGAGTATCCCGGAGTCGGAGCTGAAAGCTGGCGTCTGAAAGCCGATGGCTTCCCCACATTTGCAATTTGCCGTTTGCCATTTGGCATTTGAAATTCTCCAAGAGGAGAGTCGTGGCAGCTAACACCCTAGATGCTTTGAATCGGATCCGTGCCACGCGAGTGTGGCAGTCCATTTTCCGTCGTGGTCCGGCGCGCACCAACCGCGCGCGCAGCCTGGCTGTCTTCGGCAATATTTTCTTTCATCTCCTGCCGGTGAAGGTGCGCGAGAAATCGCTGCGCGTCCGCGCCACCTACTACCTGGGGTCCATTTCCTTTCTCCTGTTTGTGGTGTTGACGATCACCGGTATTCTGCTCATGCTCTATTACCACCCGGCTGTTCCCCAAGCCTACCGCGATATGAAGGACCTGCGGTTTGTGGTCTCCAATGGCGTTTTCCTGCGCAACCTCCACCGCCTGGCTGCCCAAGTGATGGTGCTGGCGGTCTTCTGGCACATGTTCCACGTCTTCTATCGGGGCGGTTACAGGCCTCCTCACGAATTCAACTGGGTGATCGGCGTGGTCCTGCTGCTCATCACTCTGTTCCTGAGCTACACGGGTTACCTCCTGCCCTGGGACCAGTTGGCCTTTTGGGCGATCACTGTAGGCACCAACATTCTTGCCGCCATGCCGTTCCTGGGTGGGAAGCTGAGATACCTGCTGCTGGGGGGAAACCTGGTGGGAGAGAACGCGCTGCTCCGTTTCTACGTGTTGCACTGCGTGATCCTGCCTCTGCTGGCCGCGCTCTTTATCGCCGTCCACTTCTGGCGAGTGCAAAAGGATGGCGGTCTGACTGTCGAGGAAGCGGAGGAAAAAACAGGCGAAGAGTAAAGGGTGAAGGGTTAAGGATGAAGGATAAGGACCAGCTTTTTGCCCCTTGCACTTCACAGCTCAGACCTCTGAGTACCGGCTTAGGTGTAATCCCATGAGTGAATCAGGTTCGAAGGGCAGGTACGAGGCTGGCTTCGGTTCGGACGCGCTAAAGAGTCCGCAACGCATCGTTTTTATCACCAAGAAGACCTCCGCTAAGGTCAAGGGAGACGTGGGACGGCAGTTGATGACCTACCCGCACCTCATTTTGCGGGAAACAATCGTCTTCCAGATTCTGACGGTGGCGCTTGTAGTGGTTGGTTTATTTTGGGACGCGCCGCTGGAGCAGTTAGCTAACCCGCTGGTGACGCCCAACCCTGCGAAGGCGCCCTGGTACTTCCTGGGCCTGCAGGAACTGCTGCATTACTTTCCTCCCCTCGTGGCCGGAATCATCATTCCCACCTTAGTCGTCGTGGGACTCATCGTTATCCCTTACTTCCATGTGAACGTTCGGGGCGAACCCCTGTGGTCGGGAAGGCGTGCACAAAGGTTGCTGCTGTTCCTCGTTGTTTTGGGTGTTCTGGTGGTGGTCTTGGCCATTTTCGAAGCTTGGACCGTTCTGACACCAACCATCGTCATCGCCATCCTGATGTTCTTGTCGTACTTTGCGAAATCCGGTCGTGGGGCCGAGGTTCGCCCCGGCCCGAGGCCGACCTCACCGCAGCGCGGTTCAGGGTTCTGGAGAAGCCGCCCTATATCGTGGTGGGTGATGACCTGGTTCATCAGCGTCGCATTGATCCTGACAGTGGTGGGTACGTTCTTCCGCGGGCCCGGTTGGTCATGGGTCTGGCCATGGAGAAACGGTTAGGCCATGACCACGGAAAAAGGACCGCGAACGCAAAAAAACCGCAGGACAAAGACGACGGACGAATGACAACGGACAACGAACAAATGGGGAGAGTTTCCGACCGGATGCGCTTCGTTTTTGCGCTCTCCAGCCTGGTGTTCGTAGCGGTCCTCGCTATTTCACCGGTCAAGGACCTCGAGCGGCAATGGAGGCGTTACAAGCGCGGCTACGCCCGCTTCGCCGAGACTCGGCCGGACACAAAGCGCTTGATGGCCGACTTTAGTTCCGACATCGACCAGATCTGGATCCCGGATATGAACGTCGTGGACCGGTGCACCACTTGCCACCAAGGAATTAGCCAGGCGAGTCTTTCGGGCGCTTCGGTGCCACACCCCTATCGTGCTCATCCCCCCATCCCCCATCGCGCTAAGGAATGGGGATGCGTGATCTGTCATCGCGGCCAGGGCTTGGCCACAGAAGTTGCGGAGGCGCACGAGACTACCCTGGCTTGGGAGCAGCCTATGCTGCCGATCAATTACATCCAGGGCTCCTGCGGGACCTGCCATCGCGACGAGATTCCACAGACACCTCGTCTGGATCGTGGCCGCCAGCTTCTGGTCGACCTCAATTGCGTGGGATGCCATCGCCTGGAGGGCGTGGACCGTCCGGTGATGCTGGGGCCTGACCTTACCAACATCGGGACCAAGGTCAGCCGCGATTGGTTGTACAAATGGCTGAAAGAACCTCGCACCATTGTGGACAGCTCAGGGAACGTAACCGTGGATGGCTACGAGACCGAAGAGGAACCACGTATGCCCAAGTTCCGGCTGAGCGAGCAGGAACTGAGGGGCTTAACAGCCTACTTGAGCTCGCTTCGGACACAACCGGTCGAACCTTACAAGTTCGATCCGCGAGCTGTGGCGGTCTGGGAAAAGGACCCAGACCTCGTCGCGCAGGGGGAAGTGCGGTTTCGCCAGATGTTCTGCTCCACCTGTCACGCCTTGGCGGTCACCCGAGCCGGCGAAACCAAACTGATTGGCGGCGACATCGGCCCGGAGTTGACCAAAGTAGGAAGTAAGGTTCATCCGGAGTGGCTGGTGGCCTGGCTTCGCGACCCGCAGTCCTATCTGCCGCACGCCGAGATGCCGCGTTACGGATGGTCGGATGAAGACCTCTATAAGGTCTCCCATTACATCACCACCAAGCTGGTTGACCCTGACCTGCTGAGTGACGTGCCGAAACTGGACGCCGCAACTCCAGAGGAGGTCCAAATCGGCCGCCGCCTTTTCCTGGAAAAGGGGTGCGCGGGCTGCCATGTGATCGAAGGCGTGCCGTTCCCGAAGGACTTTGGAGTCGACCTTTCTAATCTGGGAAGCAAGAACGTTTCTCAGCTCGAATTCGGCCCATCGAAGATCCCTCGCAACCTGATCGCCTATATCCAGGCCAAGCTTACTTACCCGTCGTCAGTGAACCCGGCGGCTCGCATGCCCCAGTATCATCTGAATTCGGCCGACCTGGACGCCTTGACGGTTGCACTGCTGAGTATGACCGGTCCGGCTTCCACGAGTGGTCTGGAACGGTTGATCGTTCCCCGGAAGAAAGCGGTGTTTCGTCCCGCGGGTCGGTTCGGCGAAGTCTACGAAAGGTATAAGTGTTACGTGTGCCACCAGTTCAACGGCTATGGCAGTACGCTCGCACCCGACCTTTCCTTCGAGGGCAGCCGGGCTCGGCGCTCCTGGATGATCGAGTTCCTCAAGAATCCGCAAACCTTGCGTCCCACGCTCATCTTCCGGATGCCGCAGTTCAACATGACTGACGAGGAAGCGGCGACCTTGGCCGACTACCTGGGCATGGTCTTCCAGAGCCCGGCAGTGAACCTAGCGGATGAGAAGGCATTCACCCCGGAACTGGCGGCGCGGGGTAGGCAGCTTTACGAAGTGAAGTATCAGTGCCAGTCGTGCCACACCATCGGCTCGGCCGGTGGCTACGTGGGGCCGAATCTCAACAACGTAGGCAACTGGATGACAGCAGGATGGATCGAAGCCTGGCTAAAGAATCCGCAGGCTTTGCTACCGGGTGTCATCGAACCGCGGCGCGCCTTTGCCAACGACGAGATCAAGGCTCTCACCGCTTATCTGCTCACGCTTCGGCAGGCCGCCAAACCGGCTGCCCCGACGCGGGGTGCAGCGGCGGGAGGAGCCGGTCGATGAGAATCTGGAGTTGGGCGAGCAGCTTCGGAGCGCCTCGCAGCTTTGCCCCGTGCTGTCCAAGAAGACAGGAGAGAATGGCAAAAGGCAAATGGCAAATGGCAAATGGCAAAAATCGGGATTCGGGCTTCGACGGGGTTCGTACTTCGCCGAATCCCGAACCCCGGACCCCGAACCCCGAAGGTTTGAAATTTGCCGTTTGCCATTTGCCATTTGCCATTTGAAATTCTCTTTCCTCTTCACCCTGCTCGTGGCAGGTAGCCTAACGCTGACCGCTTGCCACAGGAAGAGTACGGCTGTGCCCCGCGACCCGCTGCTCGGAGCTTACGATAGCGAGCAGGACTGGAACGATCCACAGAACACGATTGCTCTGAATTATCAGGAGGCTCAGGGCAAGCGCGTTTTCTACAACAACTGTGTGTGGTGTCATGCCGATGCGACGCCGGCCGGACCCTCCAACCGCAGCAACTTGACTCCCAATCCCCCCCTCCTGAACGATGGGGCGACGTTGAATGGCGTAAGCGATGAATTCATGCAGAACATCATCACTCTGGGTGGGAGTGCCATGGGGAAGTCGGCGATGATGCCCCCTTGGGGCCTCACGCTCTCGCCGGATGAAATCCGGGCCGTTATCGCTTTTGCTCGCGCCATTGCCCAACCGCCCTATAAGCCTCCCGTGCGTGCAGGGCCACAGGATTCGGCAAAAGAGTGAAAATGAATTGCAAATTTCAAATGGCAAATAGCAAAATTCAAATGGCCGAGAAAACCATTTGCCGTTCGCTTTTTGCCATTTGCCTTTTGCCATTCTTTTTACCTGGCGAGGCGTTCTCGCAAGTGAGTCCGGCTGAAATACTGAGCCCTCAGCTCAAGGTGGCAGAAAGCAAATATTTGCCTCAGCTTCAGTCGCTCAATCGGGCCATCGCTTCCACTACGTTTCCCTTTCCGTTTGTGATCAGTCGATACGTGGGTCTCGATCCCAAGAGCCAAGTCGGGATAGACACGCGTGGGGTTGAGTTCGTGAAATTTCACGACCGCGTGGTGTTGAAAATCAGCGGTAACTACAACGCCGCCTTCAATAGTGACCGGCTCTCGCAGAATCAGCGCGTCGAGCGTGCATTTAATGACGTCGTCGTTCCGATCCTTCGTCTTCTGCCCCAAGAGATTCCAGTCGATCTAACGTGCGACGCCATCGGTTTCGAGATTTCCTACCACGTGCAAACAGGTAGTCGTAACTACGAATATGAGGGCGGGGAGATACTCGCCGTGGTGTTCGACAAGGCGGACGCTTTCACCTTTTTGAAGTCGCGTGACTCAGAACGCCAAAACATTTTGAATCGTTCGGTAGTGTTCGTAAACGGGAAGGAATTTGGTCTTGCGCTTGGTGAACGCAACCCATTTAGATTGGAAGAATTAGATAAGCCAGCTTCGTCCGGGCAAGCTGCCGCGCAGAGTACTGCTTCGAGCAACCCGGTCAAAGACAAGCGGCTCGCGACCATTGAGCCTGACTTGCCACTCGCCTTGCAAAGGTCCACAGCGCCGGTGAGCGCAGACCCGGGATTCTCCCTGCCCGGTTTGAACCGTAGTACAGGCCACAAGGAAGCCGAAACACTGACTCCATCCCTGCTCGCAGCAACTCAGGCTGACACTGATCGCCTTCAGGCTAAGTACCAGTCACAACTCGACGCGCTGGGGAAAGAAGGCCTGGAAAAGTTGCACTTCGCCGAGTACGCGCCGCCCGATTTTGTGATTTTTCGCCAGCGGGTCTTCCTTCAGGTGACGCTTCGTAACCCCGAAGGCTTCGATAAAAACGCCGGTTCTATTTATAAACGCGCCGCGCAAAGCTTTGATCTGTTTGTGGCGCCACAGCTCAAGGCGCTGCTGGCGAAAGTACCGGTGGATTCCGAACTTAGCGGTTTGGACATCACCGTGCTCAATCAGCTCGCGACGAAAACCCAGCCCTCCTCGGAGGCGATCGAA
>Ga0187846_10001990_pt1 | contig 11372 bp, 9 predicted proteins | sample TC_taG_FD_161473 | JGI IMG/M metagenome (GOLD analysis project Ga0187846, IMG submission 161473) | Biofilm microbial communities from the roof of an iron ore cave, State of Minas Gerais, Brazil - TC_06 Biofilm (v2) | ecosystem: Environmental > Terrestrial > Deep subsurface > Cave > Wall biofilm ... | reverse complement strand
TCGCGAGATGACCGCCGGCGCGCTCCTGGCCTTCCTGGGCTACCTGGCCCTGGCCATGGAGCCGGCGATGGGCATCACGCGCTATTACGCGGAGGCCCGGCAGGCCGCCGCTGGACTCGTCCGCATCAACGAGTTGCTGGACGTCCCGGAAACCGTGGTCGAGGCTCCGGGCGCCGCCCCCCTCCCGCCCGTCCGCGGCCGCGTGCGGTTCCGCAACGTCTCCCTGGCGTACGAACCGGGTCGGTGGGCCCTCCGCCCGATCTCCCTGGACGTCGAACCAGGCGAGCACATTGCGATCGTGGGGCCGAGCGGGGCGGGCAAGAGCAGCCTCATCAACCTGATCCCCCGGTTCTACGATCCCACGGAGGGCATGGTCGAGATCGATGGCCGGGACCTGCGCCGCGTCACGATCGCCTCTCTGCGCCGCCAGATCGGCTTGGTCCCCCAGGAGACGATCCTCTTCGCCGGGACAGTAGCCGAGAATATCGCGTACGGCCGGCCCGAGGCCTCGCGGCCGGAGATCGAGGAGGCGGCGCGGGTGGCCGCCGCGCATTCGTTTATCGTGGAACTGCCCAAGGGATACGACACCGTCCTCGGCGAAGGGGGGATGCAGCTGTCGGGCGGCCAGCGGCAGCGGCTCGCGCTCGCGCGTGCGGTACTCAACGACCCCGCGATCTACATCCTCGACGAAGCGACATCGGCCCTGGACAGCGAGTCCGAGGAGGCGATCCAGGAGGCGATGGCGCGGCTGACGGCACGGCGCACGACGTTCATCGTCGCCCACCGCCTCTCGACGGTGCGCAGCGCCCATCGCATTGTCGTCATGCTGGACGGCCGCATCGAGGAGGTAGGTTGCCACGACGACCTGGCGGCACGCGAGGGGGTGTACAGCCGTCTCGTCCGAGGCCAACTCATCGAAGAGAACAGCCGGGCGGCGAGCCCGGCTCCGGCGAGATGACGACCGCGCTCAGTGTGATTACGTCGACCCGCAATCGCGCTTCGGTGCTCCGGCACTGTTTGAACGCCCTCGCAGCGCAGTCGCTGGACCCGGCCCACTATGAGGTCTTGGTGGCCGACGACGCCTCGACAGACGAGACCCCCGCGGTCATCGAGGAGGCGCAGCGACGGGCGCCGTGCGCGATTCGCGCGTTCAGGCTCTCGCAACGGTCCGGAGTGGCCGGCTCACGTAACCGGGCGATCCCGGCGGCACGGGGCGACGTGATCGTTTTCGTTGATGATGACTCGCTGGCGCCGCCGGGGTTCTTGAACGCGCACCTCAAAGCCCACACCATCAACGCCAACGGCATCATCTGTCGCGGTCCGGTGATCGTGACACGCTCGCTGGACCAGCCGTTTGGGGGCCGCGCCAGCCTCCTCGATATGTCGACGGCGTACTTCGACACCGACAACGGCTCCGTCCGGCGGGAGATCCTGCTGCGCGTCGGGCTCTTCGACGAACAGTTCTATCCGTATGGGTGGGAGGGACTCGACCTGGGGTTCCGGTTGCGGGAGCTTGGTCTGCGCCGCGTGTACCGGCGTGACGCCATCCTCTACCACTACCAGCCCGAGGTCTCGCCCAGGAACCTCGCCGCGATGCTGACCAAAGAGGAAGAGCGGGCCCACACAGCCCGGCTGTTCTACGCCAAGCACCCCACCTTCGAGGCCCGGCTAGCGGTACAGCTCACGCCATTCCACCGCTGGCTCAACGCCGCGCAGCGCGCGTTCGGCCTCGTCCACGCCGGCAACATCGAAACGTGGTTCGCACGCACACACCAGTGGGCCGTTCCGGGCGTCGGCCGTCTGCTGCTCCGAGGCGTGCTCAACGAGCGGTATTTGGCGCGGCTGGGGTCAGAGCCCGCCGTCCCGCAGAGAGCCCATGGAGATTAGCGTCATCGTCCCGACGTTCAATAACCGGCGCGTGCTCGAGAAGACGCTCGAGGCGCTCCAGACCCAGACATTTCCGGCGCAGGATTACGAGATCGTCGTCGCCGACGACGGCAGTACGGACGGCACCGCTGAGATGGTGGCGGCGATGCGGGGTCCCGCGCCCATACGGTACGTGTCCCAGGCCAATGGCGGCCGCGCCGCGGCGCGGAACATGGGCGCCCGGGCGGCGCGGGGGCGGATCCTGCTGTTCGTCGATTCCGATTTCTGGGCGACGCCGGCGCTCTTGGCCGAGCACCACACTCACTACCCGCCGGAACTGCGCCGTCGGGGCGTCCAGGGGCGGTGGATTGTCCACGCGGCAGCCCGCGTGACGCCGTTCATGAGAACGAAGGAGATCACCCTGGACTTCACGGTGCGGCGACGGCGCAATCTCTCCCCCGTCCACGTCAATACCCGCAACTTCTCCCTGCTTCGGGCAGAGCTCGAGTCGGCCGGCGGGTTCGACGAAGGATTCACCGGATACGGGTGGGAGGATATTGAGCTGGCGCTCCGCCTCCATGCCAGGGGCGTGACCTTTGAGTACGAACCCCGGGCCGTGGGCCACCATCATCACGTTGAGACTCTCGAGGGGACTCGGCGGAAGTTGCGGCAGTCCGGCGAAGGAGCCGTCTACCTCTGGCGGAAGCACGGCCGGTCATTCGGGCTCGGGCTTTTCTTGGAGATTGCGCCGTTTCTGCTGCCGCTCAAGTGGCTTGTCTACAGGACACCGCTGGTGACCCCCGTGGTCCGGTGGGTGCTTCCGCGCGCGGAGGCGCAGGAGTGGCTGCCTGTCCTTAACGAGTGTTACAACCACCTCCAGTGGGAGGCGTACTATGACGGGGTGTTCCACACCCTGCGCGCTCCCCGCCGAGTGGTCCGTGCACCCCGCGCGGAGGTGGAGCTGACCGGAAAAAGCGGTCATGGAGATTAGCGCCGTCATCTCCTCGTACAACAACCGGGAGACCCTTCGCCGGACGATCGAGACGCTGGTGATCCAGGAGTTCCCGCACGACCAGTACGAGATCATCGTTGCCGACGACGGCTCCACCGACGGCACCGCCGAGATGGTCCAAGCAATCGGCGGCTCCGTCCCGGTCCGACACGTCGCGCAACCCCACCGCGGTCTTGCCGCCGCGCGGAACCTGGGACTCAGGACCGCCCGCGGACGCATCGTGCTGTTTCTTGACTCAGACTTCTGGGCCGCCCCCACGCTGCTTGCCGCCCACCACGCGCACTATCCGCCAGGGGCGCACAGGGTCGCCGTGCAGGGGGTCTGGCGGACCCACCCGGCAACGCTCGTGACGCCGTTCATGAAAGCCAGAACGCTGAACCGCGATTTCACTATGCGGCGGCAGCGCCACCTCTCCCCCTATCACGTGACCGGCCGAAACTTTTCAATGCTGCGCGAGGACCTCAAGGATGTAGGCGGGTTCGACGAAGGGTTCACCGGGTACGGGTGGGAGGACCTGGAGCTGGCGCTCTGCATGAGCGCGCGCGGCGTGATCTTTGAGTATGAACCCCGCGCGGTGGGCGACCATTATCACGTGGAGACCCTTCAGGGCGTCCGCGAGAAGTTACGCCAGGCGGGCGCGGGCGCCGTCTATTTCTGGAGGAAACATGGACGGCCCTCCAAGCTGGGCATGTTCCTGGAGATCCATCCGGTGATGCTACCGCTCAAGTGGCTGGTATTCAGGACGCCGCTCATCATGCCGCTCCTCCGCTGGATCCTCCCCCGCGCGGAAGCGTGGGAGTGGCTGTTCATCCAAAACGAGTGCTATACGGAGCTCATCTGGGAGGCCTACTACGAAGGTGTCTTCCGCGCCCTGAGCTTGCCCCGAGAGGCGGAAAGCACACCTCGCGAGAGTGTTCGGGCAGCGTCCACGCGAGGGGCGGACTCCCGACCGTAGGAGTCTCGGCCGAGTGCGTCTCCTGGCAACCCTCCACCATCCTCATACCCACCATTGAGATGATATCCGATCAACACCGGTGAAGCGGAAACCGACATGTCCTCGGGCGGCGATCCGCAATCCGCATATGTCGGTCGCTGGCCTCTTGTCTGGCGTCTGATCATCGCCGGCGGCTGCCTGGTCATGCTGGCCACGGCTCCGTTACCGCACAACGATACCGATGCGCTCTGGTACGGAACAGCCGCCAAGAAAATGCTTGTCTCGGGCGACTGGTTGACGGCGCGCACGGACGTGCCCCCGCTGACGATCTAGCTGATGGCTCTCTCGCTGAGCCGGGCCGGGGACTCGCCCGCGGCGCTGCGCCTGTGGCACATCCTGATGACCCTGGCCCTGGCTGTGGTGACCTACCGAATCGCTAGCCTTGCCGCCGGGGAGGAAGAATCCCTGCTTGCGGCACTGCTGCTGACAACGCAGCAAGTTCTGGTCTGGAGCCTGGCGCCCAAGCAGGATATTCCCCTCACGCTCTTCCTGTCTCTGGCGTTGTACAGTTACCTGCTCTATCGCGGCAGTGGCCGGACACGAGCCGCCCTCGCGGTGGGGCTCTGGGCCGCCCTGGCCGTCCTGACGAAGGGACAGGCGGCGCTCGGGGCCTTTGTGCTCATCGTGGGAGCGGATCTGCTCATCGCCTGGCGTCTCTCTGCGCCGGGGCACTGGCGGTGGGCGCAGGCGGCCGCGGGTGCGGGCGTCTTCCTGCTCGTGGCCGCCCCCTGGTTCATCTACGGGATCCTCCACCAGGGAAGGCCTTTCGTGGAGACCTTCTTTCTGCAGCAGTCGAACGCGTGGCGATTCTTTCGGGGCCTTGGCGTTCCCCAGCCGTACTGGATCGGACTCCTGGCCTACATCCCGCTGGTGATCGCCGCGGTGCTTCCCTGGCCCGGGCTGTTGCCCGGCGCGATCCAAGAGGGCTGGCGGAGCCTTCGCGGCGGAGCGGCCCCCCTGCAGCTCTGCCTGGTGTGGGCGCTGGTCGTCTTCCTTGTGCTGTCGCTCGTCCCTGGGACCAAGTCGATCCGCTATCTGCTCCCGCTCTACCCGCCGGTGGCGATTCTGTCGGCCCACTACCTGATCAATGTCATCGACACCCCGCGGGGGCTGCGGTCTCTTGCCGCAGTCCTGGCCACGCTCTGGCTTCCCGCGCTGGTGGCCGCGGCCGGACTCGGCTTCGGTCGGGACTCGCCGGAGTTCCGGGTCTACTTCCCACCGGTTGTGGTGTTCACCGCTGTCGTCATCGGGTTCTTACTAGCGGTGCGATGGCGCCGTGGACGGCTGGCCGTGGCCGTCTTGGCGGCCGGGACGTTTGTGACCTTCAGCGTGTTTGCCTGGACGTCCACGAGGGACTACGCTCGCCGCTGGCTCTGGCCACTGCAGACCGCGGCCACAGAAATCGAGCGTCGGTACCAGCCGGGAGATCGAGTTTTCATCGTCGGCCCGCTGACCGAGGGCAGTATCGTCAACTACTACCTTAAGGGGCCGGAGATGGTCTCCACAGACGAAGCCACGCTCAGGCGCGCCTGGAGCCAGCGCGGAGTGCTGGCCCTGCTCGCCCCCGAGGTGTACCGGAAGGTGGCGGTGGATCTCCATCCCACCACCCTCATGGAGACACCGACAGGACTGGTGCTTGTGACGAACCGGTGAGGGTTAAAGCACCGCGAGCTCAAGGTTGAAGGTGAGCAGGCGGACAGCCCGCGATGGGAAGTCCGGGGTTACGGCAGCGGCGTTAAACCCTCCAACTGCGCCATGTCTCACCCGCCCCGTTCCTGGACAAGCGCTGCGAGAGCTAGAGCCTGAGGGTCCCGCGGACGCGGTCGCTTGCAAAAATCTCTGGGAAGAGGGCGCACCGGCGGACGGGCCAATCCAGCACGTACCAGATCCATCAGGCGCGCGTCACCATGCATCGTTGCACTGACCGGGCCTAGCCTGGCTACGGGCCTGTTGCGATCAGTCACAATGACTTCTTCACCGGCTTTAGCCGCGTGGACGTATTCACTCGGGTGAGCCCTTAGTACGGCGATTGACACTCGCCTCATTCTGCGCAGCCTCCTAGCTCAGATAGACCTCTCTACGATGCCGCACGACGTGAAGGATGATGGTCTGACCTTCGATATCGTATCGAATTCGGTAATCCCCCACTCGATACCGCCATTGGCCGATTCGTATACCAACGAGTTTCTGACCACGGTGTGGGTCAGCTTGAATCCGATCGAGCGCTTTCAGCACCTGCCTTTGGACTCTCTTCGGAAGTTCGCGAAAGTCATCTTCAAACCGCCGAGTGGGGACAAGGCGGAAAGAAGCCACTCAACGAGTTCCCGAATAGATGGCCCGGAGCGCTGCGAGACTGGAGACTTCACCCCGTCTATACTGCCGCGCCGATTCTCTGAGCGCCCTCTGCAGTTCCTTGTCTTGCTGCTCGGCTGCCACCTCAAGCAGATCTTGAAAGTCCTCAACGCCCAGAATGACAACTTTGGGCTTCCCCTTCTTGGTCAGGACGAACCGCTGGCCCTCGCTGGCGAGTGTGATAATCCGTCCGAGATGCGTGCGAGCCGTGAACGCATTGATAGTCTTAGCCGCGGGGCCCTTCTTGAGCGCCATAAGAGATCACCTACGTTATTAACTAGTTAAAATATAGCCTGTATCGGGAGCTACAGTCAAGAGCGCATTGATTGCGAGGACCGCGAGATCGGACGTAGTGTAAGTGCCACTGGCAACGACTATTTGAGTGGAGAGATTAGGGGCGACAGCTCACCGAGGCCGGCTTGACCAGCACGTCCGTGCCTTCCCGCGCGGCCAGGGGCAGGAGTTTCCCCGGCAGCATCGTCCGAACGGCGTCCCACTCTCTGCGTGTGATGACCAGGAACACCCGTCCCGGAGCGCACATTGCCCGGCGCAGATCTCCGGGAGTACCGACCCACTCGACCTGGTGGTCGGTATAGTAGATGAGCGACGCATCGACGTCCATGCGATACCCCACGATGCGATCACCGGACCGAAGCGCGCTCCGGATCGTGAGCCCGAGAGGCTTCATCGGTTTCTGCGCCTCCACGACGGGCACGACCCAGGTGAGCACGCCGAGCCAGGCCACGGCGGCCGTCACGCACAGGGCCACGAACGCGGCGAGCCTTTGGCGGGCGACGGCCAGCAGGAGGACGAGGCCCACACCGACCCCAAGCGTGACGGCAGGCACGAGGAGAATGTGGGAGTAGGTGTGATAGGCGTCCGGGTACAAGCCCACGAGGTATCCGCGAATGCCCCCGTACAGCAGGGCGACCAACGCCACGAGCAGTCCGAGCGAGACGTTGATTCCCCGTGTTGACCCAGGATCGCTGAGCGCCGCGTCCCAGAGTGCCCCGACGCCCACGGCAGCGAACGGGTAGATCGGCAGGACATAGTTCGGCAGTTTCGTGCCCGCCACCGAGAAAAAGACGAACGTGAGGCCGCACCACAGGAGCACGAGAAGGCTGCCGTCGCCTTTTACGCGGCGCGCATGAAACGCCGCAGCCGCCGGCCAGAAGGCCGTCCACGGGAAGGCTCCCAAGAGCACGACCGGCACATAGTAGTACCAGGAGCCTGCCTGGTCTTCGACGACTCCGAAGAATCGGCCCAGACCATAGTAGCCGAAGACGGGGGACACAAACTCCTTCCCGTGCAGCCACGTCTCCGCCACATACCAGGACAGGCCGACGACCGCATACAAGATGAGTCCGGAGGCCCACGGCACTTCCCGCCACCGATGCCAGGCGCGCCTGAGGGTCACGAAGGGAACGATGGTGAGACCGGGCAGCAGCAGGCCGATCGGCCCTTTGGTCAGCGTGCCGAGCCCGGCAAACAGAAAGAACCGCAGGTAGTCTTCTCTTCGGCCGCGCGCGTATCCGCGCACGAAGGCGTACATTGTGAACAGCAGCCAGGCAAGCAGCACGGTATCAAACACGGCCAGCCGTGACTGAAACAGAAACTGCAGCGTCACCGCGAGGATCGCGCCGGCGAGCACACCAGCACGGGGACAGAAGAGCTCCCGGCCGAGGAGAATCGTCGCGTACACGACGAGCACGCTCGCCACGGCCGACCAAAAGCGGACGGTGAACTCGGTGAAGCCCACCGCGCGGCCCGTGGCCGCCACCAGCCACATGTAGAGTGGAGGGTGCACGTACCAGGGTCGACCGTTGATGTGCAGGGTCACGGGATCGCCGGTCTTGAGAATCTCACGCGCCACCTGCGCGTACTTCGTCTCATCCTGATCCCACAGCGACCCGGCCCCGAGGCGGTAGAACGTGAGAATCGCGGCGCCGAGGAGCACGAGGACGACTGAGAGACGCCGGCGCGCCTCCATGGAGCGGCCGGCATGCTCGGGCGTATGCGCGCGCACCTCAGCACGCCGCGCTGGCTCGGCGCTCTCGGCGGGATAGTTACTGAGCTGAATTGCCTGATCGGTCATAGAAGACTGAGGAATACGTCCGCCCGGGCCCGTGCCCTGCCCTTCAGGCGCCCAGCCTCTCGAGAAGATAGTGTGCGATGGCCGCGGACCCTCCGGGCTCTCCCTGGCGCTCCCGGCCGATGCGGCCGCGCCGCCCGCGTTCCGCCGGATCATCGAGGAGCGCCCGGACGGCCCGGGCCGCCTCCTCGGAAGATCCCGCAACGACCAGGGCATCGCCGAGCAGTTTCTGCTGTTCGCGCAGGAACCGCAGCGTAAACTGGGGTCCCGTCCCGGGGAACGCCACGACGGGTTTACCGAGTCCGGCCGCCTGTTCATGCGCCGCACCGGCCATTCCCAGTACGACCGTCGCCCGGGCCAGAGCATCCGCGAAGTGATCGGTCGTGACCGACGCCTCGATCCCCTCCAGGCGGAAGGTGTGGGAATCGACCCAGCGACCCCTCGCCTCCTCGATGGTCCCCCGAAGCCGCTCGGCGGAAAGGTGGGGAGCCCAGGCCACCAGCACGGTCGGAGGAGGAACCGCGCCAGACGCAGCGACGGCCGCCGCGCGCAGCAGCAGCACGAGGTTCTCAAACGCCGCGGGCTTGCTGCCGGGGAGCAGCGTCAGAACGGGACGATCAGGCGCGATGCCAAAAGTTTCGCCGGACAGCGCGAGCGTGTCCATCAGCGGGAACCCGAGGCACCGGGCCGGAATCCCCTGGCGCCGCAGCGCGGCCGCGGTCACCTCATCCCGGCTGAAGACCTGGCAGGCTGTCCTCTTGATAATCCACACTTCAAGAGGGGAGTGGGGCGCAATGTACTCCGACCGGGGGAGCGCGAGGTACACGGTCGGGCCGCCCGCAGCCGCGGCCATCGCGAGACAGTACACGTCCCCGGCGGCGACGACAAGATCGACGCGCCTCCGCATGGAGCGGAGCGTCCGCCGCTGGGCCAGCCAGAATCGGCCCCACCCGCGCCGGAGGTCGGCCCACAGCATGGCCCACCCCACGCGCACTCCGAATCCGCCGCTGGGGAACTCCCGCCGGGGATCCAGCAGCGTCACCCCGGGCGGGTACGCGCGACCGAGCCCGACGAGGGGGTAGGCGGAGATCTCCGCGGCTCCCGCCGGTAGGGCCCGGAGGATCTGAGCGACCTCCATGTCCTCCCCGTATCCGTTGCTGACGATGAGGAGGCGCTTCACTCTGCACGCGCCGTGCGGCCGCCCGCCGCGTGCAGGTACGGCGCCATGGTGTCGAGGATCCGCTGAGCGACCCCTCGGGGCGTGACGTAGAGGCCGCGCAGGTCTCGCGCCATCTGCTCGAGCCCCCGCGGGTCGTCGAGCAAGGCCAGCGCGCGGCGTGCGATATCCTCCGCGGTGATGACGCCGATCAGCTCCGGGACGATCGAACGGCCGGCTTCGCGGTTCGGCCACGCCAAGAGCTTTGGGTTCTGAATCAGCCGGCGGGCGATCATCCCTTTGATGGCGGGCCCGAGCACCGGGATGCGGCCGAACCATTCCGGCATGCCCTCCATGCGAATGCGATCCGGCCGGTGCAGGGGGACCGCGACCAGCATCGGGACGCCGAGAATCGCGAGCTCCACGGTGTTGGTGCCGGGCAGCGTGATCGCGAGGTCGCTGTGCGCCATCGCCGCGAGGCGATCCTCCTGAATCGCGTCCACCCCTAATGCGGCCAGCGCAGCCTGGTGGGGCGCGAGAATCTGTGCGAGCATATCGCGCGGCAAAAACGGGGAGAGGACCAGGGAAAACTCGATCTCGGGCCGGTGCCTTCGCATCGCCGTTGCCGCTTCGAGGAAGATGGGCAGGACGCCCTCGACGAGCCAGCGGCGGCTTCCCGGGAGCAGCGCGACACGCGAACCGCGCCGGCGATCACCGGCGCGCGTCCGAGCCGTGGCGAGATGATCGACGCGGAGGTCCCCAACGACGGCAAGCCTACCCGCGGGCACGCCGTCGTCGATGAGCCGGTGGGCGAGCGCCTGCGTGGGGAGAAACACCCGCTCGAACCGATGGGCGCGCTTGCGCACAAGCGGAGTCTCCGCGTACGCGAATGCGGAGTACCCCAATCGGTGACCCAAGGTGGCCGAGTACCAGAGATCTCCACCCAGGTGCAACACACACCCCGAGGCGGCGACGGAAACCCGCGTCAGACCGGCGACCAGTCCCAAACACGCTCGCGGGCCGAGAATACGCGCAAACACCTCCTGCCGCTGGGCGAACGCGATTTCCTGTCCGCTGGCAAACTGGCACGGGGGCAAGATCAGGGAGAGCGCGAGCGGGACCTCACGGCGCGCTGCCCAGGCAAGGGCGGCGTGCGCCATGGGCACGGCCCAGTTGGACAGTTCGCCTGGGCCGCTCGACACGAGCACCAACTCGGCGGGTCCCGGCTCCATCCCCACGTCCTGGCGGATCATGGTGGAATGAGCGGGAACTGTAGGACGCGCAGGCAGCGCAGTCACGCCAGGATTATACGCCGCTTCCTGCGTCCGCAGCAAGCAAACAGACGCCAGGGCGAGGAGTTCTATCTAGCGGGCCGAATCTTTCCCGCCGTGATCATTTCACGCACTCCCCTGCGTATCAGCTTCGCCGGCGGCGGATCCGACTTTCCCGCGTTTTACCGCCGCGAGGCCGGCGCGGTCGTGACGACCTCCATCAATAAGTACATCTATCTTACGGTCAACAAGAAGTTTGACGCCAAGATCCGGGCGAGCTATGCCATCACCGAGATGGTGGATCGAGTCGAGGATCTCAAGCACGAGCTGATCCGCGAAGCGCTGCTGCTCACGGGCATCACCGGCGGGATCGAGATCACATCGATCTCGGACATTCCGTCCCGCGGCACGGGACTCGGGTCGAGCAGCGCCTACACGGTCGGGGTGCTCCACGCGCTCCACGCGTACGCGGGCCGCCACGCCGGGGCCAAGCGCCTGGCGGAGGAAGCGTGCCAGATCGAGATCGAGCGTCTGGGCCGGCCGATCGGGAAGCAGGACCAGTACATCTCCGCGTTCGGGGGCTTGCAGTTCATCCGGTTCGAGGAAGGCGCCGTGTCCGTCGAGCCCCT
>Ga0187846_10001989_pt1 | contig 11376 bp, 12 predicted proteins | sample TC_taG_FD_161473 | JGI IMG/M metagenome (GOLD analysis project Ga0187846, IMG submission 161473) | Biofilm microbial communities from the roof of an iron ore cave, State of Minas Gerais, Brazil - TC_06 Biofilm (v2) | ecosystem: Environmental > Terrestrial > Deep subsurface > Cave > Wall biofilm... | reverse complement strand
CTGGCCGGACGATGACGACATCACCAGGCCGAATTTCGGCGATGCCTACTTCCTGCAGCTCCTCCCCGCGCCGCACCGTCGCCGTGCGCGGCAGGAAATCGAGCATTTCGCGAATCGCCCTGCGCCCCCGGCCGACCGTGAGTCCTTCCAACACTTCGGCAATCAGCACGAAGAGCGCAATCACCAGCGCCGTGAAGAATTCGCCGATGGCGAGCGCGGCGACGAGCGCAATGGTCATGGAAAGTTCCATGGTCATCCGGCGCTCGAGAATATTCTCGACTGCTTCTTTGAAGATGGGGTAGCCGCCGATCAAGGTCGCCAGCACGCCGATGACACTGACCTTCGAAAAGGGTTCCCACACGCGGAACCACACGGCGGCCGCCGCAAGCGCCACGAAAGCGATGCGAACAAGATCGGCGGTCTCGATTTTGTATTCCACCGCAGCAGAGCCGGCCGCTCCATGTTCCTTCTGCTCCATCGTGTAGGCATCCGTCTCGGGAGAGCGGTTGACTCCTCCTCGGTTGACTGTCACATCCGGACTAGTCGGCTTCAACATAGTCATGATCAGGCTCTTTGAACCGTGCCCCCGGTGCGCCCTATTTCAGATAAGAGCGGACCACGTCGATCAGTTGTTCCGCTGCGACATTGCGGTCGGAGTTTCCTCCGCGTCTATGGTCCATGACGTGGAAGCGGATGTGGCCTTCCAGAACTTCGGCCATCAGGCTATGCATCGCTCCGCGGGCGGCCGCGAGCAACTGGAGCACGTCCCAGCAATCCTGCTCGGAGGCGACCGCTCGCTCGAGGGCCTCGACCTGGCCGCGGATGCGGCGGACCCGTTGAATTAGCTTCTCCTTCTCCTGAACGATATGTGCCATAGGAATTGCCTCCGTCGAACTCGTGGCGATTATACCCTACTAGGGTATAGTAATAGGGGGAAAAAGCGATACCGGGAGCCCGCCCAGGGTGCCGAGCTTTGCTTGTATCCTCCTACCAATCCCTCAAAATTCTGACGTCAATTCCCAGCCCTTTCAAACACGGTCCCAGGCATCCCGATTGCCCGCCCGAGTCATCTTTAGTAGTCTCTTCAATTGGCTCTGGGGGGAAAGAGCCGATTGCGTTCCCTGGGAAGGTGAAGGCGTGTTCAAGAAGGCCCTGGGTTCTACATTGATGCTCGTCGTCGCAGCGGTAGTCTTAGCGTCGTGCTCTGGGAACATTAACAACCCGTCGCCGTCTGTTAGATCAATCTCTCCCACGAATGTATTGCAGGGCGCCCCGGGTTTTACCCTGTCGGTTATGGGTGGCGGCTTCGCTCCACAATCAACCGTGTTATGGAACGGCAGCCCGCGGGCCACGCTCTTTCGGAACAGCAATCTCCTCACAGCTACGATCAATCCGGGCGATCTCGCGAACCCCGCCACGATTGCGATCACCGTCTTCAACCCATCGCCAGGGGGCGGCACTTCGCCGCAGTTGATCAATTTCACGATCAATCCCAGCACGACGCCGGTTCCTCAAGTGACTATGCTTTCGCCCTTCGGCGCGTTTGCCGGCGGCTCTTCGTTTACACTCCAAGTCACCGGCAATAACTTCGTCTCCCAATCCATCGTCACCTTGAACAACAGCAATCAAGGCACTTCGTTCGCGAATCCTACGACTTTGCTGGCTTCGATCGATTCGAGCAGCATCGCATCGGCAGGCACTGTGCAGATCGGCGTCGTGAATCCGCCGCCCGGCGGCGGAGCGTCGAACACATTGCCGTTCTTGATTTCCAACGCCCCTCCGACGCTAAGTTCGCTTTCACCGAATACGACGGCGACGGGGCAGACGACCCTCTCGGTGACCGTGAGCGGGGCGGGCTTCAGCTCGGCTTCAATCGTCAACGTGAACGGCAGCGCCCGCTCGACTGGATTTAATAGCAATATACAGCTCACGGTGATGCTCACGCAGGCAGATCTTGCCGCCGCAGGCACATTGCAGATGCAGGTATTTAATCCGCCGCCGGGCGGCGGCACGTCCAATGTCCTCGGCTTTTCCATAATCCCATCGTCGACCGGGACAGGGTTGCCTGAGCTGGTAGACATTGCCACCGACGGTTCACAGGCCAACCAGGGCATTGGCAATCTGACGAACTCCGGCCCGGCCATGGGTATGAACGGGCGATTCATTGCTTTCGCTTCCATCTCCACCAACCTCGTTGCCGGTGATAACGATCCGGTTGACGTCCAGGACATTTTCACCCGCGACACATGTCTGGGAATGACGACGGGATGTACCCCGCAGACCCTGGCCGTGAACCTCGCAACGAGCGGTGTCGAAGCCAACGCGGCGAGCTTCGAACCTTCCATGAGTGGTAGCGGGCGCTTCGTCGCGTTTACCTCTACGGCGACGAATCTCGTGGCTGCGGCGACGAGCGGCGCGCGCGAGGTTTATTTGCGCGACACCTGCATCGGCACGCTGAACTGCACGTCGCAGACCACCTTGGTTTCCGTGGCTTCCGATGGCATGTCCGCGGCCAATGGCGACAGCTTCCAGTCCTCCGTGAGCCCGGACGGACGCTATATTGCGTTCACTTCTGTGGCGACGAATCTCATCACCGGCATTTCCGGGCAGCAAGTCTACTTGCGGGATACGTGCGCGGGCGTCGCGAGCGGCTGCACCGCGAAGACCTTTCTCGTCTCCACGCCTGACGGAACCACGGCGGCTAACGGCGCGAGTTCACAGCCCGTGACCGCCAACAACGGCTTGTTCGTAGCCTTCAGTTCGGCGGCGACCAATCTCGTCAGTGGCGTGAATTCTGGGGTTCAGCAGATCTACCTGCGCGGCACGTGCGCAAACGTCGCAAGCGGCTGCACGACTTCGACGAAGCTGGTTTCCGCCGCGGATGCCGGAGGAACCACACCGGCGGCAACTGCAGCCCAACAGCCTTCCGTGAGCATGGATGGCCGCTTCGTTGCCTTCGCTTCAACGGCAGGCAACCTGGGTTTCACAACCGGCGGCTTCCAGCAGATTTTCCTGCGTGACATGTGCACCGGCGTCGCCAGCGGGTGCACGCCCTCGACGAAATTGGTTTCCTCACCGGATGGTACAACGGAGGGCAACGCTGATAGCTCCTCGCCGCAGGCAAGCAACAACGGCCAGTTTGTCGCTTTCGCGTCGAATGCCAACAATCTGGTCGCATCGGACACGAACGGGCTTCAGGATGTTTTCGTGCGCAACACCTGTGCCGCTGTCACGAGCAGCTGTACGACGAAGACCGTGCTCGCTAGCGTCAATTCCGCCGGGCAGCAGGGCAACGGGGCAAGCCTTAGCCCCGCGATCAGCGGCGACGGTCATTTTGTGACCTTCATTTCGTTCGCCAACAACCTCGTCCCTCGGGATGTAAACGGCTTCGAAGACATCTTTTTCGCCGTAACGACCTTCTAGGCGCATACACCGCACGAGACGTCAGCTTCCGACCTTCCTTTGTCTCCAACGGGAGCGAATCCCCTCCTGCCGATAAAACCACCACACGTGCAGGACAAGATTGCCCGCACACACGGTGATTCCCAGGCCTGTAACGAGCACCCCGGAGAGATTCGGATAGACGATGGCGTCCAAATAGTGCAGTAGGAACGGGCCGGAGTACGGAACCAACCCTGCGCGGGCTTCCAGCCAATTTTCCACGAGCGTGAGTGGGCAAGGCCACGGCCCCAGTTCAATCGCAATGCTGTAAACCAGCGAGGCGATATGCAGCCCGGCCAGCACGGGCCTTCGTCGCGAGAGCAGTCCTCCGAAGACTACCCAAAGAATGTAAGCGAGATGTAAAGCGAGCACGCCATCGGCTAGGAACGGCGCCTTCCCGGATGTCATTGCCTTAATCACTCGTGTTGCGCTCGCCAGGCTTGTGGACAAGCGCAGCGCGGGTGGCGCCTAAGGTAAACGTGAGCGATTCACGCGGCACGCTTTCCACGTACGGGCCGATCAGCCAGCCAAGTCCCGCAGGAATGTTGCGTGTGAGTGAGACTGACTGGCACTCGACGTATGTTCCTCCATCCTTCTGCTCGAAGCGCCAATAGGTGTAGATCCGCCAGAGAAAACCGCGATCGTGGCCCTCGGGCTTCAGCCGCTCGTCGGCTTCACCGGCATCTTCCACCTCGTTGATGCGCGTCGAACGCGAGCGGCTCCAGGCGTGTGTCGCATCCGAGACCGTGTAGTGCACCTCGTGTTCAGTATCGAGCACGGAGGTCAATACCTTCTTTTTGTAGAAACGGAGATAGATTCGGTAATCGTTGCCAGTGTGCGCCAGGAGTTTCGAGCGCATCACGTCGGGATGGTAGTACTGCTGGTGGCGATCGTAGTCTTCAACGAGGGCAAGCGTTTGCGCCAGCGTGGCCCCGGGTATAAAAACCGTGCCAATCCAGTGGTGAATCAAACCATCGGGCGAGTAGATGTGCTTGCCGTCGTCCAGCGTTTCCATGCGCTCGATCACCACATGTCCCTCGCGTAGTTGGGCGTAAGCCGATTCTCGGCGCGCCTCCGGCAAGCGATCGACCCACAGGAACGGCGTGCCCTTGTCGAGCTCTGGATCAATTTGAGCTTCGGTTAGACGTACGTAGCGATCGAATGCCGCGATCGTCTCCCGCTTCAGTTCGGACGCGCCAGCTGGCGCAGGGACAAGAAGCGAACCTGCGAGAATCAGGGCCAGTACGCGTCGCGATATCATGTCCGAACCGCCCGTCAAGTGTCTCCTGTTTCCGGCACTGCGCCGTCCATCGCGTGAGTGTTGCTCCCGGTTGGCGGCGCTTTCTTTGGACTTAGATGATTCCACAGGCAACCGGAGCTGTGTACAAGGAAGAGGGTGCAAGGCAGATGCCAGTCCCTCTGGCGCGGAACCGTGAAAAGGCTAGGTCAATCGGGATTCGTAGGAAGAAGGAAGATTCAAAGAAGGAGCCCACGCTGTCGGTGGGGGGTCGGAAGGGGTCTCGCCGACAGGTGGGCTGAGCGGGTTGGGAACCTTGCCCCGGTCCCTCTCGGAACCGTAGTCCCCGCAGCGCAGCCCCCAACCCGCCACAGCGATGCTAGAGGCTGTGCCAGACTGGGACAATGGCGCAATGGGTTCACTCTTTCGGGTACCCGGGTTTTAGTACCCGAGTCACTAACAGATGTGGATTCAATACCTTGCAGCCAGACCCACGGAAGGCTTCTTCGCGGAAATCCTCAGTCTAATCTCTGTAGTTTTGCCGGCACGGACAATGAGGTTGCGCTGCCATTCAGACCAGGCGCCGTCCCAGTATGCACGAGCTTCGTAGGTTCCCGCCAGGATGTCAGGGAAGGAGAAGTGCCCTTGCGCGTCGGTTGACGTAGCGTGAGGATGCCGTCCATCGGCGGTTTCCACCGTGACGCGCGCACCCGCCACCGGAGCATCATTCGGTCCCGAGACTTTGCCTGCCAGCCTGCCAAGATGCGTGTGGGTTTTGGGCGCTGTCGTGGCGGTCGTGCCGCCAACCAAGCCGGTGATGAGTAGAGAAAACACCGCGAAGCTCCAAGCATTTACCATGGCAAGCTCCCGGCAGGGCTTGAGCAAATTTTACCCTCTGACGCTGCCCTGACTTCAAGGATTTAAGAGGAAGTTCCCAGGTGTGCAACGCACGAAATTGCCCACTTTAGTTAGCGCGTAAAATCTCCAACGAATCTACAGCTTGTACAGAGCATGTGCACGAGCGTGGCGCGATTGATCCTGCCTTCCCGTGTCCGGATTGATGCCTCGTTCGAGAGCAATAAAATAGGTGAGCCATTGCGCTGGGATCAAAAGCACCGTCGGCGACAGCCATTCCTCTACGGCTGGAGCTTCGACGACATATTCGGCGGCCACGTCGTGATTGGCGCCAGGGACTGTGAAGGCCGCGCGCAGGGCATTCACTTCACCCGCCGCGCGGAGCACCGTGCGAGCGCGTTCGTCGGCTGAGCCTCCAGCGAGCAGGGCCACCAGCGTCGTGCGGGAATCGATTTCGGAAAAGGGGCCATGGAGTATCTGCTCGTTCTCCGACCCTTCCGCGGCGACGTAGCTCGTCTCTTTAACCTTCAGCGCCCCTTCGCAGGCTGTCGCCCAGTTAGGTCCGCCGCCGAAAAAGACCAGTCGCTCGTGTGCCGCGGCATGTTTCGCGATTTCGCCCACGCGCGATTCGCTGAGAAGGGCTTGCCGGAGGAAACCGGGCAGACGCTCAAGCCCCACCCGGGCTGCTTGCGTGCGGACGCCCCTTCGTTCCGCAACGCCAATCGCAAACAGTGCGAGCGCGGCCAGCGCGGTTGAGTAGCTCTTGGTGTAAGCGAAGCAAACTTCCTGCGCGCAGGTGGTAATCACATAGTCGGCGGCGTGAATTTCCTTGCCGCTGCCTTCCCCCGTGATTGCGACCGTGAGCGCGCCCGCGGCTCGCGCCATGTCCAGCGCTTTGATGGAATAGCTCGTCGTTCCGGTATGGGTGATGATTACGACTGCGTCGTCCGCCGAAAGAGCGAAAGGATAATGCACGAACTCGAACGATTGCTCGGCGCGCGCCTCGGCCTGTCCCTTGGTCAAATGCCGCAGAAAATGTTCGGCGACCTGTGCGGCGTGCAAGGAAGTGCCGATTCCGACGAAGAAAATGCGCTTCTTGGCCGCGGCCGCGTCGGCTGCGAGTTCAATGGTCTGCCGTTCTCTATCCAGCACTCGTTCGATGAGCACCGGCTGAGCAATAACTGCGTCGTAGTAGAAGTAGGGATGGGCGGTGCGCGTCTCCGGCATTTGATTTTTTCCTGTCCGCAGTGTATGCGATTGGGGAATTTTGTGCCCGCTCATTCTAGCGGAACAGGAGTTCGGATGCCGCGCTACCTCTCGTTGCATACCCTGGCTTGCCTCACCCGGCAGGGCGCCGATGAATTGACGGCGAGGCTCCATCGCGCCACCTCGGTAAAGACGCACCGCGTCCTGGTGAGCCTCTATGACGGAAAGATGCTCGTCGAATACGAAGCCCCGAGCCGTGAGGCCCTTGAACAGTGGCTCGTTGCCGAGGGCTTTCACTGTGACTGGGTGATTCGCGCAGAATTGGAATCAACCGGGGGAGCTCTTCAGCCCATTTAGATCGTTGGCTAGGATTACGTCAGCCGGAATTCGTGGAATCCTGCCTTCGCCCCGCGGCATCGAATCTTGATAAGTTTGGGGGTGATTGGGGTAGACTCACGAAGAGGAATCCCTTATCGAGCCTCACTGAGGAGAAACGACCATGGCAGATTATGCGCACCCGGAAGTACTGGTCTCAACCCAATGGGTTGCCGACCACCTTTCCGATCCGAAGATCCGCCTCGTGGAAGTGGATGTGGACACCTCCGCGTATGACCAGGGACATATTCCCGGCGCGGTAGGCTGGAACTGGCAAACGCAGTTGCAGGACCTCGTCCTCCGCGACTTGGTAGACAAAGCGGGCTTCGAGCGGTTGCTCGGCCAGTCCGGCGTTACCAACGACACAACCGTGATTCTCTACGGCGACAACAACAACTGGTTTGCCGCATGGGCATTCTGGCAATTGAAGTATTACGGCCACGGTGACGCGCGGTTGCTCAACGGTGGGCGCAAGAAGTGGCTCGAAGAAAAGCGCCCGATCACGACCGAAGCGCCCCGGATTACACCGGCCACTTATCGAGCGAAGGATTCCGATGAGTCCATCCGCGCGCGGCGGGACCACGTTTATGCCGTGATCGACCGGCGCAGTGCGGGGAAGTTGGTGGACGTTCGCTCCCCCGATGAGTTTACCGGCAAAATCATCGCCCCGCCGGGCATGACGGAGACGGCGCAACGCGGCGGCCACATCCCCGGTGCCGCCAATATTCCCTGGTCACAAGCTGCAAACGAAGACGGCACGTTCAAGTCTGCCGACGCTCTGCGCCAGCTCTATCAGGGCAAAGGAGTCACCGGCGAGAATGAGGTAATCGCTTATTGCCGCATCGGCGAACGCAGCTCGCACACATGGTTCGTTCTGCGCTACCTGCTTGGCTATCAAAATGTGCGCAATTACGACGGCTCGTGGACCGAGTGGGGCAACCTCGTTGGCGCGCCGATTGAGCGGGAGGTCGCAGCGGCCGCGCGCTAGCCTCGCTGCCGCACGCACATGTTCTCAGGGATCGCCCGGTATTCCCTCGCCGCTCTGGAGTTCCCGGCGCACCAGGGCAAGGGCTTCCTGGGGCGTCCCAAGCCACCGGTAATGGCTGATCTCTGTGTACTCGTGCACTTCGAAGCCGAACAGGAATTTCCGCCCCACGAAGTCGTATTGATAGCGCGTGGGAAACCAGACGCCTGGCACGCCTGGCGCGATTTCCGCTTGTTGCATATCTAAGCGGCCGCCGCGGTAGATTTTGCCCAGGATTCCTCCACCGAAAGAGATGTCCTTGATGATTTCGGCGTTTCCCTGCGCGAGCTGTCCAGAAGCTTCGTCAATCCAGATGGTGGCTCGTGCGTGAGTGAGCATCTCTGCCGAGCGTGAATGCGGCTGGAATTCTGGCCTCGGCTCGAGCAGAAGCTTCGCATAAACGTGCCCGTCGTGCGCTTCGCGCCCGAGCCATGTGGCGTGATACGCCTGCCGCGCCGCATCCACAAGGTCTTCGCGGTCTTTCGTCCGCCTCTGCCACTTTTCCTGATCCGCTTTCGCGCGCGGGTCCTTGGGGTTGGCGGCAACTTCCAGAATTTGCTCCCACGCCCGCAGTTGCCGCAAGTACTCATCCTGACTGACGGGTTTGCCGCCATTCTTGATCAGCACCTTCAATGTTCCGGAGCCGGTGGGAACGACGCGATACGTCTTGTCTTCGGTGACGCGGTCGGCGGTGGCGCTGGTGCGGATGACGTGCCGCTCGATCCGCTCGTAGCCGTTGATCGCCGCGTCATCTTGGTGCTGGGCGGCGATGGCCCGGTCGGCCATGGCGCGGACTTCGTCCAGCGTGGGGGTGCGCTCTTGAGAGAAAGTGTTCGGGCCGCGCGTTTCCGTGCCGTTTGGCGGCGCGGCTGCCAAGCCGGCGAGACTGCAAACCACCACCAGAATGAACAAGCGTCGCATGATCGCCGGACCTTCCAAGATCCCTTCGGTGGGATTCCGGTGGGTTGGTTCCGGTTGCTAGTGCAATTCTACCTGCATTTCCCGCGGACTCTGCGCAGCTTTTGCGTTTGCGGTGGATCGGTTACCGGGTTGCTGCAGTGCCTGCTATTTCTTCGGCTGGGCTTGCTGCTTGGCTTGCCGTGCGGCTGTCCATGGCGGGACAACTCCGTTCATGCGAGCGTAAGCGATCGCTTGGCCGAGATGTTCGTGCTGGTGCGCGGCCGCGAAGAACAGCACTCCGCTGGCCGTTGTCTCTTGGCCAAACATCTTCACGGCCTTTGCGAGGTCCGCATCGGAAACGTTTGCCGCCGCCTGGCGCATATAGTCGTAGGACTGTTTCAAAAGCTCGATGACCTTCGTCTTGTCGGTTGTGGACTTCTCAAATCCTTTGCGTTCGATCCCTGCTGGCGGCTGAGCCCCCCACAGAGTTGGAAACCCGAAGTTGCCTCCGGCCAGATGGAGAAACACCTCGCTGACGGAGCGAACGCCCTCCGCAGGCCGCCAGGTGTACTTCTCTTGCGGGAATGCCTCGGCCAAGCTCACGGCCTTGTCCTCGACATCCTTCAGATCGTCGAGGAACTCCGCACGGATGTTGAATGTCGGTGGCGCGGCCTGCGCCGGTTTGCTCCCGGCTTGGGAGAAAGTTGGTTTTGACGTACCGCCCAGTGTGAGTCCTAGAACTACAAAAAAGAAGGCCAAGGTTGGCTTCATGAGATTCTCCCATGGCCGGCTGGCCGGACCTGCCGGAATCTGTCCGCTGCCCTGAGCCGGCAGCTCCCTTGTACCGCACTGGGCCGTCCTACGGCAACCCAGAATCTAGGGCCGGACCGCACGAAGGAAAGAACTTTTTCGGCCCTTCATCCGTCTATACTAGATAGGCTGGGGTGGAGCTGTGATGAGGGGTGTCAATCGAGGGACAACCGTTGCCCTGCGGGAGACCCTGTTGCTCGCGCTCGATGCCTTGCGCGCGCACAAGCTCCGGAGTTTTCTGACCCTTTTGGGTGTCATCTTGGCGGTCACCACGCTGGTCGCCGTCATGTCCGTCGTGGACGGCTTGAATGTGTACGTTTCCGATCGTGTCGCCAACCTCGGCTCCGACGCTTTTGTTGTGGATCGCTTCGGGATCATCACGAACTTCGACGAGTGGAGCAAAGCCCGGAAGCGCCCGCCGATCAGCCTGGACGATTTCGAATATCTGCGCGACCGCATGCAATTGGCGCGAAGAGTCGGCGCAGCGGAAAATACAACCGCCGACGTGCGCTTCGGCAACGTTCTCGACGAAGATGCGAACGTCTTTGGTGTAACGGCCAACTACGTCGAAATTCGCAATTTTGAGGTTGCCGCTGGCCGCTTTCTGACCGATGCCGACGAACTCCATCGCGCTCCGGTTTGTTTCATCGGCGCGGACCTGGTGGGGAAGTTCTTTCCCGGCCTCGATCCGGTCGGCAAGGAAATTCGTGCGGGCTCGGAACAATATGAGATCGTCGGCGTGGCCAGAGCCCGCGGCAGTGTCTTTGGCCAAACCCAGGACAATTTCATCATGATGCCGCTGGGCACTTATCGCAAGAGCTGGCACGCGCCGAATGATTCCCTGGACATTTTCATCCAGGCTCGCGGCACGGAATGGATGAACCAGGCGCTGGATGAAGCACGAGTGATGCTCCGCGCCCGGCGGCACGCGGAATACAACGCGCCTGACAGTTTCGGTCTGATAGCGCCATCTTCGATCACCGGCCTGTGGGAGAGGCTCACCGGTAACATCTTCGCGATCGCCGTGTCGCTCACTTCTGTTTTCCTTGTCGTCGGCGGCATCGTGATCATGAATATCATGCTGGCCAGCGTGACGGAGCGCACCCGCGAGATCGGCCTGCGCAAATCCCTCGGGGCTCGTCGCCGGCATATCGTCATGCAATTCCTGGTGGAGTCCGCGATGCTGGCGGCTGTCGGAGGCCTCACCGGCATCATTCTCGCGCTCGGTATTAGTGAACTTGTGCGCATCACGACCCCCATCCCGATCTCAACTCCGATGCGTGCCGTGCTCACTGCGCTGACGCTTTCGACGGTTGTTGGACTGTTTTTTGGCATCTATCCTGCGATGCGTGCCGCCCGGCTCGATCCGATTGAGGCGCTGCGCGCGGAAGGTTAAATAGGAGCTTGCTGTGAAGCAGGACTATCGCGAGAACCTGGTGCTGGCCTTCGATACCTTGCGCTCGCACAAGCTGCGCAGCTTTCTCACCGTGCTTGGTGTCGTGATCGGCGTCGGTGTGATCATCCTGGT